>Ga0302324_100010224_pt1 | contig 19469 bp, 16 predicted proteins | sample Palsa_T0_1_FD_201949 | JGI IMG/M metagenome (GOLD analysis project Ga0302324, IMG submission 201949) | Peat permafrost microbial communities from Stordalen Mire near Abisko, Sweden - Palsa_T0_1 | ecosystem: Environmental > Terrestrial > Soil > Palsa > Peat permafrost | place: Sweden: Abisko...
AGTTCGGCGTCGAAGTCTCATGGAGCTACTCTCCCGAGGCTTGCGAACTGACCATTCAGTGCCTGAATACTCCCTTCTTTGTGAGTCCCGAAACCGTCAACGCCAAAATCAAGGCGCTGGTCGAGCAAACTACCGGCTGAAGCAGAGGATGCCGCCGCTTTCATGCGGATCTAATGTTTCAACCAACGAAAGTCTGCTGGCTTCTAAAATAGTTTCAGTGCCGCAAACGCTCCCCAACCCGCATCGACTAGCCGCTTCCTCGACCGGCAAATTCGCAGCAATTCGCGCGATAGACGCGCCAACCTTGATTCGATACTGGCACTTGACTAGTCTCGATGCCCCCACGGTCGCCCTGGTCTGGTCGCTTGCTTTTGCGTGGGCCGCGCATGTTGTTCTCCCGCTTTGGATCCCCATCCTGCTTGCGCTGGCGGCCTGGGTTGTCTACGTGGCTGACCGCCTGCTCGATGCGCGCACGGCCCTGCGTGCCGCGAATTTCAACAGCTTGCGCGAGCGGCATCGGTTCCATCATCGCCACCGCCGCTTGCTTGTTCCCCTGGCCATTGCCGCCACATGCGCTTGCGGATGCATTGTGCTCACACTCATGCCGGCGCCCGCCCGGGAGCGAAACTCTGTGCTTGCCGCCGCCGCACTGGCCTACTTTACGCGCGTTCATTCCACGCGCAAACTGCCGTCGCGCTGGTTGTCAGGATTTCTACCTTCCTTTAGAAAGGAATTCCTGGTTGGCCTGCTCTTCACAGCCGCCTGCGTGCTTCCAGCCTTGAGCCGCGCTTCCGGAACCAGCCTGAGCCTGGTGGCGCTTTCAGCGGCAGCCGGCGTGTTTGCTCTATTGGCCTGGCTCAATTGCCATGCCATCGACCGTTGGGAGAACCTCGAACCGGCGCAGCGCAGTCCCATCTTTCGCCAGGCGTGCGTTCTCGCCGTCGCCGGGCTGCTGCTTGCATTCATTCTCTTTCCCGCTCAGCCAAGAGCCGCGGCACTGGTGCTTGCCGCCGCCGTGAGTTCCTTGCTGTTGAGTTTGCTCGATCTTGTCAGAGCGCGCCTTACCTCCGTCGCTTTGCGAGCCGCGGCTGACCTGGTTCTTCTATCACCGCTTGCGCTGATTCTCAGATGAATGTGCCGCCGAACTTCAACCGGATTGCGCGCCTCTACCGCTGGATGGAGTTCTTCAGCTTCGGCCCTTGGCTGGCGCTCACGCGGCGGGTCTTCCTGCCGCGTCTAACCCATGTTCGCCAGGCGCTGGTTCTGGGGGACGGCGACGGGCGCTTCACAGCGCGGCTGCTCGGTGAAAATGGCGGCGTTCAAGTTGACGCGGTCGACGCCAGCTCCGCCATGCTGGACGCGCTTCTGGGTCGCGCCGGACACCATGCCGGTCGCGTCCATGTCCGCCTTGCCGACATCCGCACATGGCAACTGCCGGCTCCCATCGCCGCCCCGCCCTACGACCTGATCGCAACGCACTTTTTCCTCGATTGCCTCACCACTCAAGAGGTACACGCCCTGGCCGCCAAGCTACGGCCAAGGGTCTCCGATTCTGCAGCCTGGGTGGTGTCCGAGTTTGCCATTCCACCCGGCTGGGCAGGTCGTCTGATCGCCCGGCCGCTGCTGGCATCTCTGTATTTTTCCTTTGGCCTGCTCACCGGACTCGCGGTCCAAGCCCTCCCGGATCACCAAGCCGCGATGCGCCGCGCCGGGTTTACCTTGGTGGAGCGCCGTTCACGCCTGGGCGGCCTGCTAATCGCCGAGTTGTGGTCTGCTGCTGCCCCCGAGCTAGTCATAACTCCAGGCTGCCCACCCCTTTGACCCGTTACAAATTGTTACAAAGGTGTTAATATCGTTGCTCCAGGAGCACTTGAGAAGTGAATAAAGGAGCGGAAGAAACCGGAATCCCCACCGTCCCGAAGCAACCTCTATGAATCTTTACCTCATGCGCCACGCCAATGCAGGACTGCGGCGCGACAACCCTACGCTGGACGCCAAAAGGGCACTCATCAAGGAAGGCAAAGAGCAGTGCATGCTGATGGCGCGCGTCCTCTCGGCCTTCAAGGTGCAGATCGACGTAATCGTTTCCAGCCCTCTCAAGCGCGCCCTCCAGACCGCTCAATTTGTTGGCACGGAGCTGGGCTACGACGGCAAAGTTGAAATCAGCCCGGCGCTCGGCCTCAACGCGGACTACGCCTCCTTCATACAGATGCTGGCCAAATATGCCGATCGCGAAGGCGTGCTGGTGGTGGGCCATAACCCGAACCTCTTCCAGTTTCTGGGTCGCATGATCACCGGCAACGGCGGCGCAGCCATCCGCATGCGCAAGGCCTCTATCGCTCGGGTCGACATGGATCGCCATCCGCCGCTTTTGCGCTGGCTCGTCGATCCGCGTATGGCGCGTTCGCTTTACGCCAGCGTGGCGAAAAGCTCACGGCCAAAGACCTCGCGGAAGTAGCCCGCCTCTTTGCGCAGCGACCAGAGCTCCAGCTCAGCCCCCGTGCGCCCCGGCTCCACTTCCAGATAAACCCGCTTGGGATAAACTCGGGCCCGCACCCGCAGCACATCGCTGGCGCGGTCCTGGTTAAGCGCCACGGCCAGCCGCAGCAGCACCACCGCCCGGTGCACATGCTTGTGCTCATCCGCCGGGATGTTTCGCAAAGCTCGGTCTCCAGGCTGCGGACGGCTCTTGCCCAGATAGCGCGCAATGGCCGAAACGATGGTCCGCTGCACCTGGGTGTACCCGTAAATCTCAGAGCTCGACACAATGTACTGCGTGTGCCGGTGGTGTCCCTGGTGGTTGATGAACTTGCCCGTATCGCGTAACACTGCGGCGGCCGACAGCCAGCTCTCATATTCGGCCGGCATATTGTGCAGCGCTTTCAAATCGCGGAAGAGCTGCACGGCATGCGCCCGCACCGCCTCTGCCTGTTTGGGATCGACCCCGTAACGCCGCGCCGTAGCCAGCACGCTCTGCCAGCGCTCGTGCTCGAACTCCCGATGCGCCCTGGCCCGCGCATCTTGCTCGGCCAGCATCTGCGCCAGAATTCCATCCTTCAGCCCCAGCGGCGAGTAACGAAAACCAGGCAGACCAAAGCTCTCCAGCAATTCGGCAAACACTTCCGCGCCGGCAACGATGATTTCCGCGCGGCGAGGACCGATTCCTTCCACCGCGCCACGCTCCTCGATCGTCATCTTCGCCAGCTTCGTGGCCAGCCTGCGCACATCCTTCGTCGCCGCCAACGCGCCAACCCGCTGGTCCGCTGACTTGCTCACTCGCTTCTTCGCTGACTTGCTGACTCGCTGACTCGCTGACTTGCTTCCAGGCGCGCAGGCATCACTCAACGCCGCGGCCGTTCCTGAGGTCCCAATCATCCACGACACACCTACCGGTTTGATCTTTCTGTGCGCCCGCCGCAACTCCCGCTGAATCCACTGCCGCATCCGTGCCAGGCCCTGCGCCGGCGGAGGATCGTCCAAGAGAAACCCCTGCGTGAGCCGCACCGCACCGAGCGGAATGCTGATGGTCTCCTTGATGCGCTTCTTTTCTGAAAGCGTGATCTCGCAGCTTCCGCCGCCCAGGTCCACCAGCAGCACCCGTCCACCAAGGCGCGGACCTGCAGCTGCGCCGTCGGCGGACGACCCTGCCGCAGCCATCAGCCCGAGGTGAATCAGCCGGCCCTCTTCCAGTCCGGAGATGATCTCCATCGTCCAACCGGTTTCCGCCTTCACCCACGCCTGAAACGCTGCGCCGTTGCGCGCATCGCGCATAGCCGAAGTTGCCACCACGCGGATCTGGTCAACTCCGTGCGTCTGCACCGCCCGCTGAAACCGCTTGAGCGCCTGGATAGTGTTGGCCATGGCTTCCGGCGACACCAGGCCCGACTCGAAAACGCTGCCGCCCAGACGTGTCACTTCGCGATCCTCATGCAAAGTGCGCAACTGGTGCGCGACGACCTTGGCAATCTTCAGCCTGCATGAGTTTGAACCGATGTCGACGGCGGCAAACGTTGGCATGGGTTTGGGGAGGTCCTCCGGGCTGAGGGAATTCAGTCCCTGCGGCCAAGATACACGACCGCCCGGCTGCCCGAATGATCTGGAATGCGAAATGGTCCTTTGCGCGGCTATCGGGCCGAGACGGGGTGTTTGGGGCTTAAACCCGACTGTTATCCTTGATTCAATGGCCTTTTCTTCTTCATACAGTTCGGAACGTACGCTGCAAAGACCTGCGCAAACCCCTTCTGCCCTGGCTACATGGTTCCTGTTTGGCGCGATCTTTATCGCGGTGCAGGTCTGCTCGCTGTTTTCTCCGCCGCTGCTGGACGATGTGGACGCTTCACACGCCCAGGCTGCGCAGCACATTGTGGATAGCGGCAACTGGATCACCTGCCAGATCGACGGAATCCGCTACATCGAGAAGCCTCCGCTGCCTTACTGGCTGGTTGCGGTCAGCTACATGGTCTTTGGCGAGAACACCTTCGCCACGCACCTGCCCAACACTCTGGCCATGCTCGGCCTGACTTGGCTCGCGTGGCTGTGGGCGCGCCGCGCGTGGGGTGCGCGGGCAGGGCTCTATGCGGGACTGGGAGTGCTCACCTCGATCGGGCCGTTTCTCTATACGCGGTTCATCATTCCCGAGTCGTATCTGAGTCTTTTCCTGCTCATTGCGCTTTATGGGCTGATCACGGGACTCGAAACTGGCCGTCCTAACCGTTTTTACTGGGCGTATGCGGGCGTGGCGCTGGCTACGCTGACCAAGGGGCTGATTGCTCCGGTCTTCTTCGTCGGCGCGGCTGTGCCTTACCTGATTCTTACCGGGCAGTGGCGGCGCTGGCGCAAGCTCAGGCTGTTCACAGGCACGTTGCTCTATCTCGCCATCGCTGCGCCTTGGCACATTCTTTGCGGGCTGGCGAATCCTGACCAGGGACACGCGGTGGGCAACCATCCGACGATTGGCAATGTGCACGGGTTCTTCTACTTCTATTTCGTCAACGAGCACTTCCTGCGCTTCTTCAGCCTGCGCTACCCGCACGACTACAACAAGCTGCCCTTTGCCGCGTATTGGCTTCTTCATCTGGTGTGGCTGTTTCCCTGGAGCCTGTTTCTGCCGGCGCTGGTGGCCATCGCGTGGAAGACGCGCCACCACTGGATGAAACACCTGCGCCAGGATGCGGGGCAGACGGTCGACTTCTACCTCGATCACGCCAACCGCGAAGACGTTGCCAGCTACGTTATCGGTCTGAAATTTCGCGTGCGCACGGTGTGGCTGCTTTCAATCTTCTCCGCGTGGACGCTGCTGTTCTTCTCCATCTCTTCGAATCAGGAATACTACACGTTTCCGGTTTGGCCTCCGTTATTCATCCTGATCGCGGCTGTCGTGGCGGGCGTTGAAGAAAAGCGCGGCCTTGACGGGAGCACAGATAGCGGACCGGGCAGCCGGAACCCGCTGCTATCGACTGCGTGGCTGAGCGGCGCGCAGGCTGCCTTTGCCGTCATCGGCGTGCTCTCCGCGTTGGCTTTGGTTTGGGGATTGTGGGACTCGCGGCGCCTGCCCTATGTCTCCGACATCGGCACGCTGCTGGCTCATCGCGCCGTGGGCGACTACACGCTTTCCATGTCCCACCTATTCGACCTTACCGGGCCTTCGTTCGCAGCGCTGCGATTGCCCGCCGTGATCGCTGCCATTGTCCTGCTCATCGGTCCAGCGCTGGGGTGGCTGCTGCGCGTGCGCGGGAAACATCTGGCCTCGACTGTCAGCGTCGCGCTCACGATGACTGTGTTTCTTATCGCCGCACACATCGCCTTTGCGCGCTTCGCGCCAATGCTGAGCTCGAAGCCGTTCGCCGATACGATCATCGCGAAAGGTACGCCGGCAGATACTTTCATCATTTACGGCGAGCAGTCAGATGCGTCGTCGGTGGTGTTTTACACGCATAACTTCTTTCATGGGAAGCCGGCCGACCTGGTGCTGCCTCGCTGCGGCCAGCATGGAGAGGGTACGCCGCTGCTGTGGGGTTCCTGCTATCCCGACGCGCCGGACATTTTTCTTTCCGAAGACCGGCTGTCAAAGGAGTGGGGAACGGGCGAGCGGAAGTGGCTTTTTGCCCAGGACCTGAACCAGAACAAAGCCGAAAGCCTGCTGGCCGGGCGGCTTTACCTGGTGCAGAACCTGGCGGACAAGGCGCTTTGGACGGACCGGCCACTCAAGTAGGAGCACCCACTCACTCAACGAATTGATGGCCGAAGCGAAACGGCGCACGCTACTTCGCCGCCCGCATCTTCCCGCCCGGCAGCAGTTCGAACACGCGACCGCGCCAAAGAACGTTCCTTCCCCAGTAGCTGGCGACCCAGAAGCAGAAACCCATCAGATCGCGAATCGGATAGAAGATCAGAGAAGTAAACCAGCTACGATCGCCGGCCACGGCGCGTCCCACTGCGAGCGAAAGGGCGAGTCGCGTGGCGATGCTCCACGCGAAGAGCGCGATGCCCCAGAAAGGGCGGCCCAGCGCGGCCGCCGCAGCAAGGGCGAGGATGCCGTACGGAACACTGAAAGTAAGCGCCGTGCCGAGGTGCCCCGCGGGCCGCGAGAACCTCGTCGACTTCATCCACCGCACCTGGTGCTTCATGGAGTCAACGAAATCAGAGTTGATGACCATGTGGTCGATGGCATGGTGGCTCAGCACCACCTTCTCGCCCAGTTTGTATGTCTCGTTGCCCAGAACAAAATCGTCGGCGCAGTAGTCGGCTGTGACTTTGAATCCGCCCATTTTTCGGACCGTCGCACGGCGAAAGACCATGGTCGGTCCCAGCACGAATTGCATCCCCTCCATCATGCGGGCGGCAAGGACGCCGGCCGTCATCTCCACGCTCATTCCCACCGCTTCCAACCGCGCCCACAACCCGCCTTCGATTGCGACGCCGCGATAGGGGCAAGTGATGGCGCCGACGCACGGGTTGGCGAAGGGCAGGGCGACAGCGCGCAGGTAATCTGGCGTCACACGGACGTCGCTGTCACTGATGACGAGGATTTCGTAGGAGGCTGCGGCTTCCATCAGTTCCATGGAGGCTACTTTGGCGTTGATGTACTTCGGCTCTCCGGTGGATAGAAACTTCGCCTGTATATTCGGATGGCGCGCCGCAACGCGCCGCGCCGTTTCAAGGCCCGCGTCCTCAGCCGATCGCGCGCAAAACAGAATTTCGTAGAGCGGATAATCCTGGCGGAAGAATGTTTCGAGGTCGGCTTCAAGGCCTGTTTCTGCTCCATGCAAAGGCTTGAGGAGCGTGAGGGGTGGGGTGAAGCCGGGGCGGGCCTGCATTTGGACAAGCGCGGCGCGGCGCTCCCTGAGATAGGCCGGGACTGCGGCAAGCACCATGGCGGCGAAGCCCGTGGAGGTGAGCAGGCCGAGCGCGGCCAAGGCTAGAAGCGCGTACAACATGCAGGATTAAGAATACAGTCAACGCTCAGAATTGCTTACGGCTTGCGTTGCGCAGCCGTTTTGGCCACCACCGTCGGTCTGCGAATGGGTACAATGGCCCCCGCGGCCCCCGGCGCATTCTGCTGGAAGCGGGTGAGCATCTCCGTGCGCACGTACTCGACAAAGCTCTGCATCTGGCGGTTCATCTCTTCCATGCGCTCGCGCATCTGCAAAATAATGCCGATGCCGGCGATGTTCACGCCCAGGTCGCGGGCCAGGTTGAGGATGAACTCCAGGCGCTCCAGGTCTTCGTCGGTGTAGAGGCGCGTGTTGCCCTCGGTGCGTGAGGGCTTCAGCAGGCCCTCGCGCTCATAGAGGCGGAGGGTCTGGGGATGGATCTCGTACATCTCGGCTACTGCCGAGATCATGTACGCGCCTTTGGATTTGCGTTTCGCGGCCATCGTCTCTTTTCCTATGCCGCAGGCGGAATGTTTTTGATTTGGGTCGGATCGATGTCAAGAAGACCACAAACAGAGCCTCTTGTTTCAAGATTCCCGAAGAAGAACCGCCTTGGTCGAATCCGATCCGGCTTCAAAAAGTCCATCCAAACAAAGAGATCGATTCTTCCCTTTTCCTCGCGAATGCGTCCCTCAGAGAACTGTCCACAGGTTCGATCAAAACAACCGTGAAGAGGGTCCTCATCACCGGTCAGCACTCGGTCCAAATCCTCCGGCCGCGCGCTCCTGTCATGATTCACCAAGAAAAGGAAATTCAAGAGCTTGTGATCAGAATTCACACTCTCAAACTGATTGAACGCGGTGTGCACGGCGTTGCTGATTCGATTGAATATCGGATCTGCGCGCAGCCCACCGACCAGTTCGCCCGCGGGCGCGGTCTTGAGTTGATCATCGAGCCAAGCATCTCTTTGGAAGGATTTGACCTCGCATAAAGCTACCTCTACTCCGTCTCGCAAAAGCCGAAAATCCGGGGTCTTCAGGTCGCGCATCTCGCCCTTGGAAAAAGAGCCGACCTCGAATCCCTTCCCCTGCCAGTAGCCAAGAACCAGCGCCTCATCCGATGAAAGCTTGGAGAACCGATAGGCATGAACCCCGCGCAAACCTTTACTAAGGTCATACTCAGGCCTCATCTCATCGTCATTCACAAGCGGCTTTTGCTTAGCGGTCTGACTCATATTGGAACCTTTCTGCCGGTGTCGCCTTCCTCGCACTAATCAATCGAAATCGCTCTTCACGCTCCGTGTATATCACTAACAATACTCTGGATAAGAGCGACAAGCCAAGAAGTATCCAACGGTCTTCCTCTTCAGAGTGCAAGTCGTCGGAAACAGTGATGGCAAATGGATCTTCGAATACCGTCCTCGCTTCTTGGAAATCGACTTCATGAATTCGAATGTTGAGCGCTGCCTTTTCGTCGTCCCATTCGAAGAAATCTGTCTCCACAATTACCTCTTACATTCCCTTCACAGCTTGTCGAATAGCGCCACGCGGGGGTCCTGGTTGTTGAGCTTGGCCAGCTCACGCATGATTTCGCGGCTGCGCTCGTCGTTGAGAGTGGGGATGACCACATCCACCGTTACGATCTGGTCGCCGCGCTGGTCAGGATGCTGCGCATTTTCAACGCCGCGCTGGCGCATGCGCAGCTTCTGTCCGCCCTGCGTGCCGGGCGGAATCTTCAACTGGGCGCGGCCGTCGATGGTGGGCACGTCGACCTTGGCTCCCAGCGAAGCTTCCGCAACGGTGACCGGGACAGTGATATGAATGTCGTCGCCGGCGCGGGTAAAGACTGGATTTGTGCCGGTGCGGACGATGAGAAACAAATCTCCGGGCGCGCCACCATTGAGGCCCGCGTTGCCCTTGCCCTGGAGCCGGATGCGCTGGCCGTCGCGCGTTCCCGCCTTGATGCGGAAATCCACCGTCTCCGTGCGGCTCACAACACCCTCACCGTGGCATGTGGCGCACTCGTTGGAAGTTCGTCCGGTCCCGTTGCAGCCCGGGCAGGGAATGTTGAACTTCATGCGCCCGCCCATCTGCGTCACCTGGCCGGTGCCATTGCACTCCGGGCACTGCATCGGGCCGCCGGTGCTGGCCTGGCCGTGGCAAGTGGGACAAGCCTCCTGGCGGTTGATCTGGATGCGCGCCTGGCCGCCGCGAATGGCTGTCCAGAAATCGACCGTGGCCTGGTACTCAAGATCCGTTCCCGGCTGCGGGCCACGCGGACGCTGCGGCTGCTGGGCGCCGGAGAAGATCCCGGAGAAAATGTCTTTGAAGCTGCCCCATGACTGTGAGCCCGCGCCTTGCTGCGGACCTGCGCCGCCCTGGAAGCCGGAAAAGTCGAAGCCGCCAAAGTCCACGGGGGGCTGCCCGCCTTGTGACTGTTGGCGCGCATACGCCTCGGCCTGCGCCGGATCGATCTGGTCGGAGTAGAACCCAACCTGGTCATACACCTTGCGCTTCTTTTCGTCGCTCAGAACGTCGTTGGCCTCGGAGATCTCCTTGAACTTCTCCTCAGCCTTCTTATCCCCCGGATTCACGTCCGGGTGATAGCGCCGCGCCAGCTTCCGGAACGCCTTGCGAATGTCGTCCGAAGTCGCCGTCTTCTTGACGCCTAGCAGCGCGTAATAGTCTTTGTTTTGTGTTGTTGGCATGTGTGTTTTCTTATCTCAATTCATCCTACGGGATTCGCCGTACTTTTTAGTGCATGATCCCAACCGCATTTGCCGAGACTTCCTCGGGAAAGGCTCACATTGGATGCGACTAACGGTGTCTGGATTCATGCAATGCGTAGCGCCTTTTCAACGGCCTTCGGCTCGCGATCGATCACCAGCAAATAAGCACGCGTTGGGCCTTCGGGAACGCGTCTTCCCTGCTCCCAGTGGCGAAGGGTGTTGACGCTGAAGCCGAAGCGGACGGCGAACTGCTGCTGCGTCAGCCCCAGTCGCCCGCGGATAGCCCGCACGTCGATCTCCGCCGGAATGTGCACAACATAGGTGCCCTTCTTCGCGGTGCCATTCGCAAAGGCAAGGGCCTGCTCAAGCCCGCGGATGATGCTTTTGCCAACCTTGCTCATTTTGTCGACCTCCGCCTCTGGCTCTAAGCATATTGTAGTGCATTGCACTACTCAAATCAACCTGCCCAGGCTGGCTCTCTGAGCTCCGGAACCGCAAGCAGAATCTGATCCGTGGTATCTTTTCCGCATGCAAAAAGATACCCTCGTCCGATTCCTCCGCTACCGGAATCATCTATTCTCGATTGCCATGCTGGCACTTGCTTGCGCGGGCGCCCTTGCGCAAGACAAGGCAATTCCGGTTGCCGACGCTGCTGCGCAAGGCGCTCCCGCCATGCCGACCGATTCGAGGGAGCTTCTGCAACTGGCCGCCGAATCGAACGGCCTGACTGGCGCCGGTGTGCAGCCATGGCATTTGAAGGTAAGTTATACGGCCCTGGATGAAAGCGGCATCGCGACGGGCCAGGGCACCTTTGAGGAGCTCTGGGCCGCACCCCGCAAAGACAAGACCACTTACTCAAGTGCCGGGTTTACGCAGACCAACTACCGCACCGACAAGGGTCTTTATCGCACTGGGGCGCAGACATTCCCACCGGCTCCTTTGGGCAGGGCAGCCAGTGAGTTTTCCAGTCCTTTTTTCAGCTCTGTTTCCGGTCCTTCCGGAGCGGCCGCCGCCGCGTTCCTGCAGGCCTGGATTCTGGGCAAGGAGGAGAAGCGCAACCAGAACGGGATGAAGCTGCGCTGCGTGGATGTGAAGGGCTGGACCAGCGCCGCTGGGACAAGACCTATGAATGGGCCGACTTTTTGCTTTGAAGCAGACAGGCCGATCCTCAGGTCGAGCAGCAATCCAATGGACTCGACCGAATGGGCGCTCAGCAACATCTTAAGCTTTCAGGGCAGATATATCGCCGGAGACATTGAGGAAATTCGGAATGGCAAGCCGATTCTCAAGGCGCATCTTGAGAACATTGAATTATTGAAGACTGTCGACGAGGCCGAATTTGCGCCACCGGCTGACGCTGTCCTGGTTCCGCTCAAGGTGAACATCTCCGGCGGCGTAGCTGCGGCAATGCTCGTGCAAAGGACGGTGCCAGAGTACCCGATTGAAGCCAAACAGGGAGGCATTTCAGGCACCGTAGTCCTGCAGGCCACGATCGGCAAGGACGGGCACGTCACGGACGTTCAGCCGATGAGCGGACCGCCGGAGTTGCGTCAGGCCGCGCTGGACGCCGTGCGCACATGGGTCTACAAGCCTTACCTGCTGAATGGCGACCCCGTCATCGTCAACACCACGGTCAATGTTGTCTTCACGCTTGGGAATTGAAACATCGACGCTCACGGCTGACCTTGTGTTATGTTTTCGGCATGCGAAAAGCTGCAATTCTCGGGTCGCTTTGGCATTCGAAACTGTTGCTCTGTCTTGTTGTACTGGCTCCGAGCTCCCTCCTATCTTTTCCGCAGGTTGCAGACTCCGCGAAAGATGCTCCTGTTCCGGCGATGCCCAGCGATCCCAAGGCTCTGATGCTTCTTGCTGCCCGGGCCAACAGCATCACGGGAGCTGGCGTGCAACCCTGGCACCTGAAGGCGAGCTTCCAACTGTTCGACTGGGACGGCAAACCTACCAACCAAGGGACCTACGAGGAGTTCTGGGCCAGCCCGACCAAACGCAAGCGCATATTCACCAGCACGACTTTCACGCAGACCGAATTCACCACTGAAAAAGGAATCCTCCGCTCCGGGCTGAACGCGCCGCCGCCTGCGCCGCTGGCACAGATTGTGAATCAATTGATCGATCCAATGCAGCTCGACGAAGAGAAGGTCCAGCACTTGACGGTGGCATTGAAGGAGAATAAGACCAAAGTACAGACGCTGGAGTGCCTTGGGATCACCGGTTCCGACAGAGATGATTCGCCCCGGTATATTGTCGGGGATGTATTTTGTCTGGATGACAAAATCCCGCTGCTGCGCATCAGCACACGCTCAGGACCGATGGCAGCGCAGGTTTTACGCAACAATACCGTCAGGTTTCAGGGCCATTATCTGCCGCAGGATATCCAGAGCCTTGCGCCGGGGCCGCCGGATGGCAAGCCGCGACCGACCTTCAAGCTTCATTTAGACAGCGTCGAAGTGCTCAAGACAGTGGATGAGGCGGATTTCGCGCCATCGGCGGATGCGGTCCCTCCGCCCAGGCGAATTGAACTCTCCGCGGATGTCGCGAGCAAGCAGCTCCTAAATCATCCAAAACCCGCGTACCCCCCGATTGCAAAGGCAGCGTGCGTGTCAGGTAAGGTGGTGCTCGAGGTGGTGATTGCGTCGAATGGAACGATTGAGTCCGCCCGCGTGATCAGCGGGCCGCCGATGCTGCAGGAGGCGGCAATCGACAGTGTGCGGAAATGGACATATAAGCCATTTCTCGCAAACGGTGAAGCGGTGGAAGTGGGTACAACTGCGACAGTTCCGTTCGTTTTGCCCATTGGCGCCGGGCCCGGCGGCCCGTGCGGTTAATGACGAAGCTGCCGTGGGCGGAGACGGCAAATCGCAAAAGGATCGGGAAACAAATAGGGGTGGGCAACAGTCCGTTGCCCACCCCTTAGTTCTTCCGCCGGATCGGCGGGTACGCCTGGACGGCCAGTCCTACTTTTTGTCTTCGACGTCTACGTACTCGGCGTCGATTACGCCTTCGTCTTTCTTCTGCTCGGCCGGTTGCTCGGGGCCTGCGGCGCCGGGACCACCTTGCGTGGCTGACGCTGCATTCGCCTTGTAGAGCACCTCAGCCAGTTTGTGGCTGGCCTGGGTCAGCTTCTCGTGGGCGGACTTCAGCTCACCGGAACTCGGCGTGCCCGCAAGCACTCCCTTGGACTCGGCGAGAACCGACTCGACTTCGGACCTTTCCGGACCCTGGATCTTGTCGTTGTTGTCTTTCAGCATCTTTTCGATGTTGTAGACCAGGCCGTCGAGCGAGTTGCGCGCTTCAATCTCTTCGCGCTTCTCCTTGTCTTCTGACGCGTGCGCTTCGGCTTCTTTGGCCATCTTCTCGACCTCGTCCTTGCTCAGACCGGAACTGGACGTGATCTGAATGCGCGTGTCTTTGCCAGTGGCCGTGTCCTTGGCCGTCACGTTGAGAATGCCGTTGGCATCGATGTCGAAAGTGACCTCGATCTGCGGCACACCGCGTGGCGCCGGAGGGATGCCCGCCAGCTTGAACTTGCCCAAGGTGCGGTTCTGCGCGGCCAGCGGACGCTCGCCCTGCAGCACGTGGACTTCGACTTCCGTCTGCGAATCCGCCGCCGTCGAAAACGTCTCCGTCTTCTTGGTCGGAATCGTGGTATTGCGCGGAATCATAGTCGTAGCCACACCGCCCAGAGTCTCAATCGCCAGCGTCAGAGGCGTCACGTCCAGCAGCAACAGGTCCTTGACCTCACCGGCCAGAACGCCCGCCTGCACGGCTGCGCCCACAGCCACAACCTCATCGGGATTTACGCCCCGATGCGGCTCGCGTCCGAACAGCTTCTTCACCAGCTCCTGGATCTTCGGCATGCGCGTCTGACCGCCGACGAGAACTACCTCGTCGATTTTGTCAACGCCGATGCCTGCATCCGCCAGCGCCTTCTTGCAAGGCTCGATAGACCGGTCGATAAGGTCTCCCACAAGCTGCTCGAGCTTGGCGCGGGTGAGCTTGCGGACCAGGTGCTTGGGGCCGGTTGCGTCGGCTGTAACGAAGGGGAGATTGATCTCCGTTTCCACGGTCGTCGAGAGCTCGATCTTGGCCTTTTCCGCCGCGTCCTTGAGGCGCTGCAGGGCCATCTCGTTTCCCTTGGAGGCGAGGTCGAGACCCTGCTCCTGCTTGAACTCGGCAATCAGCCACTCGACGATGCGCTGGTCGAGGTTGTCGCCGCCCAGGTGCGTGTCGCCGTTGGTGGACTTTACCTCGATGACGCCTTCGCCGACTTCCAGAATGGAGATATCGAAGGTACCGCCGCCGAAGTCATAAACCGCGATGGTCTCATCCTTCTTCTTGTCGAGGCCATACGCCAGTGCGGCCGCAGTGGGCTCGTTGACAATGCGCTTCACATCAAGGCCGGCAATCTTGCCCGCGTCCTTGGTGGCCTGACGCTGGGCGTCGTTGAAGTAGGCGGGCACGGTGATGACCGCCTCGGTCACCGTCTCGCCCAGATAGGCCTCCGCAGATTTCTTGAGCTTCTGCAGGATCATCGCCGAGATTTCCGGCGGCGTGTATTCCTTGCCCTGCGCGACTACCGCGATGTGGTCGCCCTGCTGAACCACCTTGTAGGGCACCATCTTCATTTCGTCTGTAACTTCGTTGTAGCGCCGGCCCATGAAGCGCTTGATGGAGAAGATGGTGTTCTCCGGGTTGGTAATGGCCTGGCGTTTGGCCACTTGGCCAACCAGCCGCTCGCCGCTCTTTGAGAAAGCGACGATGGAGGGCGTAGTGCGCGCACCCTCCTCATTCGGAATCACTTTGGGCTCTCCGCCCTCTAAGACCGCAACGCACGAGTTGGTCGTGCCAAGGTCGATGCCAATGATTTTTCCCATTTTTGATTTCCTGCCTGTTCCATAAAATACTGACTCTAATAAGATGCATGATGAGTGACTTAGTGTCAAATTTATTTGATGGTATGTCGATAAACCGCGGCCGCATCGTTCAACGGCCTCATTTTCCAGCGACAAAAGCAGGAAGTGCTTATATATGAGTATTTTATCGACGTAATAACCAGGATTTCTAGTCCGGTCCCGCGAGCTGCGGGTCTCTCGCGGACGACTCGCCGGCCTCCATCACCGGCTCCTCCTTGTCGTTTTCCGGGTCGTACTGGTGTTTCGCCATCCAGTCCTTGAGCACCGCGGAGGACTCCTCCGCCAGGGACCCGTTTTTCCAGTAGTAGACCAGTCCTGCGCTCATCTCCGTCGTCAGATTGCAGGACTCCGAGTTCCACGGCTTGCCGGCCTGCGGCAGCAGAATCTCCAGCGTTTTATCTTTCTTTTTCCACCGGGCAGGAAGGGTACTGTACCCGCCGGAAGCTTGCATCGCAACTGTGCAGCTATAAGTGAATTGGAAGCCTTGCGGTTCGCCATTTTCAAACAGGTCTGCCACACCCATCCCCGCCACGTAGGGCGGCGGATCGGAAAGGCTCTTCGGCACGCGGCTGTGATTCGGCTGCGCAGCGAATCGCATGATGTGAACGCGCAGAGGATATTTAGCCTCATCAGGCTTCACTGCGAGAGCCGGCGTTGAGACTGCCAAACTTCCCAGTGACGCGCTCAATGCGAAAGCAAAAACACGACGCACGCCAACGACCCCAAGAAAGTTCATATCCGATTTATCAATCATCTTACCCGAGCCGGCCCAAACCAAGCCGATCCCCTAAGGGTTTCTGTGCTTCGTGACGCCCACCCGGAACGGACTCACCGAATCTATCGGAAAGTCTCTTCTTTTCTGAGCCATAGCCATGGAGTATTCTTTTCGCATGGTTCCCCGTCGTTCGCGTTCTTTTGGCCTGTTTGTTTTGATCGTGATGGCTGCTGCCGCGGTTCTTGCTCGCGCAGGCGTGTCGCCTGCCGCTGCCCCATCTACTCCGCACACGTTGGTGCTCGATGGCCTGGGCAAAGGCGCCGCGCCTCTCGACGGACCCTGGCAATTTCATACCGGCGACAATCCCGACTGGGCCAGCCCCAGCTTCGACGATTCGACCTGGGAACAGCTCACAGCCGACAAGCCCTGGGGACAGCAAGGCCACGCTAACTACGCGGACTACGCCTGGTACCGCCGCTCTATCGGCATCACTCCCGCTCCGGGCGTCTCTCCCGACGTGCAACTGCTCATCCCCGCCATCGACGACGTCTACGAGATCTACTGGAACGGCGTCAAAGTCGGCCAGCTTGGCAACATGCCGCCCCATCTCTACTGGCTCAGCAGCCTGGCGCCGCAGATCTACAATCTTGGCCCCGCCCGCACCGGCGTGCTTGCCATCCGCGTGTGGAAGACGCCCTTGCCTTCCAACGACCCCGGCACATTGGGCGGCTTTGAAGGCGTTCCGCTGATTGGGAGCCCTAAGGCCATTGCCGCCGCTGCCGGCAACATACAGTTCGATTGGCTGCGCCAGCAGCAGTTCCGCTTTGGCCTCGTCTCGCTCTATGCCCTCGTGGCGCTGCTCAGCTTCATTGTCTGGCTGCGCGATCGCAGCCAGTGGCTCCTCTTCTGGATGACAGTCTTCGCCATCACGCCGTTGATCGAACTGCTTCTGTCCGGTCTCGAACTCCGCTACTCAGCCGTCACATCAATCTGTCTCACCCAGATTGAGATCAACGTCCGCGAAGCCTCGCAATGGTTTCTGCTGCTCTGGCTGCTCCAGCTACACGAGTCCCGCAAGTTGGTGCGCTTCATCCGCGTGGCCGCCGTCATCAGCATTGCCGCGGGCACGCTCGACGGCACGTTGTTCTACTTCTACCCCAACATCCTTTCCACTCTTCAGTTCCAGCTCGGAGATGCGTTTCTCACCATCTTTGCCCTGGCGGTTGAACCTCTTTCTGCCTTCCTGGTTGCCTGGGCCATCGTGCAGCGCAAACGTCTTGACTCCGCACGCTGGACGGTGGCCATCGTCGCCTTTCTCAACGCAGGATGGTATTGCATAACCAACGCCGCCGCCCAGGGTGAGCGGTTTACCCATTGGACTCTCGCCGACAAGATGAACGTCCCGCTGTTCACCCTGATCGGTAATCCCATGAGCATCCAGACGCTGCTCCGCATCCTGCTCTTCCTCTCCATCGTCTACGCCGTGATTCGCTATTCCATCACTGAGCGCCGCCGCCAGGCCAATCTCGAACAGGAAATTCAAAACGCGCGCGAGTTGCAGCAGGTGCTTGTCCCGGAGACGCTGCCCGCGCTCCCTGGATTCACCCTGACCAGCGCCTATCGCCCAGCCCAGGAAGTCGGCGGTGATTTCTTCCAGATCATTCCGCTCGAAGGCGGCGCAACGCTCGTCATTCTCGGCGATGTAAGCGGCAAGGGATTGCGCGCCGCCATGGCCGTTTCGCTCATCGTGGGCGCAGTGCGCGCCCTGGCAAGCCTCATTCCCGGCCCGGCACAATTACTCACAGAACTTAACCAGCGGCTCTACGGCCGGCTGCAAGGGGGATTCGCCACCTGTGTGGCCATGCGTCTCGATCCCGAGGGCGTTTGCCATGTTGCCAGCGCCGGCCACCCAGCGCCTTTCTTGAATGATCGCGAGCTAAACCTTCCCGGCGCGCTTCCGCTCGGCATCGCCGCAAACACAAGCTACGAAGAGGCGACCGTCCAGCTCAGCACCGGCGACCAGTTTGCTCTCTACACCGACGGCCTGCTTGAAGCTCGAAACTCCACCGGCGAGCTCTATAGCTTCGAGCGGCTGAAAACTCTCTTCGCGTCCAGGCCCAATGCCGCTCAAGCCACTGAAGCAGCCGTGAACTTCGGCCAGGACGACGACATTACAGTGCTGACGCTCACCTGCTTAGCAGCAGGCGAGGAATCGACCACGTTGCATACGGCACCCGCACTTGCCCCGGCTTGACGCAGAACGCGGAAACCCTAGCCCGGCACCGTCAATTCAAGGCCCTCGTGGCAAATCTCCAGAGATTCAAACGCCACTTCGCTGGAGTTGGCAACCAGCGCGGGGCCCGTCCAGCGGCACGGCCACGCATTTGTCAACTTCCAACTCAACACGGGATTGTCGCTCTGATCGAGCAGAGTGATGACCACGGTGGTTCGCAGCACCGTCCCTTGCAGCACGCTGTTAATCCAGTTCCACAGCGACAGGTCCTGGGTCAGGCCTCGTTTCAATGTCACGTCGGCGTAGCGATTCAGTCCAGGCAGTTTTTGCGCCGAGTTTTCCTTCTGGTCGCCGGTCCGATAGTCTACGACATCGATGGCTGCGTCCAGCCCCAATGCTTCGCTGAACGCGCTCGTTGTTACGCCTTCAATATTCACCAGAAAGTTTCCAGACAAGTACGGATCGATTCGTGTTGCGGGTGACATAGTCAGCCTCCAATCCGGGAGCTACAGGGGCAAGTATAGCCTGTGTTATAGCCTGTGTCAGCCTTCCCGGAACCGGCCCATTCGATGGCTGCGGCCGGCGCAACAATCAATCGGCGCCACCGTTCGTCTCGCTCTCAAATGAATGCTCGACTTATAGGACTATTTATCTTCTCCGATAAGTCAAATAGATACAAATAGTTCACATAACTTAGCCCACTCAAGGGCGAACCGCTCAAGACAACTCACACTGGGCAACCGGCATCTATTCAAAACTGTGTAACTGCAAGTTTGTTTCATTCGAGTTCGAATCGTTTTTGACGCTCGCATTGGACGGCGGATACCGTTTGCCACAACAAAGGAGGAAAAGTCAAATGCACAAGAGCAAAATCAATAGCACCTTTCTCTTATTGCTGCTTGCCAGCGCAGGTTTGGCGAGCGCGCAGGAACAAAACCCGACGGCAAATGGCCTATCGCCGATGCAAGCCAACGCTGCGCCGATGTCGCAGGTTGGAATGCAGGATAACCTTCCGCTTTACAAGATTCAGGTGGTCGGTCGCGATATTCCCGCGATCAACTACTTCCATCGCAGCAGCGCCACAACAATCGGCTTTCAAGGAACCAGCCTTTTGCCTCAGGCGAGAGGTTCCGCCAAAGTGGAAGCACATTTGGGACGGACTTCGATCGATGCGAGTTTCGAAAGATTGACGCCTGCGAATGGCTTTGGTCCCGAGTATCTGACTTATGTGCTTTGGGCCATTACGCCGGAAGGCCGGCCAATGAATTTGGGTGAAGTGTTGCCGACCGGTTCCAAAGACAAAAATCAGATCACTGTAACAACGGATTTGCAGGCATTCGGCCTGATCGTAACCGCCGAGCCCTACTATGCGGTCACCATGCCCAGCGACCTTGTCGTCATGCAGAACTTTGTCGAGGATAGGACGCAGGGAGTGATTGAGCAGGTGAATGCGCACTATTCGCTGCTGCCGCGCGGCGCCTACGCTGAA
>Ga0302324_100010230_pt1 | contig 19464 bp, 17 predicted proteins | sample Palsa_T0_1_FD_201949 | JGI IMG/M metagenome (GOLD analysis project Ga0302324, IMG submission 201949) | Peat permafrost microbial communities from Stordalen Mire near Abisko, Sweden - Palsa_T0_1 | ecosystem: Environmental > Terrestrial > Soil > Palsa > Peat permafrost | place: Sweden: Abisko...
TTGCTTGCCGGCGTCGGAACAATATTCAATCCCGCGACGATGCTGGGCCTCTTGATTATGATCGCGCTGACCTCGGTAGCATTCAATTCCATGATGTTCCTGTTGATGGCACGGGTTGAGGATCCGTTGGTGCCCCGGGCAATGTTTGGAATCCTCAACACGCTGCTGTTTTTTCCCAGCGGATCGATTTACCCGGTGGAGGCGTTTCCTATATGGCTGCGCGCCATTGCGAAGGTCGATCCCTTTACTTACGCCGTGCATGGCTTCAAATCGCTGCTGCTTAAGGAAACTGGGCTGGGAGCGATTGTTCCGGACATGATCTACCTGTCGATATTTGCGGTGGTGACCTTGGCGCTGGCGGTCCCGCTGTTTAAGCGGACGCTGTAGGCAGAAGTCGTCGTTCGGAGAGCAGGATGGGCGCCGTTCTGTGCCACTTCGGGCGTGGGATTGACTTGCAATCCGGCATGTCACTACTGGTATGCACGCCGGGTGCCGGGCTCGCCTGGGGGTAACCCAAAAGCAGGTGGGAGAAAGCGAGTAGAAATGAGCGATTGGAAGAAGTTTGACTCGCTCGCGAACGATCCGCCGAAACACCCATCCCCAAACAAGATCTATTAGGGCTATCCTCCACTCGCCACGATGGCATCTGCAACTCTTGCCGCATCCAACGCAAAGCGCACGTCGTGCGTCCGAATGATGTGTGCCCCTTTCAAAATCAAACCGGTTTCGGCGGCCAGCGTGCCGTACAGGCGCTCGCCCACCTCCGCGTCTTTGTTCTTATCCTTCCCGTCGTTCTTGTTCTTTCCCTCGCCAGCCAGCATTCGGCCAATAAACGATTTCCGCGACACTCCGGCCAGCAGCGGAAACCCCATCTGCTGCAACTCGGCGAAGTGCGCCAGCAGCGGATAGTTTTCCTCAAGTCGCTTGCCAAACCCGAATCCCGGGTCGAGCATGAGATGATCGCGCTTTACGCCGGCCAAAATTGCTGCCTCCGCCCATTGCCGCAAATCGCGCTTCACGATCAGCACCGGGTCGCCAATCGGCGGCAACGAACTCCATTCTTCGGGGCGCCCGCGCGTGTGCATCAGCACCGCGCCCACTTTCAGTTCAGCCACCGTCTTAGCCATCTTCGGATCCCATCGGAATCCGCTCACATCGTTGACCACCTCGGCTCCGAGCTCCACCGCCGCCCGCGCCACGCTCGCCTTGTAGGTATCAACGCTGACCACCGCATCGGCGCGCCGCCGCTTCAAATCCCTGATCACCGGCAGCACCCGCCTCCGCTCCGCTTCTTCAGATACCGCCTCCGATCCAGGCCGCGTCGACTCTCCCCCGATGTCGATAAGGGTTGCCCCTTCGTCCAGCAGTTGCTCGGCGCGAACCACCGCCTTTTCTGCATCGATGAACAGGCCTCCATCGGAAAAGGAATCGGGAGTTACATTGATGACGCCCATGATCAGAGTGCGACGCCCCAGCTCCAGGGTGCGGGCACCAACGTTCCACTGAAAAACTGCACGCATGCTGCCGCTATTCTAGTGCAGAGACCGGCGTCTCGTTCTCCCGTTGGGCCGCGCCCGGCTCTTTCGCCGCTCGTGCTATCGTTGCAGAGCAAGAGGCTCTAGGAGGTAATCAATGCTCGCATCCAGCAAGATCATGGGTTTCGTTCCTACGAAGGATTCCGCGCAAGCGAGAAGCTTTTACGAAGGCAAACTCGGATTTCAATTCGTCAGCGACGACATGTTTGCCCTGGTGGTGAGAGCCGGTGAAACCATGATCCGTATTGCCAAGACCAAGGATTTCACGCCTGCTCCCTACACCGTGCTCGGTTGGCAGGTTTCCAAGATAGAAGAGATCGTCGCCTGGCTTCAGAAGCGAGGGGTCGCGTTCGAGAAGTACCCCTTCGTGCAGGATAAGGAATCAGGCATCTGGACCGCCCCAACCGGCGACAAAGTCGCCTGGTTCAAAGACCCGGACGGAAACGTGCTCTCCGTCAGCCAACACGTGTAGAGACGCGGGTTGCTGCGTTTCCCGCGGCAAAGCGCTAGAGAATTCCCATTTTCTTTCCCACCCGTTGCAGAACTTCGAGCGCCTGTTGCAGTTCTTCCTTCGTATGCGTCGCGGTCATGATAGTCCGCACGCGCGCCTTGCCTTCGGGGACGGTGGGGAACGCGATCCCCGTTCCGAGCACGCCTTCTTGAAACAGTTCCCGGGAAAAATCCATGGTCAGCCGCCCGTCTCCAATGATGATCGGAGTAATCGGGGTTTCGCTTGCGGGAGTTGTCTGGCCTCCAATGTTGAAGCCGAGCAGGTCCAGTTCCTTCTTCCAGAAGCGTGTGTTTGCCCAAAGCTGCTCCATCCACTGCGGCTCGTTTTCAAGAACATCAAAAGCGGCGATGCAGGTCGCCGCGACCGATGGCGGATGCGACGTCGAAAACAGAATAGGCCGCGCACGATGATAAAGAAAATCGATCAGATCGCGCGTGCCGCAAACATATCCGCCAAGAGCTCCGATCGCCTTCGACAACGTTCCAACCTGAATATCGACCCGTCCGTGCATTGAAAAATGATCGACGCTGCCGCGTCCGTTGCGGCCAAGCACGCCGGAAGCATGAGCGTCATCGACCATCATGACGGCGCCATATTTCTCCGCCGCCTCGCAAAGTCCAGGCAGCGGACCGATGTCGCCGTCCATCGAGAACACGCCGTCGGTGATCACCAGTTTTTTCCCCGGCTGATTCTTCACGCTCAGAAGCTGCTCTTCGGCGTGGCCCACGTCCTTGTGGCGAAAAACGAGAATCTTCGCCCGCGAGAGCCGTGCTCCATCGATGATCGAAGCATGATTCAGTTCGTCGGAAACGATGAAATCGTCCTTCCCCAAAAATGACGAGACCGTTCCCGCGTTAGCCGTGAAGCCTGACTGAAACACCACGCAGGCCTCAACGTTCTTGAAGCGCGCGATTTTCTCCTCCAATTCCATGTGGATCTTCATCGTGCCCGCGATCGTCCGCACCGCGCCCGATCCCACGCCGTATTTGCGCGTAGCTTCGAGGGCCGCTTCGCGCAATTTGGGATGGGTCGTAAATCCGAGGTAATTATTCGAGGCAAGATTGATGACTCGCTTGCCATCAAAAGTGCACATCGGCGCCTGCTCGTCATCAAGAACGCGCAGTTTGAAGTGCGTCCCTTTGGCCTTGAGTTGGTCGAGTTGATCGGTCAAAAATGAAAGCGGATTGATGCGCGCGGCAGTGGGCATGGCTGAACCTCGAATCGAAGTCTAACCCTAACTTTACTATGCGTGAATGCTCGGAAGAAACAGGCGCCAGCCGCATATGCCGCATATGCCCTCGAGCAGATTGGGGGGGAAAGTGAAAGCGTGACGCCCAGCCCCTGAGGGAGCAACGAATTCAAAGGAACTGTGGTGTCGGTAAAGCGCTACTCCTGATACGGAACCTAAAGTTTTCCGCAGCCCGCTTGGGCAAGGGCAGCTTACATACCGTCATAATTCGGGCCGCCGCCCCCCTCGGGCGGAACCCAGGTGATGATCTGGTACGGGTCCTGAATGTCGCAGGTCTTGCAGTGGACGCAATTCGCCGGGTTCAGGCTGATGCGCTTGCCGTTGGGCGCGGCCGAATCGTCAACCATTTCGTAGACGTTTGCCGGGCAGAAATTCTGGCACGGGCTGCCAAATTCCTTCACGCAACGGTCATTACAAATGTTCGTGTCGTGAATCAGCAAATGCGCCGGCTGATCCTCTTCGTGTTTGGTGCCGGAATGATAGAGATCCGTAAGTTTGTCAAAGGTCAGCTTGCCATCGCCCCTGGCCGGGCCGAGCAGTTGCGCTTCTCCACCTCCATTGCCGGGAAGTTCAGCGAGCGGCTTCAGGTTCTCGTAGCCATCCTGCGAGGGCACGCGGTGATGCGGACCGCCGTTCAAAACGGTCTGCAGCGCCGTGTTGAACACGCCCGCAACCATGCCCTTCCTGAATCCCTGGTGGAAGTTGCGAACCGGCCACAACTCTTCTCGGATCCAGCTGCTTTCGACGCGCTGCTGAAACTTGCCTAAAGTCGTCTTTGACGAGTCGTTATTAAGCAGCGCTTCCAACGCCGTCTCCGCCGCCAGCATGCCGCTCTTGATCGCGAGATGAATGCCTTTCAGCCGCGCGGAATTCAAGAAGCCGGCGGAGTCGCCGATGATCATCCACCCGTCACCGCCGAGCGGCGGCAGCGACCACCATCCGCCATAAGGAAGCGACTTGGCGCCGTAGCGGATCATCTTGCCTCCCGCGAGCAACTTGGCAAGAAAAGGATGCTGCTTGAATGTCTGCAAGACATGCTGCGGGTCGAGGCGCGGATCTTGATAGTCGAGTCCGGTGACGAAGCCGAGCGAGACGATGTTGTCCTTCGAGTCGTTACCGTTTGAACCCGTGCCCTTGGAACCATAAATCCACGCGCCGCCGTATTCTTTCGTGGTCAGCGGATAACCCATGGTGTAGATGACTTCGCCTGCCTGGATGCGGCCCGACGGCACTTCCCACAATTCCTTCACGCCAACACCGTAGGTCTGCGGGTTGCGGCCTTTCATCAGGTCAAACTTCTTAACCAGTTGTTTGGTCAACGATCCGCGCGGCCCTTCGGCAAGCACGACGACCTTTGCTTTCACGTCATAGCCGGGCTCGAAATTTGATTTCTGTTGATTTTGCTTGTCGACACCCTTGTCGTCTGTGCGCACGCCGGTGACTCGATTACCGTCGTAAAGCAATTCCGACCCAGCAAAGCCAGTGAAAATCGTGATCCCCGCTTCTTCGACTTTGCCCGCAAGCCACTTCACAAATCGGTTGATGGAGATCACGTAGTTGCCATGATCGCGCAGCGGCGGAGGCGTAATCGGCAGCTTGTAATGTCGGTTGCGAGTTAGAAAATAAACGCCTTCTTTTTGAACCTCGGCGTCAAGCGGCGCTTCGCTCTCGAACCCCGGCAGCAGTTCTTTCATGGAGCGAGGATCGAGGAGGGCTCCCGAAAGGCAGTGCTGCCCCGCTTCGCGCGCTTTCTCGAGCACGTAAATATTTTCTTTGCTTAGCAAAGACTCGGGATGGCGTGCATTGTGCTCGTCAATCAGCTGCGAAAGCCGCAACGCACAGGCCATGCCCGCCGGACCTCCGCCGACAATAACGACATCGGCGGGCATTTCGGGATGCTCGACGTTGGGGAGAGGTTTGCGAAAGATCAAGCTCATAGTTGATGGCCGAAAGATCCCCGATAAATGGGAACACGAGGTGCAATTGATTGGCAAGTGTCCGGTCTGAGCTAGGGGCGCGTTTCGGCGACGGCCTCGCGAATCGCCTGCAACACTCCATCCATTTGTGTGGGAGTTCCAACCGTGATCCGAACACATCCCTCGCAGCCTGGGTTCGTCGATGAATCGCGTACCAGCACGCCACGCCGCTGCATCGACTCCGCGAACGTTTTCGCTTGCGTGCCTATCCGCACCAGAACGAAGTTCGTCTGACTTGGCCAGAAGCGCAGGCCCAACGCAGCGAATAATTGCGCCAGGCGGTCGCGTCCGCGCTTCACCCGCGCAACGTGCTCGCTCACGAATGAGGAATCGGCCAGCGCTTCTTCGAGGCAAGCCAACGCCACCGCATTTACGTTGAAGGGCAAACTCAACCGCCGCAGACAATCGATCTGTTCCGCCGCGCCGGTCAGCACGCCGAGGCGTAGCCCGGCAAGCCCATAGACTTTCGAAAACGTCCGCGCGACAAATAAGTTCGGATGATTCTCTATCTCGCGGATCATGGTCTCGGCGAGCACGGTTTTGGGAGATACGGTCCCGGCGGACTTGAGCGCCCCGTCGCGAAATTCGAAGTACGCTTCGTCGATCAACACAGCCGCATCTGGCGCCGCTTCTACAATCCTCAACAGGTCGCCCACCGATGCCGCGAGGCCACTCGGATTGTTAGGATTCGCGAGGGCGATCACGCGCGTACGCGGCGAGATCCGCGCCAGCAACTCGGACACGGGAAGCGTTAAGTCCTCCCCCGACTGCACGCGCACCAGCTGCGCTCCCAGCGCCTGGCCGAGCATGGGATACATTACAAACGTCGGATCGGCAAACAGCAGTTCGTCGCCCGTCCCAAGATAACTGGTGAAAAGCAGCGCCAGAGCCTCATCGACTCCATTGCTTAGCAGAACCTGCTCGGGCGCGATGCCCAGAAAGTCCGCCACCGCCTGCTCACCAATCTCGCGCTGCGGGTACCGCGATACGTCCTCCGCCGTGAGCGAGCGCAGCCGCTGCAACACGCGCGGAGAGCATCCGGCCATGCTCTCGTTGAGATCGAGATTGAGCCCGCTGCGGCTCAGGATGGGCGACCGGTATGGACTTAGCCCGGCAATGGTTTCACGCGGCTTCAGCATACTCTCCACCTGAGTTTACTTCCCACCGAGCGCTCGCTCCTCTAGAGACGAGACTCGTCTCGTCTCCGACGCGGCAAGCCGCGTGTCCAGCCATCATTGCTCACTTCGCCTCGCGTACTTAACCATCGCAAAGATCACGGTGCATATCGCAAAATCCACGAGCAGCCCCCAGTCTTCCTTAAAGAGCGTGTGGCGCGCCACTTTGGGCAGATGCGGCATGAGAAGAAAATAAATTGCGTTGCCTGCGAGCACGGCCAGGAGCGCGTCGAGAAAATTTTTCATAACCGGAGTTCTGCCAATCCCGTCGAGCAATCGCGGGAGCCCGACCCGCAGGCGGTCTATTTTATGCGCTCCTTGCCCTTCTGCGCTCAATGCGCCCGGCGCGTGCCCGGGTGCAAATCTGCCCGCCTCAGTCCTGCTACCATCGCTTAAGATGCTGGAACCGACCACTCCAGTCCAATACGTGAAAGGAATCGGGCCGCGCCTCGCCGAAGTCCTTGCCGCCAAGGGAATTGCGACGGTCGACGATCTGCTGCACTACCTCCCTTTTCGCTACGAAGACCGGTTGAACCCGCGCTCGGTCGCCGAACTGCGCCCCGGAGAGATGGCCACCGTAATTGCCGAAGTCCGCAACTCGGGCTTGTTTCGGACTCGCCGCATACCGATTTTCCAGCTCACCGTTGGCCAGGGGCGCGCTCGCCTGAAGTGCATCTGGTTCAACGCCGCCTATCTTCAGGACCGCTTCCAGGCCGGGCAAATGGTAGCGCTCTACGGCAAAGTAGAACAGGATCGCGAAGGGCAACTGCAGATCATGCAGCCGCAATTCGAGATTCTCGGCGACTTGAATGTTAACGACGACGCCGGCGCGGAGGGACCTGAAAGAGGGGCTGAAAAAGAAGCTGAGAAAAAAGCCGCCGCCTCGCTCGAAATCGGACGCATTGTTCCCATTTACGAGTCCGCTGGACAGGGCAAACTCACACCCCGTTGGTTCCGGCGTCTGATTCGCTGGACGCTCGACAACCTTAATCCTGATCTCCCCGATCCAATCCCGACCGTTGTGCGCGGCCATTTGAGCCTGATCTCTCTGCGTGAAGCCTTGTCGAAGGTTCACTGGCCCGATCCCGGAGAAAGCTTCGCCGACCTGCAATCGTCGCGCACGGCCGCGCACATCAGAATGATCTTCGACGAATTATTTTTCATCGAGCTCGGCCTCGAACTCAGGCGGCGCGAGCAGAAAGCCCAGACTGGAGTCGCCTTTCAGCTTAACGATGGCGTGCGCCAGGCGATCAAGAAGATACTGCCGTTTCATCCCACTGCTGCGCAGAAACGTGTGCTGAAAGAAATTGCCACTGACATGCAAACTCCTCACCCCATGCGCCGTCTGTTGCAGGGCGATGTGGGATCGGGGAAAACGATTGTCGCTTTTCAAGCCGCGATCATTGCCATGGAAAATGGCTATCAGGTCGCCTTCATGGCTCCGACCGAAATTCTGGCGCAGCAGCATTATTTCTCGGCCCGCCGCATTCTAGAGGGAGCCGGATACCGCATCGTGCTCCTGACCGGCTCCCTCGAGCAGGACCGCAAGCGCGACGTGCGCCGCCACATTGCGCAAGGCAACGCGCAGCTGGTAATCGGCACCCACGCCCTGATTCAGGATCGAGTCGAATTCGGCAATCTGGGCCTGGTGGTAGTCGACGAGCAGCACCGCTTCGGAGTCATGCAACGCCTGAAGCTGATGAAAAAAACTGACGATGCTCGGGTGGTGACGGGGCTTCGCCCCGTCCTGCTGGAAGAGGATGCCCCCCACTCCAGGCCGAAGCCCAGCCACCCCGAGCCCGACGTCCTGGTGATGACCGCCACTCCTATTCCGCGCACACTGGCGCTAACTCTCTATGGCGATCTCGATGTTTCGGTTCTTGACGAACTCCCTCCGGGACGCACGCCGGTGGTCACGCGCTCTTTGCCCGACGAGCGCGCGCCCGAAGTGTGGGACTTCGTCCGCAAGCAGATCGCCGCCGGACATCAGGCCTACGTCGTCTATCCGGTGATCGAAGAAAACGAAGAGCGCGAGTTGAAAGCCGCGCAGCAGATGCACCGCCAGTTGCGCGAAAAGATTTTTTCCAACCTTCATGTAGGTTTGCTGCATGGCCGTCTTGATGCCGACGAGAAAGAGCACGTGATGCGGGAATTTCAACAAGGCAAGATCGAAATTCTGGTCGCGACCACGGTGATCGAAGTCGGCGTTGACGTGCCCAACGCCACAGTCATGGTGATCGAGCATGCCGACCGCTTTGGATTAGCGCAACTCCACCAGTTGCGCGGACGCATCGGGCGTGGTGCGGCGAAGTCCTATTGCGTGCTTATGCGCGGAGGCAAGGTTTCCGAAGAAGGCGAACGCCGCCTCGATGCCATGGTGCGTTCGAACGACGGTTTCCAGATCGCCGAACTCGATCTGGAGCTGCGCGGCCCCGGCGAATTCTTTGGCACGAAGCAAGCCGGCATTCCAAGTTTCCGCGTGGCCAATATCGTCCGCGATCGGCAACTGCTGGAGGCGGCCAAACGCGAGGCCGCATTTGTGATCGCGGGGCCGAATCCCGAGATTTCGCAGCCAGAGATTGATCGGGCGCTTCGAGAAATGCGGTCGCGCTGGTCGCTGAGCTACGGATTGGTGGAGGTGGGATAGAAATAAACGATCCGTTCCGATTTACTATCCATGCCATGCCTTCTAGCTTCTGCCAATGGCTGCGCGATCCGATCTTTTTACTCTGCCTCACCGCAGGCCTGCTCGCTTACGTGGTCCAGTCCGGCGAGTTGGGCACCTCCGATACAACCCATCGCCTCCAAACCACGCACTGGCTCTGGACCTCGCAGCCGCAGGTTTTCCCCAACGAGTATCCCGAATTCGGCCTCCACGGCCGCGGAGGCCGCCTCTATAGCTGGTACGGCATTGGCCAGTCGCTGCTCATGCTGCCCGCCGATGTTCTCGGCACGTGGATTGAGCGCCGCCCTGTTTTCTCCGGCTACGGCGATGACCCAGCAGTGCGAAGCATCGTGGTCAGTTACATCACCAACATTTTGGTAAGTGTTCTGACCTCGCTGATCGCATTCCGCCTGCTCATGCAGTTGCGCTTCAATAGGAAAGAGTCGGTCGCCGGTGTGCTGGCGTTGATGTTCTGCACGACCCATCTTCATTACACGCAGAACATGACCGAGAACAACTACATCATGCTGCTGACCCTAACCGGATTTTCCTATCAATTCGAGTGGCTGCGCTCCGACAGCCGCCGGGCGCTTTTTATGGGCTCCTGCGCACTGGGACTAAACCTCTTAACGCGTCTCACCACGTTCCTGGATCTTATTGCAGCGGGAGTCTTTGTTTTCTTCGTTCTGTGGCTCGAAGCTCAAATTCAAAGTGGAGCGACGGGCGTCTCGCCCGTCCTGGCCGGCCGCATCGAAGGCCGGGCGGGGACGCCCGGCGCTCCGTCGTCAAACTCAGAGCTCGAAAGAGCGCGCGGCCGCGGGTTGTGGCGCCGTTCGGTCGCCTATTGCAAGATCGCCGTACCCGTTTATCTTTTCTTTCTTCTCATCGACCGCGCCTACCAGCTTTTCCGCTTCGGATCGTTTACCAATACCTACGTGACGATGTTCGCGCGCGAGTTTCGCGAGCGCGATCCTTCTCTGCCTGCCAACTTTCCCTGGAGCACACCATTTCACGTCGGCGTTCTGGGCGCCCTGCTCACGCCAGAGAAGTCCATTTTTCTCTTCGACCCGCTTCTGCTTCTGTCCATTTTCCTGTTGGCCTGGCTGTGGAAGCGGTTGACTCCAGAAGTACGCGCCTATGGAGCGACCTCTCTTCTACTGTTGCTCGCCTACATCTGCTTTTACGCGCGCTATGCCTTCTGGGCCGGAGACTTCGCCTGGGGCGACCGCTATGTTTCGACCACGGTAGAACTTGCGGCGCTCGTTGCCGTCCCCCTTCTCCTGCGCCATCGAGCGCATTTGGGCCGAACGATCCGGATTGCCTCATGGGCGCTGATCGCGGCCAGTCTGATGATTCAGCTGGCGTCGCTCGCCTTCTGGTTGCCGCTCGAAGTCTACCAGATCGAGACGTTCGGACACCCGACGTTTGTAATCGCTCTGCGTTTCAAGAACATCATCGCCTTTGCTCTAGGCAAGATGGATGCCTGGGGCTTGAACACAGATGCTATGGGATGGGATCCGTGGGACTATGTCCACATCACGACGTGGAATTTTCTGCCCTTTCTGTTGCGCCGCGTAGGAGTAGCACCCGCCAGGGTAGTGAATGCGGCGTTCGCCACCTGGATCGCGGGGATAGCAGCGCTCGGAGCAGTGTTACTGCGGCTAAGAAAAAGTCTGGGTGGTAAGTGCAGCTGGAGTCCGCCCGCGCGCTAACGGGCCTCTGCCCGTGGGGTGGAACGGGCTCTGGTAGTGGGGTGACGGGGCTCTGCCCCGTGAGGGGAGCCCGAAACCCGTCAATCCTCAGATTGGAGGAGAGGTGACGCTCGCCCGGCCCCATCCCCAAAGCTTCTGCTATCATCGCGGCAGGGCCGGAAATCCGGCCGACTTCACCATTCATCAGGAGTTTTCATCATGGAACTGCCCTCTTTTTCTATGGGCTCCCGCCGCAACGAAGACATCGCTCTCGATCTTATGAAATTCATCGCCATGACCACCAACTACGGCAAAACCACCGGAGCCGGAGTCGGCTTCCAGGGCACAGGCGCAGCCGCTAAGCCAGAAGATTACGCCGCTCAGTTGCTGGAACTCTATGGCCGCTGCCTCCAGTCGGTAGACGGAAAGTAGATGGAAAGCAGCCGGAGACTCTTGCTTCCCGGTTGTTGTCCGCCTTTGCCGTTTGCGCCAATCCTTGCGGCTTCGATAAAATTAGCAGTTTGCTGCACCTTGTCGGAAAACCCGGGTCGGAAAAGCCGGGTCTGAAAGGCTGGGTCTGAAGAGTTAGGTCTGAAGCCGCAAGCAGAGTCCTCTCCGGTGTCCATTCAACGGCGGTTGCCGCGGCACGTGATCGCCACCGACTAATGACTAATCACTAACGGTCAACGACGGATCAGAAATCTTTATGAAAATTCATGAGTATCAGGGAAAAGAAATTCTGAAGAAGTATGGCGTCGCTGTGCCGCAAGGAACGATGGCGACGACTCGCGAAGAAGCGGAAGCAGCGGCGAAAGATATCCTCGGCGGCGGCGCAACCGGAGTCGTGGTCAAGGCGCAAATCCATGCCGGCGGCCGCGGCAAAGGCGGCGGTGTAAAGATTGCCAAGTCGGTGGAGGAGGCAGGCGAGATCGCCGTCAAAATGCTGGGGATGACGCTGGTGACGCATCAGACCGGTCCGGAAGGGCGCATCGTGCATCGGTTGCTGATCGAAGAAACCTTGCCGATCGAGAAGGAACTCTATCTCGGCATTCTGGTCGATCGCGGCGAGGGCAAGCCAGTCTTCATGGCATCGTCCGCGGGCGGCATGGATATCGAACAAGTCGCCGTCGAGCGGCCGGAGGCGATCCTGAAGCAGTACATCGATCCCGGCATGGGACTGGAGCCGTTTCAGGCTCGCAAGATCGCATTCAACCTGGGCTTGAACGCGCAGCAGGTCAGTCCTGCAGTCAAGTTCCTCACCGGCCTCTACCGCGCCTTCCTTGAAACGGATGCTTCCCTCCTTGAGATCAATCCCTTCATCACCTGTTCAGACGGGCGATTATTTGCGCTCGACGCCAAGATGACCTTTGACGATAACGCTCTTTTTCGGCATCCCGACATTCGCGAACTCCGCGACATTGGCGAAGAAGATCCGCTCGAAGTCGAAGCGTCGAGATACAACCTCAATTACATCAAGCTCGACGGCAGCGTAGGCTGCATGGTCAATGGCGCTGGCCTGGCCATGGCCACCATGGACATCATCAAATACGCTGGCGGAATGCCGGCCAATTTTCTGGATGTCGGCGGCGGTGCAAACTCCGAGCAGGTAGCGCATGCGTTTGAAATTCTGCTGAGCGACAAGAGCGTGCGCGCCGTACTCATCAACATTTTCGGCGGCATTCTCCGCGTGGATACGCTGGCACAAGGAGTGGTCGAAGCCGCGAAGAAAACGAATCTGCAGTTGCCGGTCGTGCTGCGACTCGAAGGCACCAATGTTCAGGAAGGCAAGAAAATCCTGATGGACTCGGGCTTGAACTTCACGGTCGCTGAGACGATGAAAGATGCTGCCGACAAGGTAGTAGCAGCGGCAAGCGCAATCTAGCGTGGTCGTGTGGTCGCGGGGCTAGGCCCCGCCGCGAGGGGTAAAGCCCCGTCCGCCCCAAAGCGATTTTTTGAAAGTGAGCCATCATGGCAATTCTGGTTGATAAAAGAACTCGATTAATCGTGCAGGGCCTGACCGGTCGCGAAGGCACCTTCCACGCCAAGGCCTGCGCCGCTTACGGCACGCAGGTTGTCGCCGGCGTCACTCCCGGCAAAGGCGGGACAACTCACGAAGGCTGGCCAATTTTCAACACGGTTCAAGAAGCGGCAGACAAAACCGGCGCGAATGCCACGGTAATTTTTGTACCGCCGCCCTTCGCAGCCGACGCCATCATGGAAGCAGCCGACGCTGAAATCGAATTGATTGTCTGCATCACCGAAGGCATTCCGACGCTCGACATGGTGCGTGCGTGGGAGTTCCTGCAGAATCGGCGCTCTCGGCTGATCGGGCCGAACTGCCCCGGCATCATCTCGCCCGGCAAGTGCAAGGTCGGAATCATGCCCGCGTCAATCCACAAGGAAGGCAACGTCGGAATCGTGTCGCGCTCGGGCACGCTGACTTACGAGGCGGTGCATCAACTTTCGCAGCGCGGAATCGGCCAGTCGACGGCGATCGGCATTGGCGGAGATCCGATCATCGGCACCAACTTTGTCGACGCCCTCGATTTGTTTAACCGCGATCCTCAGACCGAGGCCGTTATCATGATCGGCGAGATCGGCGGCAATGCGGAGGAAACTGCCGCGGAGTTCGTCAAGACCCACATGAAGAAGCCGGTAGTAGGCTTCATCGCCGGACAGACAGCGCCTCCGGGGCGTCGCATGGGCCACGCCGGCGCCATCATTTCCGGCGGCAAGGGGACGGCGGCAGAAAAGATTGCGGCGATGGAAAAGGCCGGCTTAAAAGTCGCGAAATCGCCCGCCGACATTGGAGAAACGCTCGCTTCCGTGCTGGGAGTGAAAGTATAGGCGCAATCAGCATCCCCCGTCAGTTTTTTAGCGAGCGCGTGGTTTGCTGAGACCTGACACCTGGAACCTGACACCTGACCTTATGAAAACACTGCAACGCACACTGACGATCATCAAGCCCGACGCGGTGAAGAAGCACGCGGTCGGAGACATCATCGAGCAATTCGAGAAAAACGGCTTTCATATTCTCGCCATGAAGATGCTGGAAATCTCTCAGCATCAGGCGGAGCACTTCTATGCCGTGCATGCAAGCCGGCCGTTCTACAGTTCGCTCACCAGATTCATGTCGAGTGGCCCTATCGTAGCGCTGGCGCTGGAAAAGGAAAATGCCATCGCCGATTTGCGCAAACTGATGGGCGCAACCAACCCGGCCAGCGCCGAGGAGGGCACCATCCGCAAGAAGTGGGCCAGCGACATTGAACACAATGCGATCCATGGCTCGGATGCGGATGAAACGGCGCGTTTCGAGTTGAGTTTTTTTTTCGCCGGATACGAATTGGCGCAATAAGACCAGTTCTCAATTCTTGGTTCCGGGTTCTCAGGAGAAGCCTTCTGAGAGCGGATTTTTCTGAGAACTGGAAACTGAGAACTTTCGTGCCTCTTAGTCCAGGTCGACCTCCACCGATATGGAGGCGGGCGGACTGCGATGGCTGAAGGTTTCCTCCAGGGGGCAAACATAGCTCATACCGGGGTTTCGAGAGCAGGCGTGCCTCTAGGGCACACTACCGAGCGGGACGAACAAATGTCCTTCCGTACGCTCTGCGATTTTGGGCAGATCTTTTTTCGCCAACTGCAGGAAATGCGGTGCGGCGCGATGCGCTTCTAGGGCGGCGTCGTCCTTGTACTGTTCGTAAATGAAGAACCGGCGCGGATCGGTCTTGTGCTTGTGCACCTGATACATAAGGCATCCCGGTTCCTTGCGCGATTCGGCCGTAAGTTTTTCGAAGATTGCGGCCACTTCGGACTCCCGTCCGATTTTTGCCATCCAGGTTACGGCCAACACCACCATCCGTCGCTCCGATCTGTTGCTCTCGCTTGAGTCAGTTTTTCTCCGCCGGCCTCTTCAGTCCCAACTCGTCAATGAAGTCTGGCGCCAAAATCGTTTGCTCACGATCGGGGCCCGTCGAGATCATTCCCACTCTGGCTCCAGTTTCCTTTTCGATAAATGCCATGTAGTCGCGAGCCGCCTTCGGCAGGGCTTCGAAGGTCCGAATAGACTGCGTTGGAGCAGCCCATCCCGGCAGGTTGCGGTAAACGCATTCGATGCTTTCATAACCGCCTGCCTGCGCTGGAACCTCGTCCGTTTTCTTCCCATCCAACTTATACCCCACACAAACTGGAATTTCAGTCCAATGATCGAGCACATCCAACTTAGTAACGACCAGCCAGGAGATTCCGTTAATCATGCCAGCGTAGCGGAGCAGAGGCAAGTCGAGCCAGCCGGTGCGGCGCGGGCGCCCCGTAACGGCGCCGAATTCGTGGCCCCGTTTGCGCAGGTCTTCGCCTTGCTCACCCAGCAGTTCGCTCGGGAACGGGCCGCTGCCCACGCGCGTGCAATAGGCCTTGGTGATGCCGATGACTGTATCAATCGATGTCGGCGGCACGCCGGTCCCAGTCGCGGCTCCGCCCGAGGTAGCGCTCGATGATGTCACGAAGGGATAGGTGCCGTGATCGATGTCAAGCATCGTCCCCTGCGCGCCTTCGAATACGATGGACTTGCCTTCGGCCAGCGCGCGATTCAAGAACAGCGCCGTGTCGCGGACAAAAGGCCGCATCTGCTCGGCCGCCTCGGCGTATTCTGCGAACATTTTATCGGCATCGAGCGGCTCCGAATTGAAGAGCGCGTGCGCAATCGTGTTCTTCTCGCGGCATGCGTTCTCGATGTGCGTCCGTAGCAATCGCGTATCCAGCAGATCGGCGACGCGCAATCCTCGGCGTCCCATCTTGTCTTCGTACGACGGGCCAATCCCGCGCGATGTGGTTCCGATCTTCACCCGCCCCGGAGCATTTTCCGATCCCAGCTCCATCATACGGTGGTAGGGAAGAATGACCTGCGCGCGATTCGAGACGAAGAGATTGCCGTCCACTTTCACGCCCGCAGCGCGCAGCGCAGCCACTTCCTTCAAAAAGGCCAATGGATCGATCACGACTCCATTGCCCACCACGCTCGTGCACTCGGGTCGCAGAATGCCCCCCGGCACGAGTTGCAGAATGAATTTTTCCCCGTTGATGATAACGGTGTGCCCGGCATTGTGACCGCCCGCATAGCGAGCCACCACCGAAAAAGTTTGTGTGAGCACGTCGACAATCTTGCCCTTGCCCTCGTCGCCCCACTGTGCTCCGACAATGACCGCAGTCCTGCCTCTGCCTGTTCTCTTGGAACTCAATGCAAACTCCACTTGGAATACTACGGCTGTAAACCGAAGCCCGCTCCGGGGTCGCACACCATGGTCGCACCGCTAACTGGTGAAATAAGACTGGAAACCGCGAAGATCGGTGCTTGGTGTGTACGCTCTAGCATACCGAATCGGGCTGTGAAGGGGCAAACGAAATGACCGAAGCAAGCCTGAATTCAGCGGAAGGCGGCGCTTAATTTCCAGAAGGATTTGTCGAGGCCGAGCGCAGCGAAAATCTGGTTGGCACGCTCTGCTGTCTTCCGCACCCAATCCGGAGAAGCGTAATCTCCAAACCAAAGGTCGGCAAGCCGGATAGCAACGTCGATGGGAAGAACGCTGCCTCGCGGATGCCCGTGGCGCGCGCACCAGGAATCGATGTGGGTAGGCGAGGAAAAGAACAGAATATTGGCACAGGGAGCAAACGGATTGTCCCACCACTGTTCCGGCGGATAAGGGAAGTGCATTAACAGATCCGTTCGCAGAGTATGCCCCTCCTCAATGCTGAATCCCAACGATTCTGTTTCGCCGCCTTCGGCAGCAGCAATGTTCACATTCTGCTTTAGGGCCGCCCAAATTCCAAGCGAGCACCAGGCACAGTTGGCCCACCAGCCGGCGCTGGCGGTGCTTACCCAGAACGTGGTCGGATTCAGCGCAAAGGGGTGCAGGCTCCAGATACGAAGCGAATTGGGCACGAGGATAACTCCGTGGATCTTCTCCAGAGCTTTCAGGAGCTCCGCCGCTTGCGATTCCGTTATCGCGGCTGATTCCGCCAGCTCCTGCAGTTTTGGCGCATGGCCGGTCTTGATGATGTAGCGAATGAGCACATAGTGAAGCATCGCTGGGGAATTGGAGGCGTGCATGTCGCAATTTTACAGTCGACCAAGAAGTCTAGCGCGAGGCAGTTTCATCTTGATCGCTGCCTGTCATGCGTGGCGAGGCCGCCTGATCTTGTATTCTGACAGCGTGCCCGAACTCCCCGAAGTCGAAACCATTGCGCGCGGACTCGACAAACGCGTCGCCGGCGATACCATCGAATCCGTGTGGATCGGCTCCCGGCAGCAACCACTCAAGTCGCGGGCAAGCCTCATCGCTGCGACCCTCGAAGGCAAGCGCCTCGTCCGGGTGCACCGCGCAGGCAAGCACATCGTTTTGGATCTGGAGCAGGAATCGCAACCCTTGCAGGCCCCATCGCAGCCCAAAAAACCCAGACGCGCCGAGCGCAGCCAGACACGGCAAGCCGCGTCGCCACAGCGCGCTGGTGGTGAGACGGCGCAGTGGGTCGTGCACCTGGGCATGACCGGTCGCTTGGTGGTTTCGGAACCTGCGGAGGAAATTGCCAAGCACACGCACCTGATCGCCAAACTAGCATCCGGCCGCGAGCTGCGCTTCATGGATCCGCGTATGTTCGGCAAACTCAGCGTTCACGCCGGCGGGTTCGATCCCGGAGGCGTGGAGCCGCTGGAGATTAGCGAAGAGCGCTTCGGAGCGCTTTTTCGCGGACGCAAAACTCCAATCAAGAGCGCGCTCCTGAATCAGAAGTTGCTGCGCGGTGTGGGCAATATTTATGCGGACGAGTCGTTGTTTAGGGCCGGTATCCGCCCACGCCGACGTGCCGCCACCATTACCCGGCTGCAGTTCGGGAAACTGTACCGGTCGGTGCGCGAAGTGCTGAGCGAGGCCATCGCGCTCGGCGGATCGTCGATTTCCGACTATGTCGATGCCGACGGCGAAGAAGGATTCTTCCAGCTCCAGCATCGCGTGTACGGCCGCGAGGGGGAGCCATGCCTCGTGTGCGGAACGGCAGTCCGGCGCGTGGTCCTGGCCGGCCGAAGCAGCCATTATTGCTCAGAGTGTCAAAAATAGCCCCAGTCGCTAGATTTATGCTAGCGTTTCAGCCAAGCATTAACTTTTAGCCTTCGTGCCCTTGGTGGTGAACGGTTCCGCAAATTTCGCTATCGCATCTTCATCATGAACAAATTCTCCATAGGAGTCGATCTGGGCGGCACCAACCTCCGCATCGCCGCCGTGGACGAGCAAGGCAACTTGCTTGAGAAAGTCTCCCTCGGCACCAAGCTATCGCTGGGGCGGGCTCGCGTCATCGACGACATGTGCGATGCCATCCAGCGCGTGTCGCAGAAATACAAGAACTCGGCTCCGCTCCTGGGGATTGGCATCGGCGTACCCGGCATCGTCGATCTTGAAAACGGCATGATGCGCGCGGCGGTTAACTTGACGGGCTGGGGCAATTATCCCGCTCGCGCCGAAATCGAGCGCAGGCTGCAGACGAGGGTCATCCTCGAAAACGACGGCAACGTGGCGGCGCTGGGAGAAAAATGGCTGGGTGCGGCCAGGGATTTTTCCGACATGGCCATGCTGACTCTAGGAACCGGTGTCGGCGGCGGCTTGGTTCTGGGCGGCGTCATTTGGCACGGCGTGAACGGCATGGCCGGCGAGTTTGGTCACATCACGGTTGCGCCCGACGGCCCACTCTGCGGTTGTGGCAACCGCGGATGCCTCGAACTCTACGCTTCGGCGACCGCAATCGTCCGCATGGCGCGGGAAGCGGCCGCAAGCAATCCTGGATCGGCGCTAGCGCTCACCGCGAAGGCTGGCCCAGTGTTCAGCGCGGAATCGATTTATAATCTCGCAATTCGCGGCGACGGCGACGAAGACGCGCGCCGCATTTTCCAACAAGTAGGCCGTTCTCTGGGCATTGCTCTTTCCACGCTGTTGAATGTCTTGAATCTGCCGATCTACGTGATTGGCGGAGGCGCCGCCAGCGCGTGGGATGCTTTCGCGCCGGCACTCTTCGCAGAGTTGCGGCAGCGCTCCGTGGTATACACCGCCAATGATTCGCCCGACCCTGCGCCGAACGACCCCCCGGCGACCGATCCTCCGATGAACGATCCAAGCACTTCGCCGCTCGTGAAGTCCGGCGCTGCCCAAAAAACCATAGTCGCCCGCGCGCTGTTGGGGAGCGATGCCGGCCTGTACGGCGCCGCCTGGCTGCCGATGATCGCGAAGCCAAAACAGATCTAGGCTACGCTAAGGGAGCGCCGGGCGTCCCCCCCATAACTTCAGGAGTGGTGTCTCAATCGGACATCGATATCTTTGGAGGTGTTTATGGATGAAAACTGGAGAGTACTTTTGTCGCTGTATCGGACGCGCCCCGCACAACTTCCCGACCCTACCTGCCCGCTGTCTATGGGGCCCATCCGATTGCAGCACTCGCGTTTCTGGACGGTGCGGTAGGTTCGCCACATGAATTGCGGTACATGTTCTACAGAACGCGCTCATTTCGACAAATGGCGTTGCTGGCCAACCCGGTAAGCCTCGCGGAGCCAGGCGAGCACTTCGCGATCCAATTCCTCGCGCGAATAAAAGCGAAAGGAGTGGACGTGATTGCGAGGCGAGATATA
>Ga0302324_100010231_pt1 | contig 19463 bp, 17 predicted proteins | sample Palsa_T0_1_FD_201949 | JGI IMG/M metagenome (GOLD analysis project Ga0302324, IMG submission 201949) | Peat permafrost microbial communities from Stordalen Mire near Abisko, Sweden - Palsa_T0_1 | ecosystem: Environmental > Terrestrial > Soil > Palsa > Peat permafrost | place: Sweden: Abisko...
CGAACCGTTTGAGCATCGGTCCGGTGACGAATTGCCCGCTTTGGATGACTTCCTGAAGGTTGGCATCAATTTCGTTCTTGATGTTGTTGTATTGGCGAACGTGTCCGTAGAATTCTACTTTCATGCGTTTACATTAGAAAAACGGCGAGCAGATGACAAGGCAATTTCAAGTTTCAAAGGGCACATCGACGATGCGCGCGGGAATTTTTGCGCTTGCCGTGCGTACTTCCAGTTCCGTCCCCGTCTGGTTCACTTCGCGCCGGACATAACCCAAGGCGATGTTCGCGCGCAAGGCCGGAGACCAGACGGCGCTGGTGATGCTGCCCACTTCCTTTTCTCCAAGGAAGAGTTTCGTCCCCCTGGCCGGCGTTTCCTGTGCGTCGCCGCCGAGGCGAAGCCCGCGCAGCGACTTGGCCACCTGGCCGTAAGTCCGAATGCGCGCGATGACCTCCTGGCCAATGTAGCATCCCTTGGTATAACTAATGGCGCGCGCGTCCAGGGCTTCCGGCGCCAGATTCGTCTCGTCCATGTCCGCGCCGAAACGGGGCCGGCCGGCCTCGATGCGCGCCGTTTCCAGCGCCTGCCAGCCGCACAGGCGCGCGCCCCGCGCCAGCAGGCGCGCCGCCATGTCCTGCATCGCGGCCGCTGGCACGAACAAATCCAGACCCTGGCCGCGCAGCCTGGAGAGTGAAGTCAAGTAAATGTCTCCCGGCGCCTCCTCCCGCACCTTCGTCCACCCCATCTCTTTCGGTGGCACGATGAAGCGCGGCGAAAGGCTCCCGACGACCTCCGCCGCCTTGGGACCCTGCGCGCTCCACAAACCGAAGTCGGCCGCGGCGTCGATCACCTGCGCGTCTTCGGCAATGACGAATTTTTCCAGCCGTTGCGCCACTGACGCGGAGAGCCCCGGCTCGAAATCCAGCAGCAGTTCATTTTCCAGCCGGTAGATGTTGAGATCGCTGTGCAACCTGCCCTTGGCGGAAACCAGCGCCGCATAGCAGCCTTCGCCGATGTGCAGGTCCTTGACATTATTGGTGACCTGGCCGTTGAGGAAGCGTTGGGCGTCGGCGCCCAGCACGCACAAGCGCCCGCGAAAACTTAGGTCCAGGACGCCTGCACCTTCGCGCAACGCCGCGTATTCAGCCAGCCAATCGCCATAATGCGCGACGACTTCCTGGCCGTTGACCTCGCCAAAGACCGCCCCGGCGGCCCGATGAAATTCGTGCAATGGGAGCGAAGTCATAAGTAGCTCGGATGCTTAATGAGCCAGAATCCAAGCGGTCACGGCCCCCAGAAGTTCTCGCGAGAATCGCTCCGCCTCGGAGCATTCGGCCCTCACTCTGGGCCACCCACACCGCAGTTCGCTTTCTTTTTCCCGATACGCCTTGATCCGTTTGTGGCCGCTTCGAATCAACCTTTGATCCAAGGGTTTGCTCTGCAACATGGTGGCTGAATCCGGGCGACATTCCAGTTCGACTGCGCAGGCGGCGCCATCATCCGGGAAGAGAGAAACCAAGACCCACGTTTCCGGGCTTTTGGATGGAGTGCAAAGAACCGTGCGGAACGGCGCGTCTGTTTCCTCAAGCCACCCCAAAATCACGCGGCGTAACGCATCTGTGGTGGCGTGCGGTGGAGGACAGGGTCGTTCGCACGGTAAGTCGTTGGGCGGGTCTTGTATTCTCAGATCGTCCGCGTATCGCTTTCCAGCGACATCCGCGTCTACGTGCAGAATGAGAATATCGTAGGTATTGAAAAGAGCGTTGTCCCTCGCCTGTCCACCCGCTTGTTTGATCATCTGTCGGCACCAGAGATAGACGGCCGCCCATCCACCGCCAGTGCGCGGTTCGAGGGCATTGGACAATTCCGGCTGAAGCGCTGTAACTTCAAATTCTCGATTCTCCAATACCGATCCGATGGCGGCCTTCAGGACCACGATATCCGTTGGACCCTCGACGACCAGTGCGACGCGTAGAGGATCAGACATTGGGCACTCCCCCTAAATGACCCATGACCCAAAGCCGCGATGAGGTCCAACCTTTCTTGCCTTGCTGCATAAGTTCGGGCGTCATCAAAACTTGTCGAATGGTCGTGTGGCCAAGGTTGGTTCTTGCCACGGTAAACAATCGCACTCGCTCGTCCTGCAGTGGCAGACCATCCAGCACCAGCGGATTATGAGTGGTCATCAAGATTTGGCGGCTCGGCCTTGACCGGAGAATCCAACGACACATTGCTTCGGTGAGGTGACGCACCAAACGCGGATTCAACCCGTGATCCGCGTTGTCCAATCCGAGAAACCGTGGTGAATTTGGATGAAGGCAAAGGACCGCGACAAACAACAGATAAAGCATGCCTTCGTTTACTTCGATGGGTTCGAGTAAATACCCTTCGTTCCCTTTTGCTCCGAAGAAGCGATCCTCAAATCCAAAATACGGTCGCACGCTTCCGTCCGCCATTTGCTGGGATTTGAACGCATGAAGTCCCCCGAACCAATCGACTGACGAGAGCAATTCCTCCAATTCATCACGAAGCTCCGGAGGGTCCGGAGAGATGAATTGCTGTTTCGTGGCATCCATTTCATATAAATCGGCCAGAGCCCCCGCCAATCCTCCACCGGACAACCCGACCGGGTTCCTTTCCGGCTCCTTTGCAAGACCGCGCAGCACGGGAGTATCCGGTGCATAGATGTTATAGTCGGACAGTTGCTTGAGCAATTCAGCCGCTGGATCGCTTGATTCCAATTCCGCCCGCTTCAATGCGGCCAGCCCGGCTTCCGGGTTTCCCGAAACCATCCCGTTGGCGGCAGGCCTTTCCACCACACGCTCTTTACAACTGTTCAAGACCTCCCGTTTGAATTGCCAGGCGGTTCCGCGCTGGCGGGAAACTTTAAAATCGGGGCCGGCTAAATCAGCCAGGTAGGAGCTCCCGTCGGTGCCGATGGCCTCGATGGTAGTTTCCTGTGCCGGAGGTGGAGATTCGAACATGGGTCGGTAGAAGATTCCACGCCGGCATCCGCGGCGGGTCAAAGACTCCTCGTCCACCCGGCCAAACGCCGCCGCTCCAATGACACTGATGGCTTCCAGGAGGTTGCTCTTGCCGCTCCCGTTAGCACCGATGAAAACATTGACCTGTCCCAACGCAATCTCCACCGCGGCGAGAGATTTGAAGCCCGTGACATTCAATTTTTCAATCATACTGCCTTTGGTTGTATCCGAGTTTCTGACCGCGCGCAATTGGACAATGGGGCATCTCTCCCGTGAACCTGCACCCCTCCGCACTCGCCGGAATGACATTGCAAATCCGCGCCGCTTGCGCGTTAATCAGGGGCCAACGATGAAATCAATGACCGGCTACGGACGCGGCGAGTGCTCGCAACGCGGATTCAAGGTGACGGTGGAGGTCAGTTCGGTCAACCGCAAGCAGACCGAAATCGCCGTCAATTTGCCGCGCGAATTGGAAGTGCTCGAAGCGCGGCTGCGCGATGACATCAACCGCCGCGTGGCGAGGGGCCGATTGATGGTGCGGGTTTCCATTCACGCCGCCGCCGGCGCGGCCGGCAAATTCTTGCTCAACACGGCCCTGGCCAAACATTACGCGCGGGAACTTCGCGCCCTGGCCAAGTCTCTCCATCTGGACAACGGCATCACGCTGGATTTGCTGGCGCGCGCGCCCGGGGTGATGCAACCGGCGGAGGAAATCACCCAGGCGGAAGAGCTTTGGCCGGCGATCGCCAAGGCTTTGCACGCCGCCCTGGACATCCTGCTCAAGATGCGGGAACGCGAGGGGGCCTGGCTGGCCAGGGATTTGGTCGCGCGCGCGGCCCGCTTGCGCGCCGGCGTACGCAGGGTTCGGCGCCGGGCGCCCCGCTCCACCCAACAGTATCGGGCGCAATTGCTGGCCCGCATCAAGGCCGCCGGCCTGGACACTCCGGCCCTGGATGACGAGCGTTTGGTGAAAGAGGTCTTTTATTTCGCCGACCGATCCGACATCTCGGAGGAATTGACGCGCCTGGAAAGCCACTTCCAGCAATTCGACGATTGCGTCAAGTCGAAGGAGCCGGTCGGCCGCACGCTCGATTTCCTGGCCCAGGAGATCAACCGCGAAGTCAACACGCTGGGCTCCAAAGCCAACGACAGCGTCATCTCCCGCGAGGTCGTCTTGTTGAAGGCGGAGTTGGAGAAGTTCCGCGAACAGGTGCAAAACGTCGAATGAGCCCCGCGCCGCCAGAACCGCCGGCTTGGGGGACGACGCCGTTGCTCATTGTCATTTCCGCCCCGTCCGGCGGCGGCAAGACCACGCTCTGCCAGCAACTGTTGTCCCGCCACCCGGAAATGACCCGGGCCATCACCTGCACCACCCGCTACCCGCGCCCGGGGGAGATCGAAGGGCGGGACTACTATTTTATTGACGAGGAGGAGTTTGAGCGGCGGGTCGAGGGCGGAGCGTTTTTGGAGCACGCTCGCGTGCATGGCCAGTATTACGGCACGCCCAAGCCCCAAGTCCTGGACAAACTGCGCCTGGGCCGGGACGTGCTGCTCAACATCGACGTCCAGGGCGCCGCCACCATCTGCGCCCGCGCGGCGGCCGACGCCGATTTGCGGCACGCGCTGGTGACGGTCTTCCTGACGCCGGCCACAGTGCGGGAATTGGAGGAACGCCTGCGCCGCCGCGGCACCGATGCCCCGGCGCAATTAGAGAAGCGCCTGGCCGCGGCGCGGCACGAGATCGAGCAATGGACCAAGTTCCAGTATCTGATCTTGAGCACCACCATCGCGGAGGACCTGCGCCGGATGGAATCTATTATTGACGCGGAACGGATGCGCCAGGGCCGCGCCAAGTTTACTGTCGGCGACTGAAATTGCGGTTTCCCTCCGTGACAGTCCGTCGTCGTTTTATGTTTCTGATGCGTCGATAATGGTGACTGCCTTTGACAGTCGCCGGAAGAAATCATGGATATCTTCATGCAACTCATCTTCGCGCATGCCGCTGGCGACGAGCTCTCTCAGAACGCTTACAGCCGGGTCTCCTCTGCGGAGCTTCATGAACAGTGCGCGTTCGTTCTCAAACAGGAGCTTCTTTCCGTCCACAACCTGAAAGATGTTGGCGGAAACGTTACGCCAGGTCTGCCCGCGCGGTAACGCGAGGTTCTCGCTCTCGAAGAACTCAAACACGGTCTTTCGGACAGGTTCGAGTAACAGGTCGTCGTCCGGCAACGCCAGGAGACTCGCAGCCGCTCGCTGCCAAGCTTCAGGCACCAAGAGGTAGTTCTCGATATTGCGGCGCTTCCACTCAAACAGGGCTGGGTTCGCAGGCTCCGGATGATAAGCGTTGTCACCTGTGTCGAAATCGAAGAGAACAAGTCTCTGCGCTTTGGGCAGGATTTGGCGAATGCCTTCGAAGTGCCGGTCGGTCGCCTCCTTCATTTGTAACTTGCTGCCTCCGCCCATGTGGTGGAAGCAGACCTTATTCAACGCTTCTTCCGCCTTGCACGCGCGGACCCAGCTACGCAGTATTCGCTCGTCGGTTTCCCCCTCCACATATAGAACCATGGGAGACGCTGAGAGTTGTGCTAATTCCGCGTTGGCAACATCGGCCATCGCGGTCAGGATGCCCGTTTTGCTGGTCAGCCGCTGTGGTTTCTGGCTGAGGACCGAGATGATGCGGCTCGCGTCAACCCCCCGGACGAGTTCCTCAGCGTGCGTCGCCAGAATAAATTGCACGCCACGTTCCCTGCATTTCGTTTGGAAGTAGTCCAGCACTTCCCGCTGCAGATTGACGTGCATGTGCGCGTCGGGTTCATCCATCAGAATCGCATTAGGTTTATATCCGTAAAGGAAGGCGAGCAACGTCAGAGCTTGGTGGAATCCACTTCCCCCGGCAATGATGTCGAAGGTTTTCCCGTGTTGCTTGTACTCACAGACGATCTGAGTATCCACGCCTTTCTCATACTTTGGTTCCAGCAGCTCCAGAGAAAACCAACGTTCGATGATTTTCTTCAACTCGAGCCAGTCACTGGGAGGCTCATGGCCTTTTTCGGGCTGGCCCATTTCATCGGCGGCCGGCGGGAAGCAAACACGATACAATAGGTTCCGGAGAATGCTTCCCGGTTGAGCCTTGCCGATCTGTCGCTTGATGGGGCCTTCGTCGCGCCATTCCTCAGTCGGCTCCAATCCTGAGAAGGGCGGCACGTACGCAATCTTGGGGAAACCCGGTGTCTGGTCGGCGTCTCGAAAACTCTTCCAGTCTGGTTTTGGGAGGGCGAATGCCGTTTGCGCCGCCAGATACCGGAGGGCAGCCTTGAACTCCCGGTGTTCGCGGTTCGTGGACAGCCAGGATAATTCGACCTCGATGAGGACGTAGTCGGGTTTGGAGCTTCTTGTGCCATCCACCATCGGGTACTTCCGATCAAGTTTATTGTGCCAAAGCAGATTGAACTCAGGCACCGGAAGAGCGGTGAAGTTTGGGAGCACGACTTGGATTCCAGTCTTCCCGCCGCGTTTCGCCCGGTGAAACTCGTCCACGCAGAACTGCCAGATGGCCATCGCCTGAAGAATCGTGCTTTTGCCGCTGTTGTTCCTCCCGACCAGCAAGTCGAAGTCAGTGAACTCGTACGTTTCCGCCGCCACGCTCTTGAAGTTCTTCAACACAAGTTTGGTAATCATTGATATCGTCCTCTATGCTAATATTTTGCTCTCAAACATGCCTGAGGCCTTAGTCTGTACTTGGATGTGTTCGATGATTTGCATCGTGTTCAGGTTTCAAATGTGGGCGTCGTCGCCGAAAAAAGCAAAGCTGGATGTGTTCAAGCAGATTACGCAGGATCGTAATTCAGATTCGGGCCCAGCCATCTCTCGGCCGCGCGCAATTCCATGCCTTTGCGGCGGGCGTAATCCTGCACCTGGTCGCGGTCGATCTTGCCGACACCGAAGTACTTGGAGTGCGGGCTGGCGAAATAGAGGCCGCTGACGCTGCTGGCGGGCCACATGGCGCAGCTTTCGGTCAGCTTGATGCCGGCGCTCTTTTCCGCGTCGAGCAATTTCCACAAGGTCCATTTCTCGGTGTGGTCCGGACAGGCCGGATAACCCGCCGCCGGCCGGATGCCGCGATATTGCTCCTCGATCAACTGCTCGGTGCTGAGGTTCTCGTTCTTGCCGTAACCCCACTCCACGCGGACGCGCCGGTGCAGGTATTCGGCGAAGGCCTCGGCCAGACGGTCGGCCAGGGCTTCGGTCATGATCGCGTTGTAATCGTCGTTCTGCTCCTTGAATTGCCGGGCCAGCGCGTCCACCCCAAGGCCGGCCGTGACCGCAAAAGCGCCGAGGTAATCGTTGGCGGGGGCGATGAAATCGGCCAGGCACAAATTGGGCTGGCCGTCGGGCTTCTCCATTTGTTGGCGCAAAAAGTGGAACATGGCCAGGGTCCTTCGGCACGTCTTGTCGTCGAAGAGTTCCACGTCATCGCCGACCGATCGGGCCGGGAAAAAGCCATAAACGCCGCGGGCCTCGAGCAACTTCTCGTTGACAATGCGGTTCAGCAGCTTTTGGCCGTCGGCGAACAGTTCGGCGGCCTGGGGGCCGTGTTTCTCGTGCTGAAGAATGGCCGGATAGCGCCCGCGCAATTCCCAGGTGTGAAAAAAAGGCGACCAATCGATGAACGGAACCAATTCGCCCAGCGGCACCGTCAGCGCGCGCGCGCCGGTGAACTCCGGCACGGCGATCTCCTCCGGTTTGAAGTCATACTTGGGTCGGCGCAGGCGCGCTTCTTCCAGCGAGAGCAGCTTGAGGCGCTGGCCGGAGTGTTGCTGCCGGGATTTTTCCTGCTCCTGGCGGTTCTTCGCGTCGAAGGCGGGTTTCAATTCCGGGTTGGCCAGGCTGCCGACCACGCCGACGGCGCGGGAGGCGTCCAGCACGTGAACGACGGTCTGGGCGTAATGGGGCGCGATTTTCACCGAGGTGTGCGCCTTGCTGGTGGTCGCGCCGCCAATGAGCAGCGGAACCGAGAAACCTTCCCGTTGCATCTCGCGGGCCACGTGCGCCATCTCGTCGAGCGAGGGCGTGATCAGGCCGCTTAGCCCGATGAAATCGACCTTCAGGTCGCGGGCGGTCTGGAGGATTTTCTCGCACGGGACCATGACGCCGAGGTCGATGATTTCGTAATTGTTGCAGGCGAGCACGACGCCGACAATATTTTTACCGATGTCATGCACGTCGCCCTTGACGGTGGCCATGAGGATTTTGCCCTGGGCGCGGCTTTCGCCGCCGGCCCGCTTCTCCGCTTCCATGAAGGGCAGCAGCCAGGCGACGGATTTCTTCATGACGCGCGCGCTCTTGACCACCTGCGGCAGGAACATTTTGCCCGAACCGAAGAGATCGCCCACCACGCTCATGCCGGCCATGAGCGGCCCTTCGATGACGGCCAGCGGGCGGCCGATTTTCAGGCGGGCCTCCTCGGTATCGGCCTCGATGAAATCGACAATACCCTTGACGAGGGCGTGCTCGAGGCGTTGTTCGACGGAGCCTTTGCGCCATTCGACCTCGACGACGCCGGCCTTGTCTTTCTGTTTGACGGACTCGGCAAACTTGACCAGGCGTTCGGTGGCGTCCGGGCGGCGGTTGAGCAGGACATCCTCGACCAGTTCGAGCAAGTCTTTGGGAATCTCGCCGTAAATGCCGAGCATGCCGGCGTTGACGATGCCCATATCCAGGCCGGCCTGGATGGCGTGATAGAGGAAGGCGGCGTGCATGGCCTCGCGCACGGCGTTATTGCCGCGAAAGGAAAAGGAAATGTTGCTGATGCCGCCGCTGACTTTGGCCCGCGGCAGATTCTGTTTGATCCAGCGGGTGGCCTCGATGAAATCGAGCGCGTAATTATTGTGCTCCTCCAGACCGGTGCCGACAGTCAGGATGTTCGGGTCAAATATAATGTCCTCGGGCGGGAAGCCGACGCGTTCGGTCAGAATCTTATAGCAGCGGGCGCAGATGTCCTTGCGGCGCTCCAAGGTGTCGGCCTGGCCTTTTTCGTCGAAGGCCATGACCACGACGGCCGCGCCGTAACGGCGGACCAGCACGGCCTGTTGCACGAATTTGGCCTCGCCTTCCTTGAGGCTGATGGAATTGACCACCGCCTTGCCCTGCACGCATTTCAAGCCGGCCTCGATGACCGGCCAGCGCGAGCTGTCAATCATAATCGGAACGCGGGCAATATCCGGCTCCGAGCCGACCAGGTTGAGAAAATGGGTCATGGCCTGGACGCCGTCGAGCATGCCTTCGTCCATGTTGATGTCGATGATCTGCGCGCCGTTGAGGACTTGCTGGCGGGCCACGGCCAGGGCTTCCTCGAATTGGCCGGCCAGGATCAGCTTGGAGAATTTGGGCGAGCCGGTGACGTTGGTACGCTCGCCGATGTTGACGAAATTGGTGTCGGGCCGGATGGTCAGGGCCTCCATGCCGCTCAGGCGCAACCAAGGCTCCGCCTTGGGCGGCACGCGCGGCTTGAATTTCCCGGCGGCCCGCGCCAGCGCGCTGATGTGCGCCGGCGTCGTGCCGCAGCAGCCGCCGACGATGTTCAACCAGCCGGCGGCGGCCCAGTCAGCCAATTGCGGGGCCATGCTTTCCGGAGTTTCGGGGAAGCCGGTGGGCAGCATGGGATTGGGCAGGCCGGCATTGGGATAGGCGCTGAGATAAATTGGCGCCAGGCCGGAAAGCTCTTCGATGAACGGCCTCATTTCCTTCGGCCCCAACGCGCAATTAATGCCGATGCTCAACAACGGAAAATGCGAGGCAGAATTCCAGTAAGCCTCGACTGTCTGACCGGAAAGCGTGCGTCCGCTCAAATCGGTGATGGTGAAGGAGAGCAAGACCGGCACACGCGGCACCTCGTCGAAGAGCTTGGCGATGGCGAAGAGGGCGGCTTTGGAATTGAGCGAGTCGAACACTGTTTCGACCAGCAGCACGTCCGCGCCCCCTTCCAAAAGTCCGCGCGCCTGTTCGTAATAAGCCTCGACTAATTGATCGTAGGTGATGCCGCGGGCGGCGGGATTATTGACATTGCCGGAAATGGAGGCCGTCTTATTGGTCGGCCCCAACGCGCCGGCGACAAAACAAACGCGACCCGGTTCGGCTGCCATGACGGCATCGGCGGCGGCGCGCGCGTTTTTGGCCCCGGCCACGTTCAATTCATGCGCGAAGGATTCCATCCCGTAATCGGCCATCGAAATGCGGGTGCTATTGAAGGTGTTGGTTTCGATGATGTCCGCTCCGGCCTGAAGGTATTGGCGATGGATTTCCTGAATCACGTCAGGGCGGGTCAGACTAAGCAAATCGTTGTTGCCCTGCACATCGCGAGGCCAATCGCGGAACCGCTCCCCGCGATAGGCCGCTTCCTCCAGGCGGTAGGTCTGAATCATCGTGCCCATGGCCCCGTCGAGAATGACAATGCGCTCGCGCAGCAAGCGCAGCAGCGCGTCGGCCCGATTCACCGCTGGAACATGTTCCTGGTCCATGATGAAGGGACTATAAACGAAAGAGGGCCGCCTCGCCAATTAAAAAATCAATATATCTTGATATGAAGATATGTAGTTTTCAGAGGTAGCAGCGAACGCCTTTAGGAGGGCGGCCAGATGGGCCTGAAATTCCCATGCCTAACACACGCGACCGATAGCGGGTGGGAGTCTGGCCAAACTTGTCCTTAAACTTGCGGTTGAAATGGGTGATCGACTGGAAGCCGACTTCATAGGCAATTTCGTTGACACGCAGATTGGGGTTGAGCAAAAGATTCAGCGCTCTCTCCGCGCGCAACCGCGAAACGTACTCGGTAAAATTGAGGCCTGTCGCAGTTTTGAATATTTTGCAGAAATGAAACCGACTGCTGCCGGCAGCCTTGGCGACCTGGTTGAGGGAGAGCTTCTCGGCTTGGTGGTCCTGAATGTAGGCTCTGGCTTTGGCGATGACCGGCGATTCCAAGCTGGTGCGTTGCACCAGAAGCTGGTTGCTCAGGATGGAAAGATGTTGGGCAAAGATGCTCAACAACTGGACCACCGATGCATACTGCCGGCCCGAAACGACCCGGGTGGCAAAGTAGGCTTTCCGGAGCGCGTCGCGATTCAGTTTCACGCCCCATTTGGCCAGTAATTGGACGGTTCGCTCAAACTGGCGTTGGCTGGGGGTTTTGCGAAAGACCTGGCCAGTTTGCAAAAAGCCAATCATTCGATCACCCAACCGGACTGGCACGGCCGATTCCCTCAAGCCGGCGTGGCAGACGGTGGTGTGAGGATGAGACGCGGCCGCTTTGGAGACTTTATCCAGCACGGAGAGACAAGCGCTGCAACTCCTGCTCTTTTGCGCCAGCAAAGCGCAAAACGGACCTTCGTTCGGGCTCCCTCGGTGGGGAAGCTGCCACGATTGGACTGGGCGCAAGGCGACAGGCAAGCCGGTCGCTTGCGTAAAGGCGCGTTGGTAGTCCGCGAAAACCTTTGAACCGATGAGCGCCGCCAGCAACACAGCATCTTCGTGCTGCAAATGGGACTGAGCTATGGCAGGTTGGGCGCCATTGGGCGTGTCATGCTCGCGGCTGAGAATTCCGGGTGGGTCCAGGACAACCCTTCTGTCTTCCATGAGCCCTACGCTTCTTAATGCAAGTGCTGACGCACCCTTGGGCATGTGCGCCTCGTCGAAAAAAATCTCAATCTTCCGCATACGGGTTATAGTATCGACGAGGGAAAATGGCCATAAAACGAAGTGGGCGCTATGGGGTGTTCACCTAATGAGAGTTGGCACGCCAGTTGCGGAGCCTTTCGGGCGACCCCTGCTCCGCATATTCGCGGAGCAATTCCCGGTCTGTCATCAAATCAGCCATCCATCCCTGTTACTGCCGCAGCCGGGTCAAAACGAAAATACTTATTACGGGGGGGAGCGCCCCATCACTAGCGATATGCTGGCGGCTTCGCCCGGAAGCCGCGTCAGTTTGGAACGGGGAATGCGGTCGGCCAGACGCCGATGGCGGCGGTCGGGACGACTGCGCTCCTCAAAATTCGCTAAGGATTACGCAGGGAACGCCAGGGGAAGAGATTTACAGGAAAAATAGGCCCGAATGGGCAAGAGAGGGTGTCTGAAACCTGGAAAGACCAGGTCAGAACAGGACACAATTCAAGCGTCCCGGTCAAGGAAGAAAGCCGCTTGGCTTAACCTTCGTTGGTCGGGGAGCCAAAATGGAAACCTGACGCATCTTCATATCCCTCAGGAGCTTGCGCTTCGGCGGTGGCGCGGATTTTGGCGGCGATGGCCGCGAAGACCAGCGTTGTCAGGGCCAGGAGCGATATAGATGCTTTATTTACTGTATTATCCATGACAGCATTCATAGCAATCCTGATGCCAAGGAGGCTGGAAGGACCAGTCCAGCCTAAAAAGCCCCTTGAAAAGGGGGTTTTCCCCTAGAATGGCGTGCCGGGAAAGGACACTGTCAATCTTTCTGTGTCTAATCATGGGACACTGGCCCCCAAAAACGGGTCAAACGGCGTCCTTTACCACCATTCTGCGCGGCAAATGTCTGCAAGATGTGCGCCAAAGCGGCGCCAAGGCGCTGGAAGGAGCTTTTGACTCATCGGTTGCCGGTCCTTGGCCGCCTGTTGAAATACCACACTGACCGCCGCGTGAGGGCACGCGGCCTACAGGATTTCCTCGGAATTCAAGGGGCATGTAGGCCCGGTGCCCGCCCGGTGCCCCCGCCGGGCGATTTTTTCAACCGGATGTAAGGCCAATGATTAGCCTCTGGGGCCTCCTCTCCCCGACCCTCCCCGCAAAACGGGGCGAAGGAGCCAAACCGACAAAACCGATCTGCGCCCGCGCGCAAAATAGGCGGAGAAACCATTTGACGGGCCAGCCGATCCGGGTTATGGATTCGTCGTGACGGATAATTTGAACCTGCGACTGTTGCTTGGCGCGTTGCTTTCGGGCGGCGCGGCGGTCGAGGTTTAATATTCGTTGACAGGAATTTGCAAACCCCATCGCCGACACCGGCGGTGGGGTTTTTGGTCTTCACAAGACAACAATATGAAGAATAACCGAATCATTATTTTTGATACGACCTTGCGCGACGGCGAGCAATGCCCCGGCGCCTCCATGAACTTGCGCGAGAAGCTCGAAATCGCCCGCCAACTGGCCCGCCTGCGCGTGGATGTCATCGAGGCCGGCTTCCCCGTCATCAGCGAGGGCGATTTCGCCGCCGTGCGCGCCATCGCCCGCGAGATCAAAGGCCCGATCATCTGCGGCCTGGCCCGCTGCGTGCCGCGCGACATCGACGCCGCCGGCCAGGCCATCAAACCGGCCGGCAAACGCGGGCGCATCCACGTCTTCCTGGCCACCTCGAAGATTCACCGCGAGTTCAAGTTGAACAAGGCGCGGGACGAGATTCTGCGGCTGGCGGTGGAAGGAGTCGCGCGCGCCAAAACGTTTGTGGAGGACGTGGAGTTTTCGCCGGAAGACGGCTCGCGCACCGAACCGGACTTTTTGGTGCAGGTCTGCCGGGCGGTGGTGGCGGCGGGGGCGACGACGGTCAACATCCCGGACACCGTCGGCTGGGCCGTGCCCGACCAGTACGGGGCGTTGATCCAGAACCTCCACGACGCGGTGCCCGAATTCCAATCCGGCCAGTGCATCATCAGCGTGCATTGCCATGACGATTTGGGATTGGCGGTGGCCAACTCGCTGGCGGCTCTGGGCCACGGCGCGCGTCAAGTCGAATGCACCGTCAACGGCATCGGCGAACGGGCGGGCAACGCGGCCCTGGAGGAAATCGTCATGGCTTTGAAGACGCGCGGGGATTTCTTCGGCGGATTGGACTGCGGCTTGAACACGCGCGAAATCGTCAAATCCTCCCGGCTGGTCTCGCGCATGAGCGGGTTGGTGGTGCAGCGGAGCAAGGCCATCGTGGGGGAAAACGCCTTCGCCCATTCCAGCGGCATCCACCAGGACGGCATTTTGAAAAAGCGCGAAACCTACGAAATCATGGACCCGCAGATCGTGGGCTGGGGCCAGACCGAATTGCCGCTGACCAAACACAGCGGGCGCGCCGCCGTGGCGGCCCGCTTGAAACATCTGGGCTTCAAAATGGCCGAGGCGGAGGTGGCGGCCATTTTCGCCCGCTTCAAGGAAATTGGAGACAAGAAGAAATTCGTCTATGACGACGATCTCTCCGCGCTGGTGGAGGGCCAGATCACCGAAGTGCCCGAATCCTGGTCGCTGGATTATATACTTGTCACCAGCGGCAACCGCGCCGTGCCGACGGCCACCGTGCGCCTGCAAGACCTGGCGGGCAAGAAATTGGTGCAGGACGCCGGCATCGGCGACGGGCCTGTCGATGCGGCGTTGAAGGCCATCGACCGGTTGACGCGCACGCACGGGAGGTTGATGGATTACTCGTTGCGCGCCGTCTCGCAAGGCAAGGACGCGTTGGGCGAGGTGACGGTGAAGGTGGACTTTGGCGGCGGCAATCTGGTCACCGGCAAGGGCGCCAGCACGGACGTGATCGAAGCCAGCGCGCGGGCGTATTTGAACGCCGTCAATCGTTTCCTGAGCGCGAACAACGGCCAGAGGGCCAAGGGCGCGGAAGTGCCGTGATGGAATTTCAGTCGCTCCCCAGTGCAAGCGTTCAGCCCAAAAACCGGGCTTGCTTGTGGCGGGGGATGGCTTAAGCTGCGGGCCTGATGAAAGTCTTTTTGGCTATTTTTATTTACCTGGTCATGGCGGTGATTCTAGGCGCCGGCGTGCTCCTGGCGGTCCTCAAAGGTTCCTTTTGGCTTTTGATCATCGGGCTGCTCGGTTTTATACTGGGCGTGACCAAGATCTCCATCCTGCATCATTAAGACCCTGGCGGGTTGGTCGCTGCTGAGGGTCAAGCGAACTCCGCATGCTGAGCGGCGTCACTTGGGCGCGCTGTGGCAACCGTGGCAACGGGCTTGCCGGTGTCTCGCAAACATATCTGGTTACACCCAGACGGGAGCATCATCATCACTATCGGGCATGGACGAAAGTTGGCAGCAGGCAGGGATGGCCAGGAAGCGGTTGGAGCACGACATGCGGTTACGGTTCATGATCCACTCGAGTCTGGCGAGCCTCTTGGCGGAGAGCGGCAGGGAGGATTGAGTCACGTTGGTGCCGAGCAGGTTGGTGGAGATTTCAGTACGGAGCGGCAGCACGGGCGGGAGGTTGACGACATCCAACGATTTGCTTGGACTGGTCGAGTACGACGAAGTCAAAAAACGAATAGCGGCCATTATCGTTCGGAGGTCCGCCATCCACTGGTTCTGTTTGAAGTAAAAGCCGCGCTGCCCGGCCAGGGCATCCCAATTGATCCAAGCAAGGCCGGTGTTCTTGAGCACGGTCGGAGCCAGGCAGAAGCACACTAATATAAGAACCGCGATCGCTGTCAGATTTCGCTTTTTCATCGTTTAGCCCTCCGGAGGTAAAAGTCATTTTTTACTTCAAGGACACGAATACTACACGTCAGGAAGGGCTTTGTTTCACTAAATCGCCTCTGCTCCTGAATTTGCCTTCCGTTTTGGATTTGCTGCCGGTCGGCGGGACGATCTGGTCCAACATCGGTTTGACCTTCTCCCAGACTTCCTTGGGTACCTTCTCCCGCTGGGCCGGGGTGTCAATCTGCCCCTCGAACAGCAGCTTGCCATCCTTGTCGCGGGCGGTCAGGCGCGTTGTGGCGCCGGCCTCGATGATATAGGAGCCGTCCTCGTCTGTTTGGACGATGGTCTTGCTGGAGTTACGCTTGCTGCGGACGGTGACGGTAGCGTCCCTGTCCACATCCACGCCGCCGCGCGCCAGGGCCTCCAGTTCCCGGTCCACGGCGGCCAGGGATTTTTGGTCGGTGGTAGCGTGGCGCACCGCGTCTTGAATCGCTTTGCGGGTCTGTTCCATGGTGCGTTTGAGCTCCAGATTGAGCTTGGCTTTGTCCAAACCCACGCGCGCCAGCGATTGACTCATGCCGCGCAGTTGGCCGTCCAGGTCCTTCAGGCCCTTGAGGCCCTTGAGGTCGCTCAGGCCGTCCAGACGGAGTTGGAGGCTTTGCAGGTCCTCCGGCCACGATTGGTCTTCGAGATTCTGCGCCTCTTCCCAATTCGTCTTTCCTAGTTTGACAGTGACGGTCTGCTTTTTGCCGGCCCGGAAAAAGGTCAGCTTAACGGCGTCGCCCTCCGCATGCATTTTGATCAGCTTTTGCAACTGACCACAGTCGACTAGCATCTGGCCGTCCAGATCGACCAAAACATCGTTTTTCTGAAAATCGGCCTTTTCCGCCGGACTCCCTGCCGCGATCATGCTGACTGTCAACCCTTCCCCGATTTTGAGGCCCAATTGTGCGGACAACTCCTCGGAGGCCTCCTTGACCGCCACTCCCAGGTAGGTAACTGGCTTGGTCTGCTTGTGCTTGCCGTCAGAATCAATCGTTTGAATGGTGATCGTCGCTGGCGTGGCCGGCGTGGCTGGCGTGGCCGGCGCCTCTGGCGCTTCCTGCGCTTCCGGGGCCTCCCCAGCAATGGCCTGTGGCCGGGTGGTTTCCACCACACTCGCGACCGGGGCTTGCTGGTCGTCCTCTCCGAGCGTTTGGTTGGTCGTCACCACGATGCGCTCGACATTATTGTTGGGGTCTGCCGCCACCATGCCAGCCAAGAAAACTGTGGAAGCAATGATGCCGCCGAATTTGGTCCTGGACACAATATTAATCATAATAGGGATCTCCGATCTTGGTTAAGTCCGTTCATCAATAAGTTTCAAACCGCACTGGCATGACCTCGATGCGCGGGCTGTTTTGCTCGATCTCCACTCCGCTGCTTTTGTCGGTCACCAACAATTGGTCTTTCCACTGTCGGCAGCGAAACCGGACCGGCTCGCCGCCCGGCAGCGTGGCCACGACATCGAAGGAGGAAACCAACTCATGGTCCACTTGCACGTTGTCCGCTTTTAGCCCGTAAGCCGCCGCCAGCGGCTTTTTAGTGGCGATGCTTTCCAGATTAACTTTCCCCAGGGAGGCAAGCAGCCCGACTACCACCAGCGCCATCGTGGGCGCCAACCAGCGCCACAGGCGCCACCACTGCGGCCGTCCGGGCGTGGGCTGGAGGCGCGTCGGCCGCGCCGGTTCGGCGGCAGGCTGGGCCGCCAGCAACCGGGCCATAAATGGCTCCGGCAACCGTGCCGGCGGGGTGCGCCGCAATTCGGCCTCATACCGTTCCTTTTCATGGTCGTTCACGTAAAAACCTCTTTGGTCAACGAGCGCAGTTCCATCAAGCCGTTGCGATAGCGCGAAGCTGCCGTATTGGCCGGAATCTCCAGCGCCTCGGCAATTTCGCCGAAGGTCAACCCGCCCCAAACTTTGAGTGTGACCACCTGGCGATATCTTTCCGGTAAATGGCTCATGGCTTTGTGGAGCAATAGGTGGCGCTCTCGTTCGTCCACTGCGGGATCAAACCAGCATTGCGGCGCGTCCCAATGGGCCGCGACCTCGCGGTCCGCCCGTCGGCCATCCCGCCGTGCCAGATCGATGGCCCGGCGGCGAATGGTGGCATAGACCAACCCCAAGGGCGGCGGCGTGTCCTGGCTTTGCCGGCGCCATGATTCGACGACCGCCTCCTGCACCAAGTCTTGGGCATCGGCCTCGCAACAGGTTTGTTGTCGGGCGAAGAGCAAGAGGGCGGGCGCATGCCGCGCAAGCCATTGCTCCCAGTCTGATTCTGCGGGCAATTCATGTTTGGAACCGCTATTCACGCGATTTCACTTGTGCAAGCGACACCGCCGGTCTTTTTTGTCTCGATTTATTTGGATTTCTTTGGCGATTGTTTCTTTGACCGCGTCCTTCCAACTCCGTTGAAAATCAAAATTGCTTTTCGCCCATCCATCGGGACTGAGCGTTGCGGGAGTGAGGTCAGGACTTCAGAAGTTCGCAAAGGCCCGAACACGTGTTCCAATTGCGGCAGGCGATGGGTCCGCCGAGATGCTTCTCAAGCTGGCCCAAGACGCCGATGGCTCGCATCATTCGCCGATATACACCCAAGGCGAATCTCCCTCGAACGGCGACGATCCTGACCACCCAGTCCGCGCCGGGTGGGAGATGGAGCGGGAGCGCAGGCACGACGCGCGGCCGTTTGGCCAGAATGCCGACGAAGCGAACGATGTCCGGCCCGCAAGGTTCTCCCGCATAAACTTCCGCCGAGACCAGGCGGAGCATGTCACTGCCTGAACAGATCATCGCCTCGGTTTGGAAGGGAAGGCGGCGCCGGAACTCCAGGCGCAGCTTGGCCTGGCTGATCGGCTTACGGACCACAAAGGTTCCCGCAGCGCCAACGTTTATGACGCCCAGTTGGGCCATCTCTCTTGCCAGGACGCTGGGACGAAAGGTCTTGTGCCCGCCCACGTTGACACCTTTTAGAAAGACGACGAGCGCCATGGGTCCGCTTTTGTCTCAATAATCGTACAATCCGCTGTCGCGCGTGTAAGCGCCGCCGCCGCCGCCGGGTCCGGCCCCTTCTTCGCCACCCATGAAATCTCCCAGCACATCGCCCATGTCGGCTTCGATCTTTTCGGGATCCTCACCGGCTTCCAGACGTTTGATGGCGAGGTCGAATTCCTTGGGCACGCTGCCGGCGGGCATCAGGTCCTTCATCTTCTTCATCATGTGCGCCATGTGGCGGGGGTTGTTTTCGTCCAGATGCGCCATGTCGCTTTCCATCTCGGACATGGCGCGGGCCACGCGCGGATCGTCCAAGTCCGGCATCGCCTCTTGCTCCGAGGCAGTGGCGCCGGAGGGTTCAGGGAGGCCGCGCGGCATGGCGAAGGAGCTCAATTGTTTGATCATCTTGCGCTGGCCGCACTTGGGACAGGCGGGCGGGCCGGCCGGCTGCAATCGTTTGGACAGAAAACTGAAAATTTTGCGGCAATCAGGACAGGCGAATTCGTAGATGGGCATGGTGGGCTCCGTCAAACATTTATTTTGTGGCCGGCGGGCGCGGGCTGGCCAGCAGGCGCCCGACCCACAGGCCGTGGGCGCCTTCCTTCCAATCCAAGGCCGGCAGGTCGGGTTGGCCTGGCCGCGTCATGGCCAGACGGTCCTGCGGGCGCATCTTCTTGATCCAGGGTTGATAGGCCTCGGCGTTGCCTTCGGACCGATGGATTTCGCGATAAACTTTAAGGTCGTCGGGGGGCATCAGGGCGGGCTCGAAGCCGACCATGTAACGCCAATCGCCCTGCGGGTTCTTGTAGAAAGTGTTGTAGAAAAACTGCATGTTATCGGCGTAGAATATGCCTCCCGGGCCGGGCATCCAATCTTTAAGTTGCGGGTTGCCGCCATCCAGAAAAGGTTCGGTCAGGCAGGCGGTGTAGCGGCGGCCCATGTCGTTGGTCGAGAACAGGAACAGGGGCAACACGATGCAACCGCAGGCGGCGAGACGTTGGAGCGAGGCCGAAGGCCAC
>Ga0302324_100010233_pt1 | contig 19460 bp, 20 predicted proteins | sample Palsa_T0_1_FD_201949 | JGI IMG/M metagenome (GOLD analysis project Ga0302324, IMG submission 201949) | Peat permafrost microbial communities from Stordalen Mire near Abisko, Sweden - Palsa_T0_1 | ecosystem: Environmental > Terrestrial > Soil > Palsa > Peat permafrost | place: Sweden: Abisko...
GGATTCTGTTCTCGATTCATGACTCCCACCCCCCTCCCCGGCCTCAACCCGCCGAGCGATATAGACCAGGGCCTGTCGGCGGGTGGTGGGAGCCTAGCTCTAGTTGCGGCTGCCCATTACGAGGCGTAGCACGTACCAGAACATCAGAGCGATCGAGGCGAACAGCTGCATCGCAGCCGCTACGTAGCGATCTTCGGGATAATTGTGAATGATGTTGGAGGTGTCATAGAGCACCGCGACGCCGGCGAAACCGATCATGGCCACCGAGAACCAGGTGCCGAGCTGGAAGCCGAATATGGCGCCGCCGATCATCGCGACCAACGCGAGGATTCCGCCCCACATGAGCAGAGCGCGCAGGAAGGAGAAATCCTTGCGAGTCCGGTGAGCGACGAACATCAATCCGCCGGCGCCGAGTGCCGTCACGAGGGTGGCGCTGTCGATGGCGCCGGGAGCCTTGGCGTCCGCGATGTATAGAAGTGGCACGAAGATCAGCGCTTCCGCAACCACGTAGGCGCCGTAGGCGAAGTACTGCATTCCGATCGACGAACTGGTCTGCGCGGTGCGCGAGGCCAGCCAACCGGTCAGCATGAAAGCGCCGAGAATCAGGAACCAATTGAAGCCGAGCATGAACTGCGCGATTTGCTGCGCGAGCCCGGACTCGAACAATCCCAGTTCGACCAAAATGAACCCGAGAATGCCCCCCACGAGGTGGGTGTAGGTGCGCGTGATGAACGCGCTGCGGCTGTCCGTTCGGAAGCCGGGGAATGCGGCATTGTTGCCTGGGAAATTGGCCATGGAGTCCTCCTGATGATGCTCGACGGCTTATTTTAGCACCCCGGCTGAGAAGGGTGCCGAATAAGCCCTACGCGCTGGTATTTGGGGACGAAAAGTACGCGATCAATGAGGAGCGCGCGGGACCTTGTGGATAGACGGCGCGGGTGCGCGTGCGTGCGGGTGGTGCGCATATCAAGGGCATGTCAGGTAAAATCAGATTACCGCATGGCTAGTCATAAAATTAACTTTAGATAATTCATGTAACTCGTTGATTGTAGAAACAGGAGAGGTGGCAGAGCGGTTGAATGCACCGGTCTTGAAAACCGGCGTCCCCTTACGGGGACCGTGGGTTCGAATCCCACCCTCTCCGCCACTTTCTTTTCCTTCGACATGCTAGTGACGGTGAATAGTGGTACCGCCATATCGTTCGGAAGTTAAATTTGATCGCGCGCGGAAGTTTGCCGGATGCCCGATAATACGTCCGCTTTTCACCTCCTCCTGACCCGTGATCCGGCGCTGTTCTCGATTGTTGGGCTTTCACTCGCCGTAAGCCTTACCGCAACGGTACTCGCCTCGTTCATCGGCATGCCTTTGGGGGCTCTGGTTGCGCTCACCCGGTTTCGCGGCCGTGTATTCGTCATGGTCGGGATGAATGCGCTGATGGGCTTACCGCCCGTGATCGTGGGGCTGGCCGTTTACCTTAGCTTCTCGCGTTCGGGGCCATTGGGCTCATGGGGATTACTTTTTACACCGTCAGCTATGGTGATTGCGCAGGCGATACTCGTGACGCCCATCATTGCCGCGCTCACACGCCAAACTATCGAAGACCTTTGGCTCGAGTACCGGGACGAGTTTTCTGCCATGCACATCGGTGCGTTTAAACGCATCTCGACTCTCTTATGGGATGGCAGATTCTCCCTGGTGACGGCACTTCTCGCGGGATTTGGCAGAGCGGCTGCGGAAGTCGGTTCCATTATCATCGTGGGCGGCAATATCGAGGGCTTCACGCGCACCATGACGACGGCGATCGCGCTGGAGACCTCGAAAGGCAATCTGTCCCTTGCCGTCGGCTTAGGCGTCATCCTGATGGGAATTGTCGTGCTGGTGAGCGCCCTTGCCTGGGGCCTGCGCCGTGCCGGCGAACGGTTTGCCGGATGAATACCAACGCGGTCTCTGCGGACTTGCCCATTGAGTTCTCGGAAGTGAATATCGACACGGGCGGGCTGACAATTCTACGGCAAATATCACTGGTGATAGATGCGGGTGCTCCTACAGTCTTCATCGGCCCCAACGGCTCGGGAAAAACGACGCTCCTGCGCGCGGCCATGGGATTGATAGCTCCGTCCAGCGGCCGGATGACCTGGGGTGGATATACGCAATCATCGCCCCTGCGACGCGCGATCGTCTTTCAGCGTCCAGTCATGCTTCGTCGCAGCGCATTCGGCAACCTTCACTTTGCACTCGGCTCAGCCGGAGTGACCCGTAGCGAACGCCAACGTCGCGCCAATGAATTGTTGTCGCTCGTCGATCTTGAGGGGTTGGGAGGCCGCCCAGCCCGACGCCTCTCCGGTGGCGAGCAACAACGCCTCGCGATCGCGCGTGCCCTGGCCCGTGAGCCTCGGGTGTTATTCCTCGATGAACCGACCGCGAGTTTGGATCCCGCGGCTACGAGGGCGATTGAAGAGCTGATACGCTCGGTGAGTGCGAGCGGCGTCAAAGTCGTCATGGCGACGCATGACTTGGGGGAAGCTCGGCGCCTCGCTGGTGATATCGTGTTGTTACACCGGGGGACAATAGTCGAGAGAGGAGTGGTGGACCAATTTTTCAACTCGCCCGCGACCGAGGAAACGCGACGCTTCCTCGCCGGCGAATTGTTGCTCTAAAATTTGCGGGGAAACGGCTATGAACGGACTGCCTAGATCCTTTTGCATCTACGCCTTCGCCCTGCTAATTGCGCTAGTAGGCCCCCTCTCAAACGCGGCTGGGGCGGATCGGTCGATAGTCGTCGCCTCGACCACGTCCACCCAAGACTCGGGTTTTTTTGACTATATTTTGCCGATTGCGAAAGAGCGTACCGGTATTACCGTGAAAGTCATCGCGCAGGGCACGGGTCAAGCGCTGGATACCGGCCGGCGGGGCGATGCGGATGTGGTCTTTGTGCATGCTAAAGCGGCAGAACTGCAATTTCTTGCGGAGGGTGAGAGCCTGAAACGGTACCCCGTCATGTATAACGATTTCGTGTTGATTGGACCCAAGGCAGATCCTGCGGGAGTCAAGGGCTCAAAGGATATCCGCCAGGCGCTGGTTTCCATCAAGAACAAGAGAGTTCCTTTCATTTCGCGCGGCGATCGCTCGGGGACTAACATGGCCGAACTCACGCTATGGAAAGAGAGTGGCGTCGACATCGAGCAAGCGAGAGACCCATGGTATAAATCGATCGGGCAGGGTATGGGTGCTGCGCTCAATGTCGCGAGTGCAAGCGGAGCCTACGTGCTTTCAGATCGCGCCACTTGGGTTCATTTCAAGAATAAGGGCGACCTGGATATTTTGGTCCAAGGCGACAAGCGACTCTTCAATCAATACGGAATCATGCTGGTGAATCCAGAGAAACATCCGACCGTTAAGAAGGTATTGGGCCAGGAATTCATCGACTACCTGATTTCTCCCGTTGGGCAACAGGATATCGCATCCTACAAACTTGACGGACAGCAGCTGTTTTATCCCGATGCCAATGATCCCGACGCGTAGAAGGAAGAATGCATGAATCGACTATGGTTAGCATCGATGGTTACGGTACTGGCGACCTCGACAGGTTTCGCTGCCGATGCGCCTACCGTGCGGCTGCATTCCGCGGGGAGTCTGCGCGCGGCGATGACCGACATCGCGGTGGCCTATAACAGCGCGTATGGCGCCTCGATCGAACCAGTCTATGGAGCGTCCGGTGGGCTCGGCGATCGACTCGCCAAAGGAGAGGCCGGCGATGTATTCACGTCGGCCGATATGGATTATCCCGAGGCGCTCACCAAGGCGGGCATCTCTGGTCCCACGGTGCTCTTCGCACGCAATCATTTGTGCGCGATTCTGCGGCCAGGCCTCCAGGCGACGCCAAAGACGGTTCTCACGACGCTCCTGAGGCCGGATATTAAAATAGGGACTTCGTCCCCGGATAACGACCCCGGAGGCGCCTATGCCTGGGCGATGTTCAAAAAGGCGGATGACGTCAAGCCTGGAAGCCGCGCAAAGCTCGAAGCAAAGGCATTGAAGATGGGAAGCCCTGAGGGACCGCTCAGCGTCCCGCCTAATACTAAGAACGCCATGGTGTGGCTGTTTCAACAGAAAAAGCTCGACGCGGTTCTCTCCTACTGTACCAATGGGCATGCGGCAGCGGAACAAATGCCCGGCATCAACACGCTCGAGTTGCCACCGGAGTTGGCCGTTACGGCGGACTACGGTCTGACAGTTCTTAAGAGCGCAAATCAAGAACGAGGCGCGCAGTTCGCGCTCTTCATTCTCTCGCCGGCGGGTCAGAAAATACTCGCCGAGCACGGGTTTGACGCGCCCTTGCAACCTTAAATGACATCTCTCAGTTGGGCCGTCCGCAGTAGTGAGGTTCGAGATGGAAAAACGCAAGCTGGGTGCATCTGGTTTGGAGATTGCGCCGTTGGTCTTCGGCGGCAATGTGTTCGGATGGACGGCGGACCAGCCGACTTCGTTTGCGCTGCTCGATGCCTTCGTCGCGGCCGGGTTTAACTGCATCGATACCGCAGACACTTATTCTCGCTGGGTACCTGGCAACCAAGGCGGTGAGTCCGAGGCCATCATCGGCAATTGGCTCCGCCTACGCGGCGGGCGCAGCAAGATCATCATCGCCACCAAAGTCGGCATGGAGTTCGGTCCCGGCATGAAAGGTCTGTCCCGAGACTACATCTTTCAACAGGTCGAAGCCTCTCTCAAACGTCTACAGACCGATTACATCGATCTGTACCAGTCTCATACCGACGATGCGACGGTGCCGCTCGAGGAGACCTTGGAGGCTTATGCACGCCTGGTCGAACAAGGCAAGATTCGCGCCATCGGAGCATCCAATTACCAGGGAGGTCGGCTGGCTGACGCGATTCGCATCAGCGATCGCCATGGTTGGCCCCGCTACCAGAGTTTGCAACCACTCTACAATCTTTTTGACCGCTCCGACTATGAGCGCGACTTGGAGCCGGTCTGTGTCGAGAACGAGATCGGAGTGATCACTTACTTCTCCTTGGCCAGTGGATTTCTGACGGGCAAATACCGTACCAAGGACGACTTCAAAAAAAGTCCTCGTGGCGCGGGCATGGAAAGCCGGCTCGGCGAACGCGGCTTGCGCATCTTGGCTGCATTGGACGAGGTGGCGGCGGGGCACGCTGCGACCCCGGCGCAGGTGGCCCTGGCGTGGTTGATTGCCCGGCCGAGCGTGACCGCGCCCATTGTCAGCGCCACCAGCGTCGCGCAATTGGGGGAACTCGTGAAGGCGACGGCACTGACCTTGGATGAGAGTGCGATCAAGCATCTGAACGCGGCCAGCGACTGAACAAGCCCCGTTCAGTTGTACACCTCTTGGGCTGGGCCATCACGCACGGCGAGAGAGACGGTGAATCTCGCATAGGCATTCAGTTCCGCGAAGATCGCTAATAGTGAAACTTGTAGCGCAGCTCAGCGCGGATCTGGAACGGACTGTTCCAGTGGACTCCGCCGAAGGTCAGGCTGTTGTCCGTGAGCAGGTGCCGGTTGGTGACGTTCAGGCCCGTGATCGACACCGACAGGTCGCGGCTGAGGTTGCGCCCCGCGGTTAGGTCGAGCACGGCGTAACCCGGCAGGTGGGTCGGCGGCGGGGTGCCGTTGGAGAGTCCCGAATTGACCGACAGGTTGGAACCGACGAAGAATCCAAGCGGCAGATTCCCGTTGTACCCGAGATTCGCCGTGTTGCGCTGATCGTGGTCGAGCCCGATGGGGGGACTGCCGCAGGCCGTGCCGGGGACCACGAGACCTCCGGTGATCGACCCGGAACATTCCGCCGTCTGGTTCGAGTAGGCGAGGTGCACCTGCCCGTAGGGCCAGAAGGCGGGTGAGCGCACCGTCAGCTCGCGCCCCTCGATGAGGGCCCCCTGGTCCGTGATCGGCAGGTAGATGTCGGATTCGCCGAGCGGGTTGTGGTCGAAGAAGTTGGTCGACTCGGTGACGAAGTAGTCCGCCTCGATGGTCCAGCCCTGCACGGGGATTGTCACACCGAACAGGCGCTCCGTGTCGCGCTCTCCGTGCAGCGGCAGGAAGGCGGTGTCATTCGTGGTCGCGTAGGCGACCAAGGGCCCCGACAGGGTCTCGAGCGGCGGGGCTTGGTAGTACTTGCCCCAGAAGGCGCTGAGCACCCAATCGAGGTGCGGCAGCTGCACGGTTGCACCGAGCCGCGGGTCGGTGGCGCTCTCGGTGAAACTGCTTTCGAAGTGCGACTGGCGCACGCCGGCCGACAGGTTGAGCCAATGCGTGACTGAGAAGGTGTCCTGCACCCAGGCGGCGATCAGTCCGCCGGTGGGTCTCTGCGATTCCCTGAGCGTCGGCGAGCTATCGTCGGAGAACGCCAGGTCGAAGTCGGCCCGATCCTGCTGCGCGAAGCCGAAGACGCCGGCGTCCAACCGATTGCGGCTGATGTCCCACTTCAGCTGCTCTTCGCCCCCTTCGTACTGCGAAGTGTGGTGATAGGTTGTGATGGTCGGATAGTCGCCGGCACCCCCGTCATAATCCGCCCGGTCGAAGTGATACATCAACGAGGTCGTGAGCACCGCATTGTTCGTGAAGGTGTGCGCCCAGGTCAGCACCCCGAAATTGTCCGCCTCACCCTGCGCATCGCCGAACTGCCCGACGCACTGCGGGTCGTCGGCGAGCGGCGCGGTGCAATCCGGAATCTGGTAGACGTCCTGCCGCAACTGCGCGACGAGAGTCACCGTATCTTGCTCGCTCGGCTTGTACTCGAGGTTGGTGAACGTACCGTACCCGTGCGTCGCGTCATGGATCACCTGGGCATTGGGGGTCTGCAGGCCAAGATCGCTGCGGTTGCCCTCAACACTGGCATAGTACGCGAAATCGTCCGTATGACTCCCGACGCTGAAGTAGTCATCGGTCTGGCCGAAGTTGCCCCCGGTGAGGTCGAGCGCGGCCTCGTTATCCCTGCTGAAGCCGCTCTTCGGGATCACATTGAAGATGCCGTAGGTGCGGTCGCCCTCATCCGCCAGGTAGCCGCCCCGCTCGATCCCCAGGGTCTCTATGTCTTGAGGATTCAATACCGGGCCGAGGTTCTCGGCGATGTTGGTGTTGGGTATCTCGACTCCGTCGATCAGCCAACTCGTCTGATGACCGCCGCGCACATGCAGCTGGTCATGGGCTTGGTAGGCCCCCGGAACGTAATCGGTGATCATGGCGAGACTGTTGACGTTGGTCGCGCCCGGGGTGTTCTCGATGTCCTGCTGGCTCACCATCGTGATCGGGGTGACCGAGGCGACGACCGGCAGCCGCCTCGCGGTCACCGTCACCTCGGAGAGTTCCGAGGGAGGTGTCAGCACGATATTCGCGAACGGAAAATATCCCGCCTGCACCGTGACCGGCTGGCTGACGGAGGCGAAGTCCCGCTGCGAGATGGTGAGCACGTATTGGCCGATTGCCACATTCGCAAAATCGAAGCGGCCCGCCGAGTCCGCCCGCCGCTCGATGATTGCATGGGCGGCGGACTCGAGCACCACCTTCGCTCCCGCTATCGGCCGCTCGCTGTCGTCCCGGACGATGCCACTCACGCTGCCATAGGCCGCGGCCCAGCCACGCGCCGGAAGAAGGAACGTGAAAAGCACCAGGACTGCCGCCCCGACGGGGACCAGATAAGTTCGATGCCGGCCGCGCGCTGCCGGCGCTTTGTAATTTTTCACGGAAAAACTCCTCGGGCCCGCTCTGGGCGAGGCCCTGCAAACGTAAGACGAGCACGCGCCATTCACGGCGCGCGCAAAAGTTTAGGCTGGCACAAACTCAGCCGATGGAGGTCAGCTCAGCCGACGCGGGGGTGCTCGGGACTGTGGGAGATGAACGACGCGAACGACGATCGCGATCGATGTGAAAGCGGCCGCGCGAAGCAGTTGGGCGGATGAGAAATCGCTCGGCAGCGGCAGATGAGGGATTGCTCCGGCACTGCAGCCGCCGCCGAATACGCAATGTTCGCTCTGTGAGGGCTGATGGTGGTGGTGGTCCATGGGCATGGACCCCATGCCCATGGCGTCCGCCTGAGCAGGCTCGAGTTGCGCGAGCACGCCGGCGGGCAGGCCGTCCCAGCAGATCTCGATCCAGAACGGTCGGTCGCCCGCCGGCATGAACCCCGGCGGAATGAGCACACGCGACGCCAACGCGACCAGCATGATGCCGGCGATCAGCGTTCGTCTGCTCCACTTGCCGAGTTTCAAAGCATCTCCCAGGCATCACTCTTGGCGGGCTGATTTTACCAGCAAAAGCGCAACAGCGTGAGCGCTGACATGGCGCCGTCCCACCCGCGGAAGTGGTCATACTAGAATTCTTTCGTGACAGTAAATCGTGCCATGATGGGTTCGAGCGGGTGTTCGCGAACGTCGTTAGACTCCGGCTGCGGGCTCCCCCGACGCGCAGTATGTCATCGCGCCCGGAGACGTTATTGCCGTTCTCGATGCCGCAAGACCTCGGCGCGAGATTTGGGCGGCTAATGGTCTGAAATGTGGATGATCGATTGTTCGCTTTTTTTTCAACGAGCAGCAAGTACCCACAAGGCCGCGTGACGTGCTCCACAGAACATGAGATTGCCCTGTGCTTGCCGCTCGCTGATATGGTTTCCCTATATCCCCGGTGGCTCTCTTACTGTAGGGTCCCTGGATACCACCCGGTCGATAGCCGTTGAGAGCCTATTTGTCGCGCGTGCGCGGACAGGCGCCCCGCCGAACTGAGCGCAAAACAAAGGGTCATTCATGCAGCAAGCGCTACGCGGCGAGTTAGGGCGGGCGAGCCCGCCCTTGACCGAGTCATTTCGTCGTTTCTCGACGGCAGATTGGATTGTCGCGGGTACCGCGCTGTTCATCATCTGCAACGGCGTGTCGGTTTGCATCGGATGGTGGCTGCGCATACCAATACTGGTCCAACTGTTTCCCGACGCGCCCACTCATTTCAATACCGCATTGATCTTCATTTTATTGGGATTGGGAGAGTTGGGCTTGGTGCTCCGGCGCCGAGGCGTCGTGATGGCGATGGCGGTCGTCGTGGCCTGTGTTGCGAGCGCCGAATTGGCCGAATATGCACTCGGCGATAACCTGCGTATCGATACGCTGTTTGCGGTACCGTTCGTTGGCCTCGATGCCCTTTATCCTGGACGAATGTCGGGCAATACGATTGCGTGTTTTCTTCTCATATGCGCCGCGCAAATCGTCATGTCCAAGCCGGACCGGGACACCGGTGCCGCAACCACAGCCGCTGTCATTTTGAAAACGCTCGCGGGTGGAATCGCCTTCCTCGCGATGCTCGGTTACCTGGTAGGGCTCAAGCGCGCCTACGGGTGGACTGATTCCGTTGGAATGTCGATACGCTCATGTGCGGGATTTCTGCTTATCTTCATTGCCAGAATTGCCGCATTGTGGCAGCGCGATATTGTGGACAAGCCCAGCTTGCCAAACTGGTTCCTGCCCTTTCTGACAATCTCCGTAGTCAGCATATCGCTAGGTCTGATCTGGATGTTCGCCAGCCCTCTTGCTCGACCATTCATGCTTGATCCTCTTTACGAGGAAGTCGCCCACCGAAAATTCATCGCAATGATATTGAGCGTCGGCACGCTCATCGTCCTTGGAACGATCAGCGTGCTGGTCGCAAAGCACAAAGCGGTGATGGCACACGCGAGTGAGAAGAAACTATCCTTAGTGATGGAGCACATGTCCGATGGGATCATGCTCATGGATACCAAAGGGGATGTGTTCTACCAAAATCCGGCATCTCTACGCATCCGCGGCTTCCAACAGTCCAACATGAGCGAGTTTACCAACGAAAGCCAAAAGGTAACCAACGAAAGCCAAAAGGTAACCTGGCAAGTTTGGGATGAAAGTGGACAACTTTTGGACCCTAGTCAGTGGCCGGTCCCTCGCATTATTCGTGGAGAGCAAGTTAAAGGCGAAGTGCTACGAGCACGACGTAATGACGGTCACGAGTTCTTCGCCAAGTGCAACGGGGCGTCTATCTACGACGATAACGGAAAGATCGCTCTCAGCTTTATCACAATACAGGACATCAGCGAGCGCAGGCAGGCGGAGAGGGAGGTGCGGGAAAGCGAAGAGCGTTTTCGGACGTTGGCCAACTCCAGCCCGCAACTCGCCTCGATGGCCCGTGCTGATGGATTCATCCTCTGGTACAACCAGCGCTGGTACGACTACACAGGCACGACGCCGGAGCAGATGGAAGGGTGGGGATGGCAGAGCGTGCTTGACCCCGCCGTACTCCCGACCGTGCTGAGCAGGTGGCGCGACGCGATTGCGCTCGCGCAGCCGTTCGAAATGGAGTTTCCGTTGCGCGGGGCAGACGGAACGTTTCGCAACTTTCTCACCCGCGTACAGCCGATGAAAGATTCGGAGGGTCGCTTGGTGCAGTGGTTTGGCACGACCACCGACGTCGATCAGTTGAAGCGGATCGAACAGTCGCTGCGGGTGACACAAGCGCGGCTGGAGTCGACGCTCGAAGCCAGTTCGGTCGGGACCTGGACCTGGGATATCGCCAGCGACTGCTTGATTGCCGACGAATTCACAGCCCGCATGTTCTCGGTCGAAGCGGACGCGGCGGCGAAAGGGCTGCCCGCGGCAGCTTATCTGCAAGTCGTTCATGAGGAAGATCGCACGGACGTTGCCGACGCCCTCGAGCGCGCGATCCAACTCTGCAGCGCTTACGATATCGAATATCGGGTCCGGCAAGGCGACGGAGCATTCCGGTGGCTGCAAGCGAGGGGGCGCGTCGAGTCCGACGGCGCGGGCCAGGCTACGCAATTTCATGGAGCGGTGATTGACATTACCGACCGGAAGCTCTCAGAGTTGTCGTTGCGCGACAACAATCAGCAGTTGAAAAGATCTAATCGCGATCTTGAGGATTTCGCTTACATCGCCTCACATGATTTGAAGACACCGCTGAGCGGAATCAAAAGTGTCGCTTTGTGGCTCGAGGAAGACTTGCCCGATCTTTCGGACGAGTCGCGAAAGCTACTCGGACTCATGCGAAGCCGGATCAAGCGCATGGAAACACTGCTCGATGATCTGCTCACCTATTCACGAGTTGGCCGCACTGATATTGCGGCCAGCGAAACCAAGTTGGCGGACATCTTCAGCAGTATTGTCGAGGTTTTGAATCCGCCGGCGCACATTCAGGTTCGTGTTGAAGGAAAACTCCCGGTGATTGTTACGGCGAGCGCGCAGCTGGAACAGGTTTTAAGAAACCTCATTAATAATGCCATCAAGCACCACGATAAACAGCACGGCGAAGTTGTCCTTTCCGGAAAGCTTATAGGAGACTTCGTCGAATTCGTCGTCCGCGATGACGGCCCGGGTATACTGCCCGAATTCCACGAGAAAATCTTTCAATTATTCCAGACGCTGAAGCGACGCGACGACGTAGAAGGCACCGGAATGGGACTCGCCATCGTGAAGAAATTGGTAGAGCGGCAGAACTGCCGCGTTACCGTCCACTCTCAAGGAAACGGCACGGGGACGCAGTTCCGCTTTCGATGGCCGACATCACCCTCTGCGATTTATGCCAAGGAGCCGACAAATGCTTGAACCGAAAACCGCGCATCTGCTGCACGTTGAGGACGACGATCTATGCATCATGGGATTGGCGCGTGCGTTCAAAAAAGCCAAGATCGCGAACCCTGTCAGCTTCGCGCACGACGGCATCGACGCATTGGAGATGTTACGGGGAACAAACGGTCGGCCGCGCTTTCCGCGTCCATTCTTGATTCTCCTCGACCTCAACATGCCGCGCATGGACGGTATTGAATTCCTCAAGGAACTACGAAAAGACGAGGAGTTGAAGAAAAGCATTGTATTCATTATGACCACCTCTGGCGCGGACGAAGACAAGGTAAAGGCTTATAACCTTGGCGTCGCAGGCTATATCCTTAAGTCGAATCCGGCGAATGCATTCTTGGAAGCAACTGCGCTGCTGGATACTTATTGGCGGGTGGTCGAATTTCCGGTTGGGTGATTGGCGTGCACATTGTGCGGCACGAGCTGTCAGGGCCCTTTCCCGATGACGCCGGTCTCCGCGTTGAGCGCCGGATCGCGAGCAAACGCCGCTGCAATGAAGTCCATGAACACACGTGCTCGCCGCGGCAGCAGCCGGTTTGCTGCATACACAAAGTGGATAGGCACGGGCGGTCCGTGATGTTCAAGCAACAACGAACGTACGCGGCGATCCGCGAGCGCATCTTCAAACAACCAGGCCGGTGCGTAGGCGATACCCATTCCATCGAGCACCGCACTGCGAATACCATCCGGAGTATTCACGCGAAAGCGCCCGTGAACCACCACGTCGACGTCTCGGAATGACCAGGTGTTGCCGGCAGAGGAGAGCGTGTAGAGGATGCAATTGTGATTCCGCAGATCGTTCGGGTGGGTCGGTGCCGAATGTTCAGCCAGGTACTCGCTGCTCGCGACGCAGAGTCGCTCGGCCGCGCCAATGCGCCTGGCCTTCAGCGCACTGTCTTTGAGTGTCCCGATGCGGATCGCCAGATCAATCCCCTCCTCGACGAGATCGACATAGCGATCGCCAATCTGCAAATCGATCTCCATTTCCGGGAACTGCGCCAAGATCGCTTTCACTTGGGGCAGGATATGGGAACGGCCGAGCACTGTGGGACATGCCACGCGCAATAGGCCCTGCGGGACATCTTCGCCGCGCGCGTTCGACTCGGCCTCCGTGATCGCATCGATGACACGTCTCGTCTCGGTGTAATAGCGCTCTCCCTCCGGGGTCAGGGTGAGCTTGCGCGTCGAGCGGTGGAGCAGTCGCGTCCCCAAATGTCTCTCGAGCGCGGCGATGTACCGACTGACATTGGGTTGTCCCGTCCCCAGTTCCCGGGCGACGGCGGAGAAGCTTCCAGTCTCGACCACCCGGGCAAAGCTGTGCATGAGAAGAAATCTATCCATTGGTAATCTTCAAGCTGTTGTATTCATGCATATATTGCATGAATATTATGCCAAATTGACCGACTTATCTAATGCGAAGGAGAGGAGGACACTGCCTACCAGGAATTAGGACGTTTACGACCGGCCGGCGGGACGGGGACGCCATCCGCCATACGGCACATTGACAGGAGAAGCGGTGAAGAAGCTCGATAACAAGGTGGCCGTGATTACGGGCGGCACCTCCGGCATGGGATTGGCCACTGCGAAACGATTCGTGGCCGAAGGCGCCCATGTATTCATTATGGGTCGTCGCGAGCGCGAACTCGACGCGGCGGTTAAGGACATCGGCACCCATGTCACGGGCGTACAGGGCGATATCGCCAAATTGGCGGACCTTGATCGGCTCTATAAAATCGTCAAAGCGGAGAAGGGCCGCATCGACATTGTCTTCGCCAACGCGGGGGTTGGCGAATTCATATCCACGGAGGCCATGACCGAGGCTCATTTCGATCAGACGTTCGACGTCAACGTCAAAGGCACGCTGTTCACAGTGCAAAAAGCGTTGCCGCTCTTCAATGACGGCGGCTCCATCATCGTCACCGGCTCAATTGCCTCCGTCAAAGGAATTCCCGCGTTCGGCGTCTACTGTGCCAGCAAGGCAGCCATCCGTTCCTTTGTCCGCACTTGGACGCTTGAGCTCAAGGATCGCAAGATCCGCGCCAACGTGATCAGTCCCGGCACAATCGATACGCCGATCTTGGCGCCGCTCCCGAAGCAGGCCATTGCCCAAATCGTCGCCAGCATCCCGATGGGTCGCATGGGTAGCGCGGATGAAATTGCCAAAGTGGCCGTTTTTCTAGCCTCGGACGACTCGAGTTTTGTTACTGGCATCGAATTGTTCGTGGATGGCGGGACGGCGCAGGTCTGACGGAAGTCGCGATAAAGTATCCAATCGAAATCCGCCGTTCACCAGTCGTCTCGATTTAGTTCTGCGCGCAGAACCCGGAGCCATCATGAAATTCTATTCGCGGCTGATTGGACTACTTGGAGTGCTGATGGCGGTGCCGGTTTTCGCCGGCACCCCCGATAGTCCTCAGCAGGTGCAGCCGCTATCGGTGGGCGCTCGAGCGCCGGTTTTCGCGGCCCGCACGACAGAGGGTGCCCTACGGACCTTTGAGCCTGGCAGTTACAAGAAGCCCACGGTCGTGCTGTTCTATCGAGGCGGTTGGTGCCCGTACTGCAATGCGCAACTAAGCGACCTGCACCTCGTCGAGCCGAAACTGCGCAAGAGCGGGTTTGAAATTGTATTCTTGAGCACCGATCGGCCCGAATTGTTGTACTCCAGTCTCAAGGCGACCGACATCCACTACACGTTGTTATCAGACAGTCACCTGGAAGCGGCAAAGGCCTTTCACGTCGCTTATCACGTGGATGATGCAACGCTCGCCAAAATGCGCGAATACGGTGTAGATCTCGAGGCTACGACCGGTACCAAAGAACACGAACTGCCGGTCCCCTCGGTATTTATTATCGACACCTCGGGCACCATTCGTTTCGTCTACTCGAATCCCGACTACAAGATTCGCTTGGGCGCCGATGCGCTTTGGACAGCAGCGCAGCCCCTTGCCACGGTCAAATGAGCGTTCAACCACGACCGTCTGAGTTCGTCGCATCATGAATATCAAGAATCCTCAATCGCCCGATTGCCGGGCCAACGCACGAGAAGGATCTGCCTGTGGGCCGCCGTCTCACGCGCTTTGGATTGGTTTCTCCGAATTCACCAACGCAACAGCCGTCGACTGAGCGACGCGCCGACAGCAGTGGGGATCAACATTCCGAGTAGATACCACGTTGCGATGAATGGTGTGCTTAGCTCCGGGCAATGCAGGGTATAAATGAGCGCACCGATGGCTCCGGCGGCGAACCCGGCACCCGCGCCGGCCCAACGCAGTCGTGTTGGGGCAAGATCTTTGAGAATCCACAGAAAGGAGAAGAAAAGCGGCGCAGAGATGAATGCGATCAGGAATGGGCACACGGCGAATGTGGTACCCAGGAGCAAGTGGACGCGGCTCTGCGAAGCGGCTGAAGACAGGCTAAACGCGCCCAGAATCCACATGATGAGCACGACAACCGCAATCCCTGTCGGCAAGAGACCGAGTCGAGTACCTGGACGCCCCAAGCGTGCGACGCAGAGGACCGCGAGCACACCCAAACTTGAACAATACAGTTCGCGAACCCAAAACGCGAACTCGGATGCTTCATGAGGCAGCGCCGGATTCACGTGCAGGACTTCGGCGGTCAGAATGAGCGCAGCAAGTGCGCCTGTGGTCATTCCAAGCGCATAGCGCCGCGTCGCCCGCCCGGCGTCGGCCGGCTCGAGATTCGCCGCTAGTAGGGTGGTTAGATTCTCTGTTCTCATACGGGCGTCTGTATCCTAGCGCGCAATCGCTTCTCCTGGTTATTTCGTTGGAGATGAAGGATTGGTTACGGCCGCAATAAATAGGCTGGCTGGTCGGTCAACTCTACGGGCCTCCTTCGGGGCGTTAAAAAGGACTCGCCCCTCTCGTGCGCAGTAACTAAAAGGTTCAGATGCAATTGATTGAGGAGCGCCTCCGAAGCCTGATGTTGCAGGGTCTCGCCGGGGACGCGGCGGTCTACCGCATATTCTTGGATGAGCTCGCGACGCATCTGCGATCCTATTTGCGGAGGCAGCTCGGAGGCTTGCCGCACGAGGTGGAGGATCTGCTACAGGAATTGCTGCTGGCGGTTCACAACAAACGCCATACCTACGACCCAAAACAACCGCTGACGGCCTGGGTGCGGGCCATCGCCCGTTACAAGCTCGTGGATTTGCTGCGCCGTCGTTCGCGAAGCGATCTGCTCACTGATTCTTTCGACGAAGACGATCAGGTATTTGCCACGACTGCCAACGACGCCGCTGAGGCGCGATATGACGTCGCGAAGCTGTTGCGGGGGCTGCCGGATCGTCAACGGTTGCCGATTCTGTATGTCAAGATCGAGGGCGCATCGGTGACAGACACGGCTGTACGCACGGGTATGTCGGAGTCCGCCGTAAAAGTAGGGATCCATCGCGGTCTGAAGGCCCTTGCGGAGAGGATTCGGAGCATCGGATGAAGACAGAAGATCTCGCGGCGCCGTTTCTCGCCACTTGGTACCTGCTCGGTATGCTGATCCCCACCGCTATCGGCGCGTGGCTCGGTCCGCGGCTGCTACGTTGGTAGCCCGATCACCGGAAAACCATCCCACTGTAACTTTTTGCTTCGTGCCAACGAATTAACAGCAGGTCGGCGCAAATCGGCCGTTCAGGGCGCGTTGCCGGTGATCCAACCTCGGGACGCACTCTCATGTGCATCAATACCTTTTGGGAATAGGAGAGTTAAATCATGAAGTCCATCAAGACGGCCATTGCATTGAGCGCCATCGCCGGCGGCGCCGCATGGTCGGGAGTCAGTTTCGCCGCGAATGACAATAATAACGCCGCGCACGCTGTGTTCGTCATGACGAACAACGCCGATGCGAATCAGGTGGTTGCTTTCCGGCGCGACACCAACGGCACGCTGGAAGATCCTCATAGCTATGACACGGACGGCCGCGGGAGCGGTGGTACGGTAGATCCGCTGTCATCGCAAGGCTCACTGACATTGAGTACGGATGGCGGGTGGCTATTCGCTGCCAATGCCGGCAGCGGCAGTGTTTCGGTGTTTCGTGTCAATGGTGCTCAGCTGGAATTGACGGATCGCGTTGCCACAGAAGGCAGCGAACCCAACTCAGTCGCCCAGTTCGGGTCGCTTGTGTATGTATTGAACACCGCCGGCAGCAGCAGTGTCGTTGGATTTAATTTCTATAACGGCAGGCTGGTTCCAATCCCCAATTCCCAACGCTTTCTCAGCGCCAACGGCGTGGTATCCGGTTCAGTCGCGTTCAGCCCGGACGGGCAGTTTTTGATCGTCACCGAGCAGAAGACCAACAACCTTGACGTGTTCAAAGTGCTGAGCGACGGCTCCCTGTCGCAGGCCACCATCACGGCGAGCGCCGGCCCCGGCGCGTTCAGCGCGAAATTTACCCGCAACGACGTGGCATTGGTTTCGGAAACCGGCTCTAGCGCGCCGAACTCATCAGCCATTTCCTCGTATTCCGTGCAAAGCAATGGCAAGCTGACGCCGATCAGCCGCAGCGTGCCAACGTTGGGTTCGGCCAATTGCTGGAATGCCGTGACGCCCGACGGCCGCTTTGTCTACGTGTCGAACGCAGGCTCCGGGTCCATATCCGGATTTGCGATCGGCAGCGGCGGCACGCTCACGCCGATTCCGGGAACGACCCTCGCGATCAATCCGGCCGGTTCGTCGAATATCGATATTGCCGTCAGCGCGGACGGGAAATTCCTGTACAGCCTCAATGCGGGTACCGGAGCCGTCGGCATGTTTGCGATTCAGCCCACCAACGGTGCTCTCACCGATTTGGGAACTGCCGGCAGTCTTCCGGCGGGGGCGGGTCTGAATGGAATTGCCGCGAATTGAGCTAGGAACTAGAGTCTAGTCCTGTACCGTGCGTTGTGGCATGTGCAACGCACGGTACCGATCCACGTTACTATTACCGATTTACCGCAGAGGAGCAGTTCATGGTCAAGGTCGCATTGTTGGTTCGTTTAGAAGCAAAGCCGGGAAAGGAAGCCGCCGTCGCGAAGTTCCTGGAGGGCGCACTGCCGCTCGCTAATGAGGAGAGCACTACTCCCGTGTGGTTCGCCCTGCGATTGGGGCCGTCTACGTTCGGAATTTTTGATGCGTTTCGCGATGACGCGGGCCGCAAAGCCCATCTCACGGGTCCCATTGCCGCTGCGTTGATGGCCAACGCGGCGGAGCTACTCGCTCAGCCTCCGAAGATCGAGCAAGTGGACCTATTGGCGGTGAAGCTACCAAAATAGCCAGGAATGAGGACGGGCCCCGCAGCGGACCCGGAACAAACCTGCGGGGCCTTTCATCACTGAGTTAAGCGGGAACCGGAACACGCGCATCGGGCATCTCCTGGGCAAGCTTGAACTCGGCAATCCTGTCTAGCCTTCTCTCGAAAGGGCGCCGGAGCGGTAGCAGTTGTCAACGTGCATCCGCCTTTCTTGTTTGAACCCGGCGCGAGACACGCTTGGGTTCGTTGAATGTTCGATTGATGCCGGCGACTGACATCGATTCGACCCGCGCGTTCCTGCGCAATCGAACCGTTGGTTCAACGGGGCAATCGACCAGTCGGTCGATTTCATCCAGCGCAACGGCATGCCGGCGGCCCCACTCGCAAAGAGACAACAGAACCGGTTCGAGACTCAGGCCCAGCTTGGTTGCTGTGTAGTCCACGCGGGGAGGCACTTGCCTGAAAATCTCCCGATGCACCAGCCCATGTTCCACCATTTCGCGCAGCTGTTGGATCAACACCTTCTGGCTGACGCGCGGCATGAGTCGGGTCAATTCGGAAAGCCTCTTCGGGCCATCGAACAGGTGATAGAGGGCGATCGCCTTCCATCTGCCGGAAATCACCTTTAGCGCCCGCTCCGCCGGTAATATCGGCAGCAATTTAATCGGCTTGGTCATAGTGACTAAAAGGTAAGTATTGGATCAATTGGTAAGTAGTTTCATAATAGATAATACAGTCCAATACCACCTCGCACCACTCCACCCATGCGAGGCACGAGATGAAAGCTGTCCAAATGAGCCGCTTCGGAGGACCCGAGGTTCTCGAAGTCGCAGATATCCCTGTTCCTTCGCCCGCTCCGGGCCAGGTACTCGTTCGAGTACGGGCAGCTGGGATCAATTTTGCCGATACTCTGATGCGGCGGAACCGGTATGCGGTTACACCAGACTTGCCGGCAATTCTGGGTACGGAAATCGCGGGCACAGTAGAAACGATTGGGACTGGGGTTTTGGGAATTGAAGTCGGGATGCGCGTTGCCAGTCCGCTGATTGTCGGCGGTCAACATGTCGGCGGCTACGCCCAGTACGTTGTCCTCGACGCCGACCAGCTCGTGCCGTTGCCCGACTCCTTGTCCTTTGAAGTAGCCACGGCCCTGATGGTGCAAGGACTCACTGCGCTCTATCTTACGCGTCAAATCTCACCCCGAGGCAAGACCATTCTGATCAACGCTGCCGCCGGCGGCGTCGGCTCGTTGCTCGTACAGTTAGCCAAACGTGCCGGCGCCAAGCGCGTGATCGCGGCGGCGGGTCGCGACGACAAGCTCGATCTCGCCCGCTCGCTGGGCGCCGATCTGTGCGTTAACTACACGCGCTCCGGTTGGGTCGAACTGGCGCGCTCGGCAAGCGGTGGCGGACCGGACATCATCTATGAGTCCGCTGGAGGTGATGTGACGAAAGCAAGCCTCGAGGCCCTGGCGCCGTTGGGCGAACTCGTTGTCTACGGCGCCCTGAACATCCAGGAGTTCCAGATCGGCGTGCCGGAACTACTTGGTTTGATATTCAAGAACCAGTCGGTGACTGGTTTTGC
>Ga0302324_100010234_pt1 | contig 19460 bp, 10 predicted proteins | sample Palsa_T0_1_FD_201949 | JGI IMG/M metagenome (GOLD analysis project Ga0302324, IMG submission 201949) | Peat permafrost microbial communities from Stordalen Mire near Abisko, Sweden - Palsa_T0_1 | ecosystem: Environmental > Terrestrial > Soil > Palsa > Peat permafrost | place: Sweden: Abisko...
TGGTGGTCGCAGCTAAGGCAGTAGTGGTCTGCCCCAGGGGGACGGCGTTTATCAGTTCCGTAATGAACGCCGGATCGGTCGCCTGAGTCACGCCGCTGGTCACATATAGGAACAATGTGTTGGTCTCGAAATAGGTCATGGCCTCCATCCCGTTCGCGGAGGCAAAATCTGTCATGGCCTGTAACCACAGGGCGTCCAGCGGAGCGAACGCCGCGTAACCGGACCCGTAAACGGCCATGGTCTCATCGGGCGTGGTCTCCCAGTTCGCCGGCAGCGTAGCGGGAAGGAACTGCGGCCGCGCGGTTTCCTCCATATAGACTATCTTCTTGTTGGCATGGGCCATCTGCGCCCACGAGACAAATTGGGCGATGCTGGCGGGATCGTAAGTGTAAACGTCCATGGTGGTAAAGTCCAGCACTGGATTGACGACGAAAGCCGCATAATAGGCAGCTTCCACGCTGTTGCCATCTCCGTTCGGCCGGGCGCCATAGTAGTCTCCCGCGCCCACCAGAGTTGCCGGCGAAGCGGCCTTGACGACGGGGGCCAAAGCGTTAATGAATCCCGTCCAATCCGCTACCGTCGTTTGCACGCCCAGGCGGGAGGCTTGGGTGCTGGGTTCGTGGACGAGCACGAAACGGTCGGGCTGATAGCGGGCCGCCATTACCTGATAGGTCTGCATCGCCAGGGTCTGAAAGTCCTGGAAGCTGAGGCCCGACTCATCCGCGCCGACTATCGGATTGAGCGCCAGTTCCAGCCCCAACTGGTGGATGTGCTGGACAATGGCGTCGAACTTCGCTGATGAGGCTGCATTGTTTACCGTATCGACTGCCGGGTTGAGATCGATGCGCTGCGCGCCGGCGGCTTTCAAGCCGTCCACATAATCCAACAGCGTCTGCGTGTCTACCCCCTGCACGATGTCCCCATTCGCAAGATACAGGTTGGCGCCAATGATTACGGGCGATTTTGGCGACGCCGGATACTGTTGTATCAGGCTATCGACCGCGGAAGTGAAGCTGGTCGTGTACGAGCTGAGTGTCTGAGCCGCCAGAAATCGGGCACCGGTAACTAGCGGGATCAGGACCAAAAATCCTTTCAAAAACGGGCGCGGAAGCCATTGAGAGCTCATGTTTTTCTCCATGTTGAAGTCACCCACACGTCCATTTTAAACACCGCTCCGCGCTTTTTCTCTCGCAAAACGTGACAATCCCGACTGTTTAACGGGCGCCTCTGTGCAGTTACAGACGTTTGAGCATTCCGCCTAGAACCCCGCCCCTGGAACCCTTCGGTTTGCGTTAGTTACGTAAACTATGCCGCGGGCGAGACACATATAAGGTTTATATAAAGTCTTTACTTGCCCATTAAACACGACGACGTCATTAGTATTTGCGATAAGATCGCGCGCTCACGCGCGCAGGCTCGGTCCAGCCGATTCCGAGCCGCGACCATGCGGGAGCGGAGGCGCAAGTGTTAGTTGAGCCATTGATATATGGTCGTGACTCACTGCAAGTGACTGTAATCGGAGAGAAGCAATCGTGCCGAGCCGGGACGTCCAGCGGATTGGTGCAGGGCCTAGCGAACTTCCAGATCTTGCAGACTGTATCCGAACGCGCGCACGCGGGCCTCCCACCGGTCAATGCATTGCTCGATGACACGGCCGGTCTGCGGATTCTTCGCCAGATCGGACCACTGCGCAAAGTATCGCTGGTTGTGTTCCGTGCTGGCCTCGAAGGTGGTGGGGTGCGGCGGGACTCCCAGAAACGCATAAATCTCGCGCAGCGTGAGGGCCGGATCCGACACCAGGGTCTCATACTTGACCGTCATGACGCGCCGCAAGTGAAGACGATCCTCCTCGAAGGTCTCATGGGCCGCCAGCCAGTGCTCGACCAGCGACGGCAGACCCGTGGGGCTCCACTTTTCCGTAGCCAGCGAGACGGCTACCGGATGCCGCTCGATGATCACAAAAGAGGAGTTCGGGAAAGCGCTCTGCAAAAAACGCGTCCAGATCAGGTTGGGGGGAGACTTCTCCAGCAGAAAGTATTTCGACAGGTCCCAGTAGGGAAACCACTGTGCGGCCAACTTCGCCTTATTCTCCACCGTCAACAGCTCGGATTTCTCGGTCAAGCGCGCCTCGGGAGAAAAAGCGAACTTGCCGGGTCCTCCCCAATAAATAGCCTGCGGATAGACCGACTGCAAGTACTGGCCTTCATCCTCCGCGGCCAGCCATTCATTGGCGTCCTGGTTGTTGGCAAAACCGCTGATGGCGGGATGCTCGCGCAGCATACGAAACAGCAGCGTGGTGCCGCTCCGGTGCAGCCCGCCCAGGAACACGAAATGGTGCGCCTGGGCGATTTCCCGCGCCTGCCTGATTTTCTCGGTTTTCTCCGCCGCCGTGAGAGGTTTCACGGCCGGTTCGGCGTCGAGAGATTCCTGTTGCATTCCCTAATACGGTAGCAGACGGGGGCGCGTGGGCGGATAGCCTGTACTGGAAGGCCTGGCTGATGGGGTACCAGAGGTCGTCCGCGGAAATCACCTGCATGTTAAACTGTCCTAACGGACACCGCAAGGCTCTCAGTAGTTGTCGACCACGGCTTTTCATAAATTCGTAACCAGCGCCACACACGTCTGTTGAGCGGCGTCTCACTGGAGGAGGTAAATGTTCGATCGGCTGCGACTGGGCGTGTCGCTTTTCAGTCTTGCGATCCTGGGCGCCATTGCCAGCCTGGCGCAAGCGCCGGTGGGCTCGCTTACCGGCACCCTGCATGACGCCAGCGGCGCCATCATGCCGGGCGTGGCCGTAACGGTTACCAATAAGGATACCGGGCTCGAGCGAAAGATGGCGACCTCCGCCGAGGGCATCTTCAGCGCCGCATCCCTGCCGGCCGGCGACTACCGCATTAAGGCCGTGGCGACTGGTTTCCGCACCCTCGAACAGAGCGCCACCGTGCAGACCGGCCAGGTCACCTCGCTGGATCTGGAGATGCAAGTGGGGGCCGAGGCGGAAGTCATCAACGTGCAGGCCGAGTCGGCCCAGATCAATTACGACAGTCACGAGATCTCGGGCGTGATCACGCACGAAACGATTCAAAACCTGCCGCTGAACGGCCGCAGCTTTTTGCAGTTGTCCATGCTCGAGCCGGGCGTCTCGGTGACCCCCAACAACGTCGGCCTGTTTAACAAGCAGTTTGACGTATCCATTCTAGGCGCCAGCTCCGCTAACAACTCGGTGCGCATCACCGTGGACGGCGCTACCGTGCAGGACTCCATCACCGGCGGCACCCAGCAGAATTTCTCGCAGGAAGTGGTGCAGGAGTTCCAACTTTCCTCCACCAACTTCGACCTCTCGACGGGCATAGGAGCGGGCGGCGCCATCAACGTGGTCACGCGCTCCGGCGGCAACGGCTTCCATGGCAGCGCGTTTTTCTTCTACCGCGACCACAACATGTCGGCTTTTCCATTCCTGGCACACGAGCCGGGCGAGCCGTCGAGTCCCTACTTCGGCCGGAAGCAGGAAGGCTTCTGGTTCGGCGGCCCCATTAAGAAAGACAAGCTGTTCTTCTTTACCAGCCTGGAGCATGTCGACCAGACCGCGCTGTTCAGCGCCTTCCCGAGCGATCCGGCATTCCAGGCGTTCGGGACCAACACCGCCAGTCCCTATCACACCAACGAGCTCACCGAGCGGCTGGACTGGCGGATCAATACCAGGAACAACGCCTTTCTGCGTTACTCGCACGACGGCAACAACTCCTTTGCGCCGCCCGGCATCGGGGACCTGCCATCGGACTGGGCCGTGAATAAAAATTGGGCCGATTCGGGGGTTTTTTCGCTGATTAGCGTCATCACGCCGGCCACCGCGAACGAGTTCCGCTATTCGTACACTTTCTGGTCCAATACCAACGCGCCCCCGACCCTGGCACAGTGCCCGGCCCCTTGTCTCGGGTGGGACTATGCCACGAACTCGGACGGTCCCATGATTACCGTCCTGGGAGTGAATAACTTCGCGCTGGGGGAGTCCGCCACCACGCCGCAGAGCCGGTTGCTACGGCGGCATACCTTCGCCGACAATGTCAGTTCCCAAAAGGGCACTCACTCGATTAAGTTCGGCGGCTACTGGGAGTATCAAAAGGGGACCGGAAGCTATGCCTATGCCGATCCCGCCGCAGTGGAACTCTGGTCGCCGGAACTGGTACAGAGCTTCAACCAGAAAATCGCCGGCGAAGGCTATGGAGCCAATCAGATCTCGATTCCTTCCACGTTCAATACGGTTGCCAGCCTGCTGAAGCTACCGGCGGACGAGTTCACCATAGGCGTCGGCAATCCTACCCAGCCGCCTTTGTTCCAGCGGGGCAATGCCAACCATGACAATCTATTTCATTTCTACGCCGAGGACACCTGGAAGATTCGCCCGCGCTTCAGTCTCAACTACGGCCTGGCCTGGTCTTATGAGAGTAACGCGCTGAATCAGGATCTGAACAAACCCGAGTATCTGGCGCCCATCTTCGGAACTAACGGGCTGGGATATGAACAGCATGCGCCGCACAATTTCAGCCCTATGCTGGGCTTCGCCTGGGCGGTGACAAAGGACAACAAGACCGTGGTGCGCGGCGGTTCCGCGATTTACTACGACACTTGGGACATATTCAACCGGCTGATTGAGCGCGTCATTCTATCGCCGGTCGGCGTCGGGCGTATCCCGCTGCCGGACAGTTCTTTCTTTCCGGCCGTTTCCGCGATCAATGGTTTCGCCAGCCTGCCGGCCTCGATCCAGCCCGTCAGCTTCAGCAGCGAACCCACCAGCTTTACCGGGTCGGAGCTGGAGCTGCTGCTCCCCGTGTTCGTGACCGAGGCCGAGAAAGAACTCAATTCCGGTCTCGCGGTTCCGAACGTCGATTTGTTTAAAACCGGACAGGGTTTGATCCCCCAAAATTTCAAGCTGCCCTATTCCGAGCATGCCAGTATTGGGATTCAGCGGGAACTCCGCCGCGACCTGGTGCTTAGCGCGGATTTTGTGTTCCGGCAATACATACACCAGTTGATCACCGATGCGGACCTGAATCACTATAACAGCGCCGCGGGCCCGGTCATCCCCAAGTGCGGGGCGGGGCAAGCGCTGGTGGTGCCGCTCGAATGCTCGACAGGCCCCATAGAGACTGAGCTCGACGGGGGACGCTCCCACTACAAAGGCCTGCTGATGAAGCTCGACAAGCGTTTTTCGCACCGCACCTCGGGAACCCTGGCGTACGCCTATGCCCACCAGGTGGGCTATAACGGCCTGGTGGATAACAGCAATTACTTTGCGAGCTGGGGTCCGCAAGCCGGTCATCAGACGTTCAGCGGCTCGATCGTGGTGGTTCTGCCCTGGAACATCCAGGTATCGGGTATCACCTCGTTTCAAAGCGCCACGCCCTTCCAGCCGTTCCTGGCGGGTGTCGACTTGAACGGCAACGGCGTGTTCGCCTCCTCCGGCGAGAGTCCGTATCCCGGACCGCCGCTGCCGGGCGGCGGCTTCAACCAGTTCGGCGTCAGCGAAGGGAAGGGCGACCTGATTCAACTGGTGAACCAGTTCAACCAGACCTACGCCGGAACGACAGATCCCCTGGGGCACCCGATACCGGCGATCACGCTGCCCGCCAACTTCTCGTTGCCGCGCAGCTTCAATTCCCAGGACATTCGCGTGACTAAGAATTTCCGGGTGTACAAGGAGCGCGTGAGGCTGTCGGTATTCGGCGAATGTTTCAATGTCTTTAACATCGCTAACCTCACCGACTATAACTCCGTGTTGAACGCACCGAACTTCGGGCAGGCCACACAAAGAACGCCGAACATCTTCGGCACGGGCGGCCCACGCGCCTTCCAGCTTGGCAGCCGCCTGACATTCTGAGGAAGGGTTCTGGGTGTTGGGTTCTGGGTTCTGGCAAACGCTCTAACCGTTTGCGATAAGTACGGCGGCACCCAGCACCTGCTTTAGCGCCCCTGACTTTAGCTAGTTAGATTGCCGGGCCGCTGAAGACTATAACCAAAACATAAAGATATTGTAAGAGACGGCGGGCAAGTGGTACCGCTAAGCCTCTCAAGCTTAAACCATCCGTCCATACAGGTTCACATGCTCGCAGATCAGCGGCGTCAGGGCTGCTAGATCCCGTGGGCATGGGCTTGTCGGCCCACTTCGGCTGCCGCCAACACCTGCTGAAGCATGAGCGTGTTGATGTAGACCATGCAGTTCTGTAGCAGATGAAGCGGCAGCAGCGTCTTGGTGGTGATTGAACGTCATGTTTGATTGAGGTCCGAGCGTAATGGAAAATGCACTTCCGGCGCCGGGAACCTTTCGAGAAGACGACCCCTGCCGGCAGCGATCTTCAGTTCGAGGACCTGCGAATCTCAGTGAGTGCCAGAGATTATTTACATGCGTGGTGGATTCCGGCTGCGTTGCCGTCAGCTAAGGTAATTCTCGCTTTCCACGGTAACGGTTATGTCTTGGAAGATATGGTTGGGAACGAAGCTGTCAACCTCCATGAAATCGGTGCGAACCTGATGCTGGTCGATTACCGCGGCCATGGATTGTTCCAGCACTCGGATCAGTCCAGACGAACCAACCGTTGACGAAGACGCGGAGGCAACGCTCAACTATTTATTGCGTAACCGCGAATCCCAATTGCCAATGTATTCGTGCCGGGTAGATCGATTGGCAGCGGCCCGGCTACGCATCTTGCTTCGAACGATCAGCGATTGGGCGGGCTGATTCTGGAGAGCCCCTTCAGTAGCATCGACGATACTGACACCAACATGGATGGCGGAAAAGATCTTCGCGCAAGCACACCAGCCTAAACAGCTTTACCTGGTCCCAGGCGCAGGGCATAACGACTTGCTGACTATAGTGGCGATGCGCTCACGCAGGCATTACAGAAATTTGTCCAGAAGGAACACTAAGAACACGGTCAAAATGTGGACTCGACTGCCTCGAAGTTGTGAGCCAAGAAAGTGCCGCAGGCTGACGTCTGTTGGCCACGGCTCAACAAAACTCGCATAACCCCCTACCCGGTGTTTTGTTCGATATTGCTTGTGTCTCAAGTGGCCCATGGTGACATGACTCTGTGGGTCTACCCCTGTAGGGACCGACCCGGACCTGGGCAATCCGGCCGGCAGCATGACTGACGTCGAGCAGAACGGACAGACCTTCGTGTTTCACCCGAGGAAGGGGCCCATGACGACGCAGACGACGGGAGTGCTTCCTCGCTTCCCGAGTTTCTTCGATACTGGTACGCTCAAGCTGACGGCGGCCAAATGTCACTGGTCCGCGACTAAGAATTACAGCAGCGATGCCGGAGTGGTGTAAAGCCGAGTTAACGAGAAGGTTGCCAGCGCCCGATACCTGACTTTAGTTATATTACCAAGTCGCTGAGACATAACAAAAAGATAAAGATACTGTAAGAGGTGACAGGCAAGTCATGCAGCTAACCCCCTCAAACTTAACCATCCGAAAAAGTTTGGTACTGGAACGACACTACTCATCTTGACTGATGGGACGCTTTGGAGTATGGTCTGGTCAAGGACCCTGCGCCCCTGATTCGGGAACAGGTCCATCCCTACGAGTCCTCGTCGGGCTCCTCGCGCCAATATGCGAATGGAGGGAAAAGTTAATGACCAAACGGGTTTCAGTACGTGTAGCTTTCCTAGCAGCCTTCGTAACTCTGTTAACCTTTGTGACTACCACAGCACAGGCGCCGCCGCCGGCCTTCGCGAATTTCGAGGCGGCACAGACCAACCCCATCCGGCTTTCAGCGGATGGAACACGCCTGTTTGCGGTGAACACGGCGAACTCGTCCTTGTCCGTATTCGATGTGACCGCACCAGGCGCTCCCAACTTGCTCGTCCAGATTCCGGTGGGGCTGGGGCCCGTATCGGTAAACCCGCTCAACGACGATGTAGCATGGGTAGTTAACCAGGTCTCCAACAGCGTGAGTGTTGTGTCGGTATCGCAGGGGATCGTCACGAGCACCATCAGTCCCCTCCAGGCGGAGCCGATGGACGTGGTATTTGCCGGCGCCAATCAGGCGTACGTCAGTGTTTCCCGCGCGAACCAGATCGACGTATTCGACACCAATACGCATGCTCTGATCAGTGGCATTCCAGTGTTCGGGGACAACCCGCGGGCGTTGGCGGTCAGCCCGGATGGGAGTACAGTATATGCGGCCTTTGCTCTCGCCGGAAACGCCACCACCATTATCCCGGCCACTCTTGCGCCGCTGCAGTGCGGGTCGAAAGGCGCCCCTGCGTGCGTTCCCCCCATGAATCCGCAACTGCCGCCGCCGCCTAACCCGATGGCCCTCATCGTCGCGGCAACTAATCCGGCATGGGCTGCGGACATCAACTATACGATGCCAAACAATGGGGTGGTAGCCATCAAGACGGGTTCATCTCCTTCCATTGCCGGCTACTACTCAGGTGTCGGCAGCGTCAACCTGGGTCTCGCCGTGAACCCGGTTTCGGGCGATCTCTACGTGGCCAACACGGATGCCCTGAACCTCACCTTTTTCGAGCCGAACCTGCGCGGGCACTGGGTGAATAATCAGATTACGCACATTCAAGTCGCTACCGGGCAGGTCACCCCATTCAATCTGAACCCGAACATCAACTATGGCATCCTCCCCAATCCGCAAGCGCTGAGCACGGCGCTGGCGCAGCCCACCAACGTAGTCTTCGATCCGAGCGGAAATTTCATGTATGTGGCCTCTTTTGGGACGGACCGCGTGGCCCAGGTGAATACCAACGGCACTGTGCAGTGGTTTGTGGAGGTTGGTCCGGCGGCTGAATTCGGCTCCGGCGTGGATTCCGCCAACAAAGTCGGACCGCGGGGACTGGCCCTCAACGCGAGCGCCCAGACGTTGTATTGTCTAAACCGGATTTCAGACACGATTTCGATTATCAATACCTCCACCAAAGCGGTGACCAGCATCCCGGTAGGGACCGACCCCGAGCCCGCAGCCATCGTTAACGGACGTGGCTTTCTGTATGACGCCAAACTCTCCGGAAACGGCACGGGCGCTTGCGCCTCCTGTCACGTGGACGGAGACATGGACCATCTGGCATGGAACCTGGGCAATCCGGCCGGCACCATGACTGTGGTCGAGCAGGGCGGACAGACCTTCTTGTTTCACCCGATGAAGGGGCCCATGACCACGCAGACGTTCCGAGGCCTGCTGAACCTGTCGCCCTACCACTGGAGGGGGGACCACGCAAACTTCGCGGCCTTCAACTCAACCTTCGACGATCTGATGGGGGGCCCTGAGATATCCACGGCGGAAATGACGGCATATACCAACTACGTCAATACCATTCTGTTCCTGCCGAACCCCTATGAGAACCTGAACCGCACTCCACCTGCTTCCCTGAACGGCGGAAATGCCGTTAACGGACAGAGCGATTTCTTCAACCTGGCCGTCATCGCTGGCGCCACCTGCAATACCTGCCACACTTCCAACCCCGGTCCGGGCTCGAACCGCCTCATTGTGAAACGTTCCCCTCAATCGATGAAAGACGCGCAATTGAGGAACGTTTATCAAAAGCTGCTTTTCACCAATGCAGCCCCGTCATCGATCGATGGCTTTGGACTGACCCACGACGGGAGCAATTCCACGCTCCCGGATTTTTTGAGCGCTTCGGACTTCTCCGGATACACCGCAACGCAAAAAACCGACATCGTCTCGTACATGATCAGCTTCGATACGGGAACAGCTCCCGCCGTGGGCTATACGCTTACGCTGACGGCAGCCAATGTCACCGGTGCGTCGAACCAAACCGCGTGGGCGACGCTGCAGTCGCAGGCGGCAGCGGGCAACAACGACCTGATCGCCAGGGGCACGATCCAGGGGCAGGTACACGGATTGTTATATCAGTCCTCAACTAATAGTTACATCAGCGATGCCGGAGTAGTGTACACCCAGGCGCAGTTGCAAGCCCTTATTCTGGCCGGCGACACGCTGAGCTTCATGGGTGTGTATCCGGGAACGGGAACGACTTAGTCGGTCTTTGCCAAACGCTCGGTGAGTTTTAAACACAACGCTATTAGTATTTGCCGATAAGATCGCTCGCTGACGCGCGCGGCTCGGTTCAGCCGGTTCCGAGCCGCGACCATCAGAGCGGATGCGCAAGTATTTACGACACGACGTTTAGATCGGCGGTGACATGGACCATGTCGTAGTTGCCTTGAAGGCGCATGAACATTCCGCGGACGACGTCGATGGCAGTACGCCTCGGCGAGAACTTCTCGGCAGCAGGTCTCAATTATTTCAGCCGCCTGAGCGAACTCCAAGGACACCTGTCCGACATCCTGGGCTGTAAGGTGGATGTCATCGAAGAGCCGGTGCGCAAGAAACGTTTCCAAACAGAGATCGACCGCTCGTCTCTATTGCGGTCCGGTAGAGGGCCCGCTGTGGCGTCCGCGCATCGAAAAATATCTCCTATTGGTCGTCCGCGGTACCTCAGCGGCTTTCAGCCGTTCGCCGTTGACCGGTTTGTCCCACCCGGCATCCTTTGCTTTCTTCCATCGCAGCCTTTTCGCTCATGCTATTACAGGAGAAGTTTTAAAGGAAGAGGTTTATACTGAAGAGAGCTGGCTACCGGGGCCGATGCTGGCGTCTTCCACGGCGAAGTCGCGGTAAAGGATCTGCAACATCATTCTAACGTTTTAGGGCAGGTGCGGCCCGTGGCGGGCGTCTGGAAGTATCTGCGCCGCAGGGAACCTGAAGGGGCAACATGGTGGAACAGTTTGGATTCCTGATTTTGAATGCGCCGGAGCGTATACGGCAGCGGGGGCAGGGTTGGTTCGGCGTCCGGATCGAGCCCGGCAGCCCTTTGGGTCCGGCCGCGCTGCCGCCCGACGCCGAGTGCGTGATCGTGGCGGCGTCCGGCCGTGAGCGCTCGCAGGAGCTGTTGCGGCTGGCGCACGCCCAAGGGTGCCGTGCGCTGCTGGAAGTGTCTTCCGCGGAAGAAGCCGCCATGGCGGGCGAGCTGGGCTTCGACGGCGTGGTAACCCGGTCTCCGCTGGATTCTCCCGTGCCGGTTTGGGGAGCGGGCGGTATTGGTCTGCATTCGGCCGCGGCATGGTACGCGGGCGACGCGGCAGGCGTTGTGCTGGACTGTGCAGACGCTTTCTGGGCAAAACTGGCGCGACAGTTCCGCACCGTGCCGGCCGTGGTGCATGGTTTGCGCGATGCCATCCGCCGGCATGTCGAGCTGGCCAAGAAACACGCGCTCCTGGAGGCTTTGGCCGGCGCGCCTCCCGATACGCGCGTGCTAGATACTTTGAGCGATGCGAGCGTAGAAGCGCTTGCCGGCGGGGAAACCCGCATCGCGCTTTCCGGTATCCACGACGCCCGATCCGCGGCGATGGCAGCCGTGCTGCTCGCGCCGCTGGCGGAAAAGGGCGTGCGCATAGGCATCCTGGCCGACGCCGCCATAGCGCAACAAGCCGCCCGCTGGATCGCTGAGCTGACCGTGCCTTTCGATAGCCCGCGCGTCGAGGAAGTCCTTCCGCCCCCCAAGCCTTTCAACGTGGCCATCGTGGGCATGGGCTGCCTGCTGCCCAAAGCCCCCAACGTGCGCGCCTTCTGGGCCAATATCCTGAATAAGGTCGACGCCATCACCGACATTCCCAAGGAGCGCTTCAACGTCGATCTGTATTACGACCCCGACCGCAAGGCCAAGGACAAAATCCATTCACGCTGGGGCGGCTTCCTGGACGCGGTGCCGTTCGATCCCATGCGCTACGGCATTCCGCCCAACGCCCTGCCATCGATCGACCCGCTGCAGTTGCTCGCGCTGGTGACCGTGGATCAGGCGCTCGCCGACGCCGGCTATCGCGATCGCGAATTTCCGCGCCAGCGGACTTCGGTGATTCTGGGCCTGAGCGGCGGACTGGGCGATGTGGGCCTGCAATATGCGGTGCGCTCGATGCTCCCGCAGTTCATCGCCAATCCGCCCGAGGAGTTGCTGCGGGAGCTGCCCGAGTGGACCGAAGATTCCTTCGCCGGGCTGCTGCTCAACGTAGCTGCCGGGCGGGTGGCCAACCGTTTCGACCTGGGCGGCGTGAATTTCAGCGTGGACGCGGCCTGCGCCTCGTCGCTCGCGGCCGTGTATCTCGCCGCGCGCGAGCTGGCCGATCATTCGAGCGACATGGCCATCGTGGGCGGCGTCGACACGGCGCAAAGCCCCTTTGGTTATCTGTGCTTCGCCAAGGCGCAGGCGCTCTCTGGGCGGGGCCGCTGCCGGACGTTCGATGAGACGGCCGACGGTATAGCCATCAGCGAAGGCGTCAGCATGATGGTGCTGAAGCGCGTGGAAGACGCCGAGCGGGATGGCGACCGCATCTACGCGGTGATTCAAGGCGTAGCCGGATCGAGCGACGGCAAGGGCCGCAGCATGACGGCGCCGCGCCTGGAAGGGCAGATACTGGCCCTCGAGCGGGCGTATGCGCGCGCGGGAATTCGTCCATCGACGGTTGGTCTGATCGAGGCGCACGGCACCGGCACCACGCTGGGCGACGCCAGTGAGCTGGCAGCGGTGGACAACGTATTTCTGGCTGATGGAGCGGCGCCCGTGAGCTGCGCGATCGGCTCGATAAAATCCATGGTGGGCCATACCAAATCGGCCGCGGGCGTCACGGGCCTGATGAAGGTGGCGCTGTCGCTCTACCACCAGGTGCTGCCGCCCACGCTGCATGTGGAGAAGCCCAATCCGAAGCTGCTCGAGCCGGGCACTCCGATGTACCTCAATACCGAGGCGCAGCCGTGGATTCCGCCGGCCGGGACGCCCCGCCGCGGCGGCGTGAGCGCGTTCGGCTTCGGCGGCACCAATTTTCATGCCGTGCTGGAGGAGTTTGCAGGTGACCTGAGCGACCCGGCCGATGTAGCGCAAACCGAAGAGTGGCCGGCCGAGCTGTTCGTCTGGGGCGGTGCCACGCCGGCCGCCCTGGCCGAATTATCCGGCGCGCAGGGCACCCTGCGGGAGCTGGCGAGCAAGGTAGCGCAAAGCGCTCTGTCCGATGGCCCCCGCCTGGCTATAGTCGCGACTTCTGTTGACGACCTCCGTGCCAAACTGGCCAAAGCCAAATCCGCGCTCGAAGCCAAACAGGAGTTAAACGACACCCAGGGCATCTATCTGGCTTTCGGTCCCGCGTCCGGTAAAGTTGCGTTCCTGTTTCCCGGCCAAGGCTCGCAAAAGACCGGAATGCTGCGCGATCTGGCCCTCTACTTTCCGGAATTCCGGCGCAGCATGGAACATGCCGAGCAGGTGCTGGCCGGACGCTTCCCCAGGAAGCTCAGCGCCTATATCTATCCGCCCGCCGCATTCAGCCCCGAGCGGGAAAAGCAGCAGAACCTGGAGCTCACCGACACGGTAGTCGCGCAACCGGCGCTGGGCGTGGTGGAGATCGCCTTGTGCCGCGCTCTGGAACGTTTGGGCGTGCGCCCGGATATGACCGCGGGCCACAGCTATGGCGAATACGTGGCGCTGGCCGCGGCGGGCGTCATTTCCGATAGCGTATTGTTCGATCTTTCCGAATCGCGCGGCCGCGCCATCAAAGACACAACTCAAGAGGAGGCCGGGACCATGGCCGCCGTTCAGGCCGATGCCCAAGCCATTACCAAGGCGTTGGCGGGCATGGAAGGCATCACCCTGGCCAATCACAACAGCCCGCGCCAGACGGTAATTTCCGCCGCGAACGACGCCGTGCGCGCGGCCATAGGGAAGCTGGAGGCGGCTGGGTTTACCGCGCGTTTGATTCCGGTGGCCTGCGCCTTCCACTCGCCGCTGATGGAAGCGGCGCGCGTCCGGTTCGCCGAGGTGCTGGCGCGGCAGACATTCGCGAAGCCGTCGGCGCAGGTTTTCTCCAACACATTGGGCGGCCCGTATCCGGAAGAGCCGCGGGAAATCGCGGCGCTGCTCGCAAGCCACCTGGTGCGTCCGGTGAAGTTCGTGGACGAGATCCGGGCCATGTACGAGCGGGGCGCGCGCGTGTTTGTGGAAGTAGGACCGAAGGGCGTGCTCACCGGACTGGCGCGCCAGATTCTCGAGGGCCAGTCGGTGCGTTTTATTCAAATCGATAGCGACCGCAGTAGTCCGTGGGCTGGCCTCGTGCAGCTCCTGCACGCACTGGCGCAGTTGGCGGTGGAGGGCGTGGCGGTCGAGACTGCCCAGCTCTTCCGCGGGCGCGCCGTCGAAGCCGAGCCCGTGGCGCGCGAAACCGGCTGGATGGTGAACGGCCTCCGGGCCTTTCCGCGCAGCCGGCCGCCGCAGGTGGTGCAGCCGCTCGAGTTGGTCATGCCTTCGGCACTGCCGCTGCCGGCTGCGCCCTTACCGGTGCCGATAGCCGTTGCGCCTGTGGCGACCTTTAATGGCGATGCCGTGATGCTGCAATTCCAGCAGCTCATGAAGCAGATCCTGCAAACTCAGACCACTATTATGACGGCGTACATGCAGGGGGGCGCACCGGTAGCATCGCCTATAACGGCGCCCATAGCAGCGCCAGCGATGATCGCTGCCCCGCCGCCACCCTCTCCCCCCCTCGCCCCTGCCCAGAGGGCACCCACCCCTCCCCCTCTCGCCCCGCCTCCGGCTCCAACCTCCCGCAGCTTCATCGACGATCTGCGCCGTATCGCCGCCGAACGCACCGGCTATCCACAGGAAATGCTGGACCTCGACGCGGCCATCGAAGCCGACCTAGGCATCGATTCCATCAAGCGCGTCGAAATCCTGACCGCCTTGCAAAAGCTTGGCACGCCCACAGAACAGCAAGCCGTGCAGGCCGTATTAACCCAGCTCACGAGCGCCCGCACTCTGCGCGAAATCGCCGAAATCTGCACAGGAGCGACGCCGGCTCGCCCCCTCGCCCCTGCCCAGAGGGCACCCACCCCTCCCCCGCTCGCCGCGCCTGTTCCCGCCGGCCGCGACTTCATTGCCGATCTGCGCCGCATCGCCGCCGAGCGTACCGGCTATCCGCCTGAAATGCTGGACCTCGACGCGGGCATTGAAGCCGACCTGGGCATCGACTCCATCAAGCGCGTTGAAATCCTCACAGGTTTGCAAAAGCTCAGCACGCCCGCGGAGCAGGAACGCATGCAGGGCGTCATGAACCAGCTCACCAGCGCGCGCACCCTGCGGGAAATCGCGGACGTTCTGGCGTCTGGCGCTCCCGCAACGCCAACCGCCGCACCCGCGCCACCACCCGCCGCCGCGCCCGTTCCCGCCGGCCGCGACTATCTCGCCGAGCTGGTCAGAATCTCCAGCGAGCGCACCGGCTATGAACCCGACATGCTGGATCTGGACGCAGGCATCGAAGCCGACCTGGGCATCGACTCCATCAAGCGCGTCGAAATTCTGACCGCGTTTCAGCAGCTCTCGACGCCCGCCGAGCAGGCCCAGATCCAGGGGGTGATGGAAAAGCTTACCAGCGCCCGCACCCTGCGCGAGATAGCGGACCGCATCGCCGCCGTGCTGGGCGGCACCGCCACCGCACCGCAGCCCGAGCCTTCCGGCCCTGCGCCGCACGTGCCGCGCTACATCCTCACCGCTACGGCCCAGCCGCGGCGCCAGTCCAAGCCACAATACTTTCCAGGGCGCGTCTGTCTGATTACCGACGACGAAACCGGTATCGCTGCGGCAGTCGCCGATGAGCTGAACCGCGCCGGCGAGCACGCTCTGCTGTTGCGCCACAGCCCGGACGCGGCCATCGACGATGGCGAAGTGTTCGGCGCCGATCTGACCGATCCAGCCGAGATTGAGTCGTTGGTGGCCGCCATCCGCCAGCAGCACGGGCGGCCCATAGGCGCCATCATTCATCTGCTGCCGTTGCGCTCGAGCCAGCCCGCCGCGCAGTGTAGCTTCGCCGAATGGCGCGACCTGCTGCGCCTCGATGTACGCAGCCTGTATGCGCTGGCCCGCGCCGCCGAAAGCGATCTCAAACAGACCGGCCGGGCGGGGGGCGCGCTGTTCGCCGCAGTCACCGCGCGCGGCGGAGATTTCGGGCTGCGTCCCAACGCCTCGATTCCGCCCACGCATTTCCCCGTGGCCGATTTCACTAAAACGCTGGCGCTCGAATTGTCCGGCGTGCTCTGCAAAGTCGTGGACCTGGATGCCACCGACCCCATCGTCATTCTGCAGAAGAAACTGCTGGAGGAGCTGACCTCGCCGGACGACACACTGCAGGTGGGCCTGCCCGGCGACCGCCGTTTGACCGTGATGCCGCAAGTCGCGCCGGTGGATGGCCCCGTCGCGCGGCCGATCCAGAAAGACTGGGTGTTCCTGCTGACCGGTGGGGCGCGCGGCGTCACCGCCGAGATCGCCCGCCAACTGGCCGAGCGCTATCAGCCCACGCTGATCCTGGCGGCAGCCTCGCCGCTGCCTTCGGGACCCGAACCCGCCGATACCGCCGGCATTACCGAGCCGGCGCGCCTCAAAGCCGCGCTGCTGGCCCGCTTGCGCGCCTCTTCCACCGCTTCCACCATGGTGAAGCCGGCAGCCGTCGAGGCCGCTTTGCAACGCCTGCTCAAGGACCGCGAAATCGGCCATACCATCGAAGGCCTGCGCCGCGCCGGCGCCCGCGTGGAATATCATTCTCTGGACGTGCGCCGCGAAGATGTTTTCGGCGAATTGATCGACCGCATCTATCGCGAGCACGGGCGGCTGGACGTGGTGATTCACGGCGCCGGCATTATCGAAGATAAGCTCATACGCGACAAAACGCCCGAATCGTTCGACCGGGTAGTGCATACCAAGGCGGACTCGGCGTTTCTGCTGAGCCGCAAGCTGCGCCCGGAAAGCTTGCAATGCCTGCTGTTCATGTCCTCGGTGACGGCGGCCTTCGGCAATCGCGGCCAGGCGGATTATGCCGCCGCCAACGGCGCTATGAATGGCTTGGCCATCAATCTTGCGGCGCAGTGGCCGGCGCGCGTGGTGGCTATGAACTGGGGTCCCTGGGCGCAGAGCGGCATGGTTTCCGAAGAGGTAAGGCAGCAGTTCCTCGCGCGCGGCATACAGATGATTCCGCTTGAGGGGGGCGCCCAGGCCGCGCTGCGCGAAATTGAGGCTGGGCCGCGAGACGAAGCCGTGGTGGCGCTGGGCGAGGGTCCGTGGGCGGAGGTCGCGCTGCCCGCTGGTACGCCGCACGTCCAGGTGCATGCGTTCAGGAGCCGGACATGAAGCAAACACAGCAGGAAGCTCTCGATTACGTTCTCCAGATGGTGCAGGGGCTTTGCCAGGACTGGGATTATGCGGACCCGGTCGGGCCGGACTCGCTGCTGTTCACGGGGCTGGGTCTCGAATCGCTCGACGCCGTGGTGCTGGGCACGGCCATTCAGGAACACTATCGCATCCAGATGCCTTTTGCCGAGCTGCTGGCGGATATCGGCGAGAAGCGGCGCGATCTCTCGATAGCGGAGTTGGCGGATTTCGTTAACCAGCACGTGAATGCCGCGGCGGTGCAGGAGCCCGAAGCGGATCGGCGGGAAGTCGAAGTGGGCTCGCCGCGGCGTCCGTAGCGCTCCGTCCACTGCGGCGCACCTGGCTCGTCGATTACGTACGTTTCCAATTTTGCCTCTAGCTGGATAAGAGGAGAGTCCCATGCAGTGGCGGCTTGCAGACGCCAAGAATCGCTTCAGTACCGGCGCCTTGCTGCTCAATGCTTGGCAGCGCGCCGTCTAACCGAGCCCCATCAACCCAGCAGAACTGTATTGCCGGCGCGGGCGGCCAGCGCCCGATCGAAGGTGACCACCGCACCGCCGGCGCATTCGGCGAAGGCCAGCAGCCAGGCATCCGCCCAGAGCTTAGGGGAGGCGCGGTGTTCTTTGGCGTATTCCCGAAAAGAGACTTCCATGCCACGGGGTTCGTCGAGGAAGACCACCCGGTCGTCGCCAAACAACCGGTCATATGCGGCCCAGGCTTCCGCCATGCGCAGCGGCTTACTGTTCATGGCAGCAGGTGTGGTAAGCAGGCGCAAGACGCCCATCTGGGTCAGCCGCAAAAAACCGATCTGGTCCGACTGATCCGATTCCCACCATTGCCTGGCGGCGGTGCGGTGAATGTGATCTTCGAGCAGCAGAGCCAGCCACACATTCACGTCAGGGAAGCTCGATGAGGTCATGGATCTGCTCATTGGTCAGTGCGAATGGTTTTCCGGTTGAGAGCACGATGGGCGAATCGAGGCTGAGGCGCCGTCGCTGGCGCCTGGGCGTGGCCTCCTGGACGGCCCATTCAATGCTGCGCAGGATCAACTGGCGTGCCGAACAACCCTTCCGTGCGGCAGCTTCGTGCAAGCGGCGGTGCAGATCGCGCGGCAGATCGATACTGGTGCGGATCGAATCGGGCTTCACAGAGTCAGGATAGATCAACGACTTAAATAAGTCAATCGCATCAACATGGAATCTTAAGGTAAAAGTTACCGCTTTTCAATCCAATGATGTCATTCTATGACGCAAATGCTCGGATTGCGCACGCACACGGGAAGGGCCACTTACCTGCTTTACCTAAAGTCATGAGCGATTTGAAGGACAAGGCAAAAGAGAAGATAGAAGACGCGGCGGATGCGGCCAAGAAAGCAACCGGTAAGGTCGTCGACAAATCCAAGGACGTCGCCCATAGTGCGGGCAAGAAGATGGAACAGGGAGGTAAGTGGCTTCAGGACGCATAACGCGCCCCAGGAGACCTCCATTCAATGAAACATTCGAACATAGGCTTAACCATCCTGTTCTGTATTGGGGCCGGCCTCGGCTACGGACAGGCGCCCGATGCGAGCACTCCGCAGCCGGACAACACGAAGGTAAATAAGCGCGATCGGAGCGCAGACGAGGCGACTGCTGACCAACAGAAAGCCAATGCGGCGGACCGGGAGTTGACCCGGCAAATTCGCCGGTCCATCATGGCTGATAAGTCGCTGTCCACTTACGCCCACAATATCAAGATCATCAGCCAGAATGGGGCCGTGACATTAAAAGGACCCGTGAAATCCGATGATGAAAAGAAGACCGTCGTGGCGAAAGCCGTAGCCGTCGCCGGAGATGCGAACAAGGTGACCGATCAGGTTTCAGTCAAGCGTTAGACAATATTTTCCATTTTATTTATAAGGAGCTATACATGGCAGGCAAAAATACAGCCGTATTCGGGATTTACAAGAGCAGCGCTCAAGCGGAGCACGCTGTCGATCGCATCGCCGCCGCGGGGTTCTCCCACAATGACATTTCAGTGTTGCTCCCCGACACTCAGAGCTCGAAAGAGTTTGCGCACGAGAAAAACACCAAGGCTCCTGAAGGAGCAACCACGGGCGTGACGACGGGCGGCGTGGTGGGCGGGACGCTGGGGCTATTAGTCGGTATCGGCGCACTCGCCATTCCAGGTCTTGGTCCGTTTATTGCCGCAGGCCCGATCATGGCTTCACTTGCCGGGCTGGGAGTGGGGGGCGCCGTCGGAGGGTTGAT
>Ga0302324_100010236_pt1 | contig 19458 bp, 16 predicted proteins | sample Palsa_T0_1_FD_201949 | JGI IMG/M metagenome (GOLD analysis project Ga0302324, IMG submission 201949) | Peat permafrost microbial communities from Stordalen Mire near Abisko, Sweden - Palsa_T0_1 | ecosystem: Environmental > Terrestrial > Soil > Palsa > Peat permafrost | place: Sweden: Abisko...
CTCCTCGTATTGCCGGCACTCGGCCTGTGTCGCTCTACGGGCCGATATCAGCCGGATCTTGATCGCCGCCGGATCGGCTTCGGACCAAAGATAGACTATCGACAGCAACGCGCTGTTACGGGCGACGCCAATAGAAAGCCCCCGCTCCTCAGTTTCGCCATGCTCCAGATCGGCGACAGTGAGCAGGCTTGGATCGTACAAAATAGAGGACGCCAATTCAAACGTGACACCGTGCTTGCGTTCATTTGCAGCCGCCTTGGCCTCATCCCACTCGAACTGGAACGCCGGCCCATTCACCACTCTCTCATACCATGGTGGCCGAAAAGCAGGCAACCGAGATCCGGATGGCGGTTCCGGTCCCGGTCTTCAGGTGCCCGAGCGTTCAACGGTAGCATTCGGTTGATTTTGGAATATCGCAAGGCCAGCAGCAATGCTGACGGTGCTACGCCCCCGGCTGACAGGGTGACACGCTTGACCCCAAGGCGTAACCTACGCTCCTGTGTTATCATGCACGCGATAAAGCCTCTGCCAGACGTCCCGGACACCGCATCATTCAGCGTTGTTCAACCCGTCAGGAGGCCGAGGACTTTGTCGACACCCTCACCGATCAAGCTGTTGCCGCCACGATGTCGTGAGCCTAGAACCCAGAGAGCCTTTATGAGCTGAATGCGACGTCAATCAAGCACGGGGGCCAGCGCTTTGGAACTCGGCTACGGAGTAGGAACAGCCAACTTCCGCCACTTCCATCTGATTCCCGGCCTAAACGTCATTCAGCTTTAGGTGAATTATCTAGTTTTTCGCAGAAACTACTCTACGCCGCGGCCGGGGAGAGTTTCTTGACACTCAGGTGCAGCTTCGACTTATAGCGCGCCGCGGTGTTCTTCTTAATGATGCCGGACTTGGCGGAGCGATCGATGAGGGAAAAAGTTGCGGGCAGCAATTCGGCGGCGGCCTTGGCGTCCTTGGAGGTGATCGCACGCCGCATCGCACGGATCTGGTGGCGCAGACGGGTCTTATATTGCCGGTTGAACTCCGTCCGCCTCTGGTCTGTTCGAACCCGCTTCAGCGCGGAAAAATGATTAGCCATTCTTAAAGGACAGCATAGCGCAGGGGCGCCCCCCGGGTCAACTTCCGTAGGCGGCCAGTTGGTCGAGATCCATATTGCCGCCCGACAAAATCACCCCGACATTGTGGGTGCCGCGTATGTCCGCGGGCAGTTTGTGAAACAGCAGAGCCGCCGCGCCAACCGCCCCGCTCGGCTCGACCAGGATCTTCAGCCGCGCCAGCAGGAATTTCACGGCCGCGCGGATTTCCGCGTCGCTGACCAGCACGATCCGCTCGGCCAGCTTGCTTATGATGGGGAAGGTGAGCTGGCCGGGCTGGGTGGCGCGCAGGCCGTCGGCGATGGTTCCGGGCAGCGGAACGGCGCGGCGCTCTCCAGCCTCGAACGAGAGGAAAGTATCGTTGCCATCCTCCGGCTCGACGCCAAACATGCGGATGGGCGGGCGCAGATCTTTCGCTATAGTGGCGCATCCGGAGAATAGCCCGCCGCCCCCCACGGGCGTCACCATGGCATCCAGATCGGGCATCTCTTCCATAAGTTCCAGCGCGGCAGTGCCCTGGCCGGCCATGATCGCCGGGTGATCGAAGGGCGGTACCAGCGTGGCTCCGGTGTCCTCGAGAATAGCTGCGGCGATGGCCTCGCGGCTTTCGCGGAAACGGTCATACAGCACTATGCGGGCGCCCTGCGCGCGGGTGGCATCCAGCTTCGAGCGGGGAGCGTCGGCGGGCATCACGATGGTGGCGGCCGCGCCGGCGTACCGCGCCGCAATGGCCACCGCGATCGCGTGATTGCCCGAGGAGAAAGCCACCACTCCGCGCGGCAGGTCCGTGTTCGGGATGGACAGGATCAGGTTGGATGCGCCGCGGATCTTGAATGCGCCGCCGGTTTGCAGATTCTCGCACTTGAAGAAGACCCGCGCGCCCGCTGCTGCGTCGAAGTCTGGCGACGTAAGCACGGGGGTGCGCCTGGCAAGCGGGCGTATGCGCACGGCCGCGGCGCGGATATCAGCGGGGGTTATCTGTTCACACATAGCGGGATCATGGTTCTTTCTCCGCGACCAGCCGGAGGAGCTCCTGGCGCGAGACCAGATCTACTGTCGCGCTCACGTGCCCTCCCTCGGGAAGGTCGATGGCCTGGGTGCTGCTCTCGATGGCTTTCAGCAGATCCGGCCTTTGCGGCAGCATCCAGGGGTTCGGGATGTCCGTAGCGAGCAGCCGGTAGCGGCCGGGCGGCAGTCCCCCGATTCCGAGTTGGCTGCCGCCCATTGCCACGCGTTCCAGTCCGGAGCCCAGACGGTCGAGATCCTCGGGAAAAACAAGGAAGGAAGCCTGGCCGCTGCCGGACAACCCGGTAACCGTCACGCTGATATCCGCCATCTTCATTCCCACCAAGACCTGCAGCGGCCCGGTAGTTCCCGCAGAGATCTGAAAATCGTAAGGCGACACTTGCTGACCGCCGAGCGAAAGCGATTTGACGTAGCCGAAGTCGTTCACCGTCAAACGCCAATGTCCCGGTATCACGCCGGCCAGGGTGAATGTCCCGTCTTTATTGACTTGTGCCTGCACATGCGACATATAACGGTATCCGCCGAGCGAGGCCAGGAAGAGTCCGGCGTTTTCGGTCGGCGGGTGATCGTCGGCGTCGAATTGCACGCTGCCTTTCAGGTCGGCGCCGGTAGAGAGCGAAAGCTCGATGGCCTCGGGCGGCGAGGCTCCCACCTCCACGGTCCGCTCTGCGTATGCGGAGCGACCCCCACGCTGGCTGAACGCAATCAGGCGATAGGAGCCGGGAGTTACCGAACGCATCTGAAACGTGCGGCTGTGGGAGTTCGCGACGGAGGCGCTAAACTGCATCAAATTCTGTAACAAAGGGTTCGCCGCGTAGAGCGTAACGCTTACGTTGTCGGCAAGCCCCTCGGGATCGGAGGTGGTGATGCTTCCACGAAGGGCGAAGCCTCGTGTGCGGCGCATCTCGAAATCGACACCCTCCAGACTTGCACCCGCGGCCACCGCCAGCCTGGTCGCGGCGGCGGGATCGAGACCGCCGCCATAAAACTGCGGCACGTAAGTTTCGTGAGGCGTGCGGGGATCTCCGCGCGGCAGCAGCGGGTGCGCGGCCGGGAGTTCGGCATGACAGTGCGCGAAAAAATAGTAGCGTCCGGGAGCCAGTTCGGAAATCCGATACTCGCCTCTGTCGTCCGTCCGTCCACTGCCCACGCTCATCAGGGTGCGTCTGCCTTGCTCGTATCCGGGTTGCACGGCTGTCACGGTGCAGTTGCGAACGGCCAAGCCGTCTTCATCCACTACGCGCCCCCTGACGGAGCCGCCGGTTACCAACGCGATTTCGATGCCCTTTTTGGTTTCATCCGCGCCGATCGTAATCTGGAGGCCGGAGTCCACGCCCAAGGGGTCCTGCGCCTGGTTGTAGCCGGACTTGGTAGCGTTCAGCGAAAGGCTGCCGGCAGGAAGCTCGCGGAATACGAAGCGCCCGCTGGCATCGGTGAATGCCATCGGTGGAGTTTGCGCAGGCACGCCGCCGAGGGTAACCTTGGCCTTCTTGAGCGGCTCGTGCGTCGCGGCGTCCACCACCGTACCTTCAATAACGCCGTGGCCGGTAGGAGTGTCCTGGCCGGCGGGCATTCGCGGTGGCAGTCTTTGGATCTGCGCCATGGCCACGACAACCGGCCAAAGGAAGGCACACACGCGTAACACGGCTCAGTTCTCCGCCGCCGGCGCGCCCGCCTGGATCAGTGGCACTTGCCTGGACACATGCCCGCCTTCCGGCACATCGAAGGCTTCGCTCAGCCTTTCGAAAGGCTTCAGGAAACCAGGATCTTGGTAAGAAGCCGATTCCAGCTCCTCGAATGCATACAGCTTATACCGCCCCGGAGTTACGGATTTGATCTCGAAATGCCCGGCATCGTCCGCGATCGCGAGCGAGTAGTAGCTCAAAACATGCTCGTATTTGCCGGACGGCGCCAGCAGCACCTTGGCCCGGGCCGACTTAGGCACACCCTCCGGTACCGTGACTGTGCCCGTTACTCCGGCGCCGCGCGTGCTGAGCACGATGTGCAGCGGCTCGCGCGTGTTCGGCGTGATCGTCATGTCCTCGGTGAGCACGTCTTGATCGCCCAGAAGCATGGCCTTGATGAAGCCTCCGCGTGGAACCGGTTCGACATTGATGTCCCAGATTCCTGGAAATACGTTGGGAATGGTGAAGCTCCCATCCGGCTTGACTTCCGCTGCCGGCCGCGACCCCGCTGGAGGAGAGTCGCCCGAGCTCAGCGTCACGTGGAAGGGTCCGCCGGGCCGGTCGCCCGGGCCCTCGATGTCGATGCGGCCGGTCAGGTCGATGCCGCGCTCCGGACGGAGTGAGATCTCCTGGCCGCCGGGTGGAAGCTCTATGCGCTCCACGGCGCGATATTCACGCCCGGCCAGGGTGAGCGTCGCCACAATCACGTAAGGACCCGCGATCAGATAGGGAAACTCGAAGTTGAAATCGGGCTGCATTGCCATGGCGACCGCGTTCTGGTTGCTCTCGGGGACATCTTGCGGATAGGCCCGAATCTGCACGTGCGAGTGGGTCGGCACATCTTCCGGGACGGCGATCCTGCCGTGCACCGGGGCAACCGTCCTGGCAGTGAGATGAAAGTCGATGCCATCCAGCTCTTTGCCGGGGGCGATCAGGATCGGTGAAGCGGAAGATAGCCGGCTGGTGTCGGGATAGAGATCGAGCGCATACATCTTTTGCAAGCTGGATTGGCCCAGTGTCACTTCGGGCTGCATCAGCCCAGCGGGTTCATGCTGCTGCGGCACGGCCATAATCACATACTGGCCGGGGAGCACATCCGTTACACAGTAGCGGCCGAGCCCGTCCGTGTTCGCCCAGCCGGCGTTACGGTAGGTGGGCCTGCGGCGCGCGAAGCCGGCGCGCAGAAGACGAATCGACACATTGGGAAGGGGATCGCCGTCCGGATCGAGCACTACACCGGAGATGGATCCGAGCGGGCGCAGCCGGAAGGTAATTCCATAGCGGGCATCGCCGCGCGCCAGATTCAGTGTACCGGGCGGACGCGCGGGAGTGCTGGCGCCGAACCAGGCGTGCTGGAAGCCATCCATATTCGCGAGCAGGCGATATTTGCCCGGTGGGATGGCGGTGAAGCCGAAGACGCCGTTCGATTCGGTGAAAGTAACGGCCTCGAGCGGCGGAGTGTCGAGCGTGGAGAGGGTCACCATCGCACGCCGGACAGGCGTACCCGTGGAATCGCTCAGCACTACGCCGCTAATGGACGCGTACGGCCCGGGGGACGTCTGGGACCGCACCAGACCCACTGCTGCGAGCCACGCGATAGCGAGACTGAGCCGCGCGTTTCCCATGGCTTGCACATCAAATCATCGGACTACCAACTCATGCGGCTGGTACCGCAGCGGGCGATCCAGAACCATTTCGAAGGTGGTCCCCTTCGGCAACACCAGATCCGGACCGTGCGAGAGCAGCACCCCGGCCAGGCCCGCTGCCGCGCCGCCCACCGCTCCGACACCCAAGCCAGTGCCGGCGTGCCCCGCGGCGCTGCCTGCAATCGCTCCAATCGAGGCTCCCGCGGCGGTCGTCTCGCCCACAGTTTTGGCATCGCCTGCCTTGTTTCCTTCGCCGTGGATCTTACCCTCCTGGCGGTCCACGTCGCCCGTGTCGGAGCCATCCAGCCGGGAACGGAAATCGCGCGTGACGCCGTTGGGCAGGGTCAGCGAATCGAAGCGCAGGAACAACTCGGCTTTGCCCTTCAGGTGCGTTGCACGCTTCACCTCCGTGACGGTGCCGGCCACATAGCTGCCGCGCGGAATAACGATATGCCCGTCCTGTGTGACGGGGAAAACGGTCTCCAGATAGACCCGGTCGCCTTCGGCGCTGTGTTTGGTGTTGAGACTGTTCAACAGCCCCAGGGGGATCTTTGTGCCGGCCTGGATCACAAACTCGGCGGGTGCGGCCGGCTGGGCCGCGTTCGGAGGGACCGCTTTCGGAAGGGCCGTCAGACGCTCCTGATTCCTGTAAACCAGCCTCGCCTCGACTTCGGTGGAGCCGCGCTGAATGGTGCGCGTGATAGTCAAAACCGTCCGGTCCTTAGATAACTCCCACCGGTCCATTATGACGTAGTGTTGAGGTCCGCTTACCAGCGTGTTGATCAGCAATGCCGAGCCTTCCCATTTGGTCAGGCTGTTCATGCTGGAATCCCTTAACTGATACTTACTTTCCGTTCCATCGATACGGAAGGTCCGGACCGCGCCGGCTTCCGTGCAGCGGATAGTGGTGTCTTGCTGGGCGATCGTCAGGATGGCGCTGGGGGCGGTGGGAAGAGTACGTATGTTGCTTTGCGGCACATCCAGGACCCAGTTTCCGGAAAAATCGCGGGCGGGATTTTCCGTCGCGGCGTGTAAACCCAGTCGCAGCAGAAGCAGGAGAGCGAGCGTGAGACGCACGCGCATAACAGAGACTTGATTATAGCGCAACTCTCTTATTATCAGCGTATGGATCGGATGTGTGATGCAACCGACGTAATCTGGGTCTAATCTGAGGCATGGGGCGTAACCGCAGAGGGTAAACCTTCGCCAATAGAGTGAGTTCAGCAGTTGCACCCCTGAGTATGTCCTTCTTGTCGACCTGTATGGACCGCAAATTATGTATCCTCACGCTAGCCCTTCTGACGGCTGCGTTCTCTCCGGCGCAGACTGTCAAGCCCGCGCCCGCACCGGCGGCCAAACCGGTCCGTCCATCCGCCAGCGGTGGGACCGTAACCGGTACGGCGAAAGACGCCTCCGGCGCGGTCATTCCGGGCGTCGCGGTAACGCTGACCGACGAGAATGGCAAAACCCAACAGGTCCAGACCGGGTCTGATGGCTCGTATACCTTTCGCGGCGTGGCTCCCGGCACCTACTCGATCTCCGCTGCTTTTCAAGGCATGGCACAGAGCGGCGGCGTGGCGGTATCGGTGGCCACCGCACAGGTTGCGCATGGCGATATCGTCATGAAGCCCGCCGAGGTGAAACAGGAAGTTACGGTGGCCGAGGAGAATACCAGCCAGCTGGGCCTGCAGGCCTCGCAAAACGTGGATGCGCTCGTGTTTAAAGGCGCCGATCTGGCGGCCCTGCCGGACGATCCGGACGACCTGCAGCAGGATCTGCAAGCGTTGGCTGGACCCTCCGCCGGACCCAATGGCGGCGAGATCTACATCGATGGATTCTCCAGTGGACGTCTGCCGCCGAAGGAATCCATCCGCGAGATCCGCATCAACCAGAATCCATTTTCGAGCGAATACGACAAGCTCGGGTTCGGGCGCATCGAAATCTTCACCAAGCCCGGTTCCGATAAATTTCACGGCACGGCTTCTTATGACATCAGCGACGGAGTCTGGAACGCGCGAAACCCGTTCCTCACCGTCACGCCGTTCCCCGGCTTTCGGTCTCAGACCTACGGCGGAAACGTCAGCGGGCCCATTAACAGCCATGCCAGCTTCTTCATCGATTTCGAAAGACGCCAAATCGACGACAACGGTATCCTCAACGCAATCGACCCCACTACCTTTCAGCCCGACCGGGGATTCACTCCGACACCGCAGCAGCGCACCACCATCAGCCCGCGCATGGACTGGCAGCTGGGCACCAATAATACCTTAAGCGTGCGCTATTCCTATCTGGACCTCAACCGGGACCTTTGGGGCGTGGGCCTCTACAATCTTCCGGGCAGCGGCTATGGTTACACGCAGGGGCAGAACCTGGTTCAGGTGACCGAAACAGCGGTCCTGTCGACCATCGCTGTCAATGAGACGCGTTTTCAATACAACCGTTACACGACCGATGAAACGGCGCAGTCCAACGATCCCCAGGTGACCTTGCCGGGCGCCTTCGTATATGGAGGCGCGGGTCTGGGCCACACCACGCTGGGGGAGAACAATTACGAGCTCCAAAATTACACCACCGTCACGCATGGTAAGCACACCATCAAGTTTGGCGCACGCGAGAGAGACGATATCCTGCGTTACTACACGCCCTCTAACTTCAATGGCACATTTTCATTTCCAACGGAGGCATCGTACCAGGCCAGTCAACCCAACCTGTTTACCATCAGTGCCGGCAATCCTTTGGTGCGTTCCAACATGTTCGACCTGGGAGCGTTCGTGCAGGATGACTGGCGCGCCACATCCGCGCTGACACTGAGTCTGGGCTTGCGTTGGGAAGGGCAAACTAATATTCACGACTGGCACGACGCCGCTCCGCGCTTCTCGTTTGCATGGGCACCTGGCCGGCCTGGCGGGAGAAGCACTCCGAAAACCGTAATCCGAGGCGGCTTCGGAATGTTCTATATCCGCTACCCAAACGTGAATCAACTCTACACGCAGGAATATAACGGAGTGAACCAGGTCTCTTATGTGGTGACAAACCCCTCGTTCTTTTATCCGAACGGCCTTCCTCCAGACTTTCTCTCCACACTGACGGCCGAGCAGAATTCCGCCCGGTTTATCGGAGGCGATAACCTTCGCGCGCCGTATCTGATTCAAAGTGCCATTGCCGTCGAGCGCCAAGTAACTCGCCGGACTACTGTCTCCGTGAATCTTACAGACACACGCGGCGTGCGCCAATTCGTAACCAGTGACATCAATGCACCCATGGCCGATGGTGCGCGGCCTTATGGGAGTATCGGAGATCTTTATCAATATCAGGCGGATGGCCTGTTGAAGCAGTTACAAGCTATTACCCGGGTAAACACCGCGATTGGCACCCGAGTGACTGTCTCCGGTGCCTATATCTGGAGTACGGCGCATAGCAACACAGACGGGAACTTGTGCGCTTCGACCTATGGCTGCGGCACCTCCACTCCGGTCAACCAATACGATTTGAGTGAGGAGTGGGGCCGCGCGGCCCTGGCTGTGAAGAACCGCATGTTCCTTTTCGGGTCGGTGGCGGCGCCATTGAAGATTACGCTTTCCCCATTCATTCTGGCCAGCTCCGGTTTGCCCTACAACATCACCACGGGCGGAGACTATCTGGACGATGGCATTCTCAACGCGCGGCCGGCTTTGGCCAGCGGCCCCGGCCAAAATATTGTCTTGACGCCTTTCGGATATTTGAATACGAATCCGCAGCCGGGCGAACCGCTGCTTCCGCGCAATTACGGCACGGGCCCGTCCACCTTCAGTGTCAATCTGCGCTTGAGCCGCACCTGGGGATTCGGTACGACTAAATTCGCAGGATCCAGCGGCGGAGCGCACGCTTCCTCCGGTGGAGGACCAGGCGGTGGTGGAGGGCGCGGTGGGGGCTTTGGCGGTTTTGGCGGTGGCGGCGGACGGGGCGGTCCCTTTGGCGGCGGTACAACCACCGAGCATCGCTATAATCTGACGCTCTCCATCAGCGCTCGCAATATGTTCAACCATGTGAACTATGCGCCGCCCGTGGGTATCATGGGCTCGCCCTTTTTCTTGCAGTCGACCGCTATCTCAGGTGGATTCGCGGCCGAGCAGACTCCCACCGACAACCGGCGTATCGATCTACAGCTGCGGTTTCAATTCTGAACGCTACCTACGGCCACGGCTCGCCGTGCGATGCGTTGCCCGATGGCCCGCGATGCGGCGAAGATATCCGCCACCCGCACGATACCAGCCAGGCGATACTGACCCACGGCGAGCATACCCGCCGAAGCCAGGCATCCGCACTCCCCGCACACCGGCTGCCCGCCGAACTGGCATGGCGTGACGCGGGATTTCAGGTCGGCTGAATAGCAGGCGGTCACCTGGGAGAAAATGCAATCGCGCGGTGAGCTTGGCGGATCGCGGAGCGCCTTCAAGACCGAGGGCGGCAGGTCCACTTTGGGGAACCGGTCCCTCACCCGCGCAAGCGCGGCGACCGCCGCCAAGCGGTCCTGGGGGAGCAATCGCTCTTCCGAGCATTCGCCCTCCTGCGGCGTGTATAGACTGAACCAGATTTTGCGCACTTCGTTGCGCTCCGACCAAAATCGGGCGAACTCCGCCAGGTAATCTTCCACCGAGGCGGACAACATTTGCCGCGTAACGGTGCAATGCACAATGACCCGATGGCCGGCTATGTTTTCCAGGATGCGCTTGTAAGTCGCCGGAAAGCGTCTCTTGTCATGTTCCGGCTGGAGCCCATCGATCGATACTGCCACGTGCAGATTGTCGAGCAGGCTCCATTCGACGGGAATCTGGCGCACAGCGCTGGTGACTAACTGCACTTCGATTCCACGGCGGTTCAGCTCCGGCAGCAGCTCATTCAGCTCGCGGAGACGCACCAGTGGCTCGCCTCCGACAATCGAGATATGCAGAGGGCGAAGCTGCCGCACCAGCTCCAGAACTTGCTCGACCAGCTCGGCTCCTCGGAAGTCGCTAAGCTGCCGAAGCTCCATCCCGCTACCCAAATGATCCGGCTGGTACGCGTAACAGCCCGGACAGCGCAGTGGGCATTCCTTGGTAATCTCGATCGATAGCAGGGGCGCCCGGCCCTGCAGTATCCGAAACCAGCCTGGAAAAATGTCGACACTCTTCATATGCGTCTTGGACGATTCCGGGGCGCGCGAAGGTGCGCCGATAAGTAAAAAAAAATCCTAAAGACTTCGTAAATGAAATCCGCCATCCACGTCTATCACCTGGCCGGTGGAGTAATCCAGCAGGCCGTCGGCGATGGCGCGCACCGCCCGCGCCACATCGGCGCCTTCGCCCATGCGCGGCTGCGGGAGCAGCCCGCCGGCGATGCGCTCGCTATACGCTTTCTCGACACCGCGGGTCATATCCGTGCGAATAATGCCGGGGCGGATCTCGAACACCTGAATGCCGTGCGCCGCCAGCCGTTGCGCGTAGAGCGCGGCCGACATGCTGAGGCCCGCCTTTGAAATACAGTATTCGGCGCGGTTCACCGAAGCTGCGTAAGCCGAAATCGAAGTGATGAATACGATGCGGCCGCTACCTCGCTCAAGCATCCAACGCGCGGCCAAGCCACTCAGAAAATGCGGCCCCTTCAGATTGGTCGCGACCAGCTCGTCAAAACTCTCCTCGGAGCTTTCCAGCACGTCGCGCCGCTCGCGCGGGGCGATGCCGGCGTTGTTAATCAGCAGATCCAGCCGGCCGCACCGTTCGCGCGCCAGGTTGATGAGCGCGGCGCGGTCCGCGGCCACTGAGATATCGCACTGTACCATCTCGACACCTGTCTCCGCCACCAGGCTCGCGGCGGCCTCCATGTTGCTCTTGTAAGTGCCTATCACGCGATGCGTCCGCGAAAGCTCTACGGCAATCGCGCGGCCGATCCCCCGGCTGGCGCCGGTGACAATGCTAACGGCGCTAACGGCGCTAACGGGCTTGGGCAAGGGCCTCGTCGATACCTTTCGAAATTTCCTCGAAGGTAAACGTCTCGACGAACGGCTTGCCGTTCACGAAGACTGTGGGAGTGTGAACCACGCCGCGCGACACGCCGTCCTGATAGTCTTTCTCCACCAGCTCCGCATAGCGTGGATCGGCCAGCGCCGCGATGGCCTCCTCCTGGTTCACGCCATGCGCCTTGGCGAAACTGGCCAGCCGCAGGTTGAAGTTACCCTCGCTGGTGACCTCGATGCCGGCCATGGCGTAACGCCGGTACTCGATCGCCGCCTCCGGCTTCCGGTCCGCGAAAAACCGCGCCGCGATGGCCGCCCGCCGCGCCCAGGCGTGTTTGGCTAACGGAAAATCGCGATGGACGAATGCCACTTTGCCGGCGTATCGAGGCAGGATCTTGTCATCCATCATCCGCCGGAAATTGGCGCAGTCCGGACACTGCAGGTCTTCGTAGATGATCGCCTGCACGGGACTATCCGGCAGCCCTTCTACCGGCGTTTTTTGTGCGGAGAGTCCCATAGCGGAAACCAGTAGCGCCAGCGCCAATCTCATATCCGGCCCGGCGCTTTGGGTGGCGCGGGGGCTTTCTGTTCCTTGCCGGCGGATGACGTAGTCGATGCCGCCGTAAATTGCAGCGTGGCGATGTCCGAGACGTTGTACGTCTTGATCGCATCTCCTACTTCCATCTTGACCGTGCGCGCAGTCCCCCCCATATAGGTACCGTTGACTACCTGGCCGTTGCGCAGTGTCAGGGTGTCGCCGAAACCGGCAGTGGCGAAACCCAGCGCGCATAAAACTGTAGCGAAGCGCATTCACCCATTGTATGATGGAGCGCACGCCGATGTTTCTGTTCCGGCTCTTTCGCTCGTTCTTGCCTCTTCACAATCCCATCGGTTTCGGCGCCGACGACTTCGTCGAGCTGGGACTCGCCGCGCTGCTCGTCTTACTCATCCTGTTCCACGCACACACCATCGCCTGGCTGCAGAGCCTTGCCCGGCGCACCTGGCTGTCGATGCTGCTGCTGGCCGTGCTTCCCGTCGCCTTCAGGTTGGCACTGCTACGCCAAAGCCCTGTCCCCACGCCCGGCGGCGCCGACGATTTCGCCCACCTGTTGGCCGGCGACACCATTCTCCACGGACGCCTGGCGAACCTGCCGTATCCCCTGCACCAGTTCTTCGAGACTGTCTTCGTAGTGCAGCAGCCCACTTATAGCTCCATCTTCCCGATCGGTCAGGGCGTGGCTCTGGCGCTCGGACGACTGATCTTCGGCCATCCCTGGGCTGGGGTGGTTCTCTCGGTCGCAGCGCTTTGCTCGCTGTGTTATTGGATGCTGCGGGCCTGGACTACGCCTGGTTGGGCGCTCGTGGGAGGGCTGCTGGCCGTGATCGAATTCGGCCCGCTCCGCTATTGGATGAATACCTATTGGGGCGGCGCCGTTTCAGCCATGGCGGGATGTCTCGTGTTTGGCGCGCTGCCAAGACTGCGCCCCTCTCAGCAAGGCTCCCGTACCCGCGATGCCGTCTTACTGGGGTTGGGCGTCGGCATCCAACTGCTGGCCCGGCCATTTGAGTGCGTTCTTCTGGTATTAGCCGTGATCCTGTTCTTCGTCCCGGACCTGCGCTACCTTCCGGAATGGCGCAAGCTGGTACGAACAGCTTCAGTCGCGGTGCTGGCCGCATTGCCGGCCGTCGGATTGACGCTCGTCCAAAACAAGCAAGTCACAGGCAGCTGGACCACGCTTCCCTATGTGCTTAGCCGGCATCAGTACGGGGTACCTACTACATTTACCTTCCAACCGAATCCGACGCCGCACGTTCCACTTACGACGGATCAACAGCTCGACTACGACGCGCAATCCACTGTCCACGGCCAGGGCCCCGAAACCGTCGGCTCTTATGCCGGGCGTTTCGTCAGCCGCGCGCGCTTTTATCGCTTCTTCTTCCTGCCGCCGCTCTATCTGGCTCTGCCGTTCTTTCTTCTCTCACTGCGGGAGTTTCGATTCCTTTGGGTGGTCCTGACCCTGCTCATCTTCAGCCTCGGCGATAACTTCTATCCATACTTCTACCCGCATTACATCGCCGCCGCGGCCTGTCTCTTCGTGCTGGTGAGTGTGACGGGGCTCGAGCGACTGAGTCGGTGGAAGATACGCGGAGATTTCGCGGGCCTGGCAGCCTCCCAGTTACTCGTCATCCTCTCGACCGCGGGCTTTCTCTTCTGGTACGGTTTCCACCTATTCGCCAACGAGAATGCGTCCATCGCAATGCTACAGTACGAAACATGGGACTTCGTCAATCACGGCGATCCCGACGGCCGGATCGCGATCAACACCCGTCTTGCGCAGGCGCCGGGCAAGCAGTTGGTGTTCGTGCGCTACTGGCCGCGGCATATGTTTGCGGAGTGGATTCACAACGCGGCGGATGTCGACCAATCAAGGGTAGTCTGGTCCCAGGACCTTGGCCCAATCGATAACGAGAAACTGCGGCGCTACTATCCCGATCGTACGGTTTGGCTGCTGGAGCCGGACGCCCGGCCTCCCAGGCTCGCGCCTTATCAGCCCGAGCCGCCGCCGGTTGCGCCCAAACTGGAAGCGCCCAGTCCGGAACAGAACGGCATACAACTCCTGCCGGTGCCATAGCGGCGCGCTACACTGATAACTTAACCTTATGGATACCTTTCGCGTCACGCTGGAAGAGTTCAAGGTCCTCGGCAAAGAGCTGGTGGACAAAGTCCGGGAGATCATACACGAGGGCAACGTCCGCCGCATCATCATCCGGGATGAGCACGGGCACACGTTCATAGAGATCCCGCTGACTGTCGCGGCGATTGGTGTGGTGGCCGCGCCGATCCTGGCGGCGGTCGGTGCGATTGCCGCGCATCTGGCTCACTTCACCATCATCGTCGAGCGGGTCCATTCTGAGCAGCCGCCTGAGCCGCCGCAGCCGGCAGCCGATCCTCCCGCTGCCGATGGGCCAAAGGCTTGAGCGATGGCCGGCTATGACCACGAGCTAAGCCGCATCGTGGAAGAGCTGAACCGGGCGGTCCCGGGTTCACGCCCGGCGGAGCAGCCTCCGCCCGCGCGGCTTCCCCAGAGCGATGGCTCAATCGATCGGCTGCTGGCCTTCGCCGGCCGGCAGAACGCTTCCGACGTGCTGTTGATCGCCGGCAGCCCGGTGGCTCTGCGCGTAAACGGAGCCCTGGCTCCATCCGTGGGACCGCCGCTCACTCCCGACGATGTTCGCAACCTGGTTCTGCCGCTGGTGGATGCCCGCCAGTACGACGAGCTGCAAAAGAAGAAATCCGTAGACTTCTGCTTCGCCCGCGATTCCATGGGCCGCTTCCGCGCCAACATTCACCACCAACGCGGCACGCTCGCCGCTAGTATTCGCCTTTTGCCCGCGCGCATTCCATCGATCGAATCGCTGCACCTGCCCGCCACGCTGGCGCGCCTCGCCGAGCGCCGCCAGGGACTCGTGCTGGTCACAGGGCCCACCGGCTCCGGCAAAACCTCCACGCTGGCCGCGATGATCGATCTGATCAATACACGCCGCCGGGCGCACATCGTCACCATCGAGGACCCCGTCGAATATCAGCACAGCAACCGCAGCTCGATCGTCGAACAGATCGAGGTGGGCCACGATACCCCCGACTTCGTGAACTCGCTGCGCAGCATTCTGCGCCAGACGCCGGACGTGATCCTGGTGGGCGAGATGCGCGATCCCGAGACCATGGCAACCGTGCTCACTGCCGCGGAAACCGGGCACCTGGTGTTCTCCACTTTGCATACCAACGATGCGCCGCAATCCATCTCGCGCATCCTGGATTCTTTTCCGGCCGCACACCAGCCGCAGATGCGGCAGCAATTGTCGCTGGCGCTGCTGGCGGTCGTTGCCCAGCAACTGGTGCCCGCGGACGATGGCATTAACCGCTATCCCGCGCTCGAGATCATGACCGCTACCGATGCCGTGCGCAACCTGATCCGCAGGGGCGACGACCACCAGCTTCGCAGCCAGCTCACCATCAGCCGCGCCGAAGGCATGATCACCATGGAGCAGTCTCTGGCGGAGTTGGTGCGCACCGGACGTATTCCGCGCGAGACCGCGTTCGCGCACTGCTACCGGCAGGAAGACCTGAAACGAGTGTTGGAAGGGTAGACTATCAGAATGTCCCTCTCGCGCGCTTATCTGCTGCTGGCGCCGCTGGCTCTGGCGGCCGCCGCGCCGCCGCTCTACGAATCATACAGGGATGTCTCGCTGCAGATTATCGCCGCCGCATTCACCGACCAGGACGGTTACGCCAAACTTTCGTATCTCTGCGACCGCGTCGGTAACCGGCTGAGCGGGTCGCCCTCGCTGAACGACGCCATTCAATGGGCCGCCGCGCAGATGAAGCGCGACGGATTGGAAAATGTATCCACGCCCGCGGTTAAGGTGCCGCACTGGGTGCGCGGCCGCGAAGAGGCCTCCATCGTCGCACCGGTGCGCCACCCACTCACCATGCTGGCGTTGGGCGGCAGCGTGGCTACTCCGGCGGATGGCATCACGGCCCAGGTCGTGACCGTCGACACCTTCGACGCTCTGAATGCCCTGGGCCGCGAGAAGGTGGCCGGCAAGATTGTGCTCTTCAATGTTCCGTACGAAGGATATGGGAAGACCGTGGTCTATCGGGTTACCGGCGCGTCGCGTGCCGCGCGGCTGGGCGCCGTGGCAATGCTGCTGCGCTCGGTGGGCTCGCTCACCATGCAGACACCGCATACCGGCGCGCTCCAGTATTCCGACGACGACCCAAAGATCCCCGCAGCCGCCATCACGCTCGAAGATGCCACGCTCATACAGCGCCTCAGCGATTCGGGCGAATCCGTCGACGTCCATTTATACATGGAAGCGCACATGCTGCCGGATGCCGATTCAAACAATGTCATGGGCGAAATTCGCGGGCGCGAGAAGCCCGATGAGATCGTGGTCATGGGCGGCCATATCGATTCCTGGGATGTGGGAGCGGGTGCGCAGGACGATGGCAGCGGTATCATGGCCGCGCTCGAAGCGGCGGCAATTATCAAGAAACTGGGTCTGCGGCCGCGCCGCACTTTGCGCGTGGTCTTCTGGACCAACGAAGAAAACGGTGGGGCCGGCGGCCGCGCCTATCGCGCCCTGGTGGGCGACGCTATCCACAATCATGTGGCCGCCATCGAAATGGACGGGGGCGCCGAAAAGCCCGTGGGCTTCGGCGTGAGCCCCGGCGGGCCGGCGCTGGCTCGCGCAAAGGAAATCGGGCGGTTGCTCGAGACTATCGGCGCCGATACTATCCACGAAGGCGGCGGCGGCTCCGATATCGCTCCGTTGATGCACGATGGCGTGCCCGGCCTGGGCCTCTTCACCGTCGGCGTGCATTACTTCGACTGGCACCATACGCGCACCGACACGGTGGACAAAGTCAATCCGCAGGACTTTCGGCTCAACATCGCCGCCATGGCGGTGATGAGCTACGTTCTGGCGGATATGCCCGAGCGCCTCGGCGAATAGCGGCGTCAATAGCGCGTCAGCTTGGGCGGCCGGGCATCCGGCTCGAGCAGCCATACGCTGCGGTCCGGATAGTAGCGGCGCAGCTTTTCGTTCTCCGCCGCGCCCAGGTCGCGAGCCCAAACTACGCGGGCCCCGTCGATGTCGGCCCAATTGTATACCCACTCGTCCTGGAAGATATGACGAGGCCAATAGCGCACGAAGATGAGCTGCTTGCCCGGAATCCGCGCCAGCTGGTTATTGACCGAAATCCGCCGCTCCGGATTCTGGTGATTGATGGTCTGCCAGGTCTCGTACTGCAGTATGGCGGCCGACCATTCTTCGTTCTCGAATAGATGGGCGCTGTACCACACCAGAAACTGAACTACGCACAAGAAGAAGATTATCTGGGCCGCCTTGATATTCAACCGGCTGAGTTGTTGCAGCCCGGTCACACTTATCAGGATGAAAAGGCATGTTACCGCGGCCAGGTAGTGAAATTGAAACGCCGGAAAGAAATTTATGCCGAGCGCGAAGATGAAAAGACAAAGTAGCACCCATAGATAGCGGAACTCGCGGAGGGCCGTAAAAAAGGCCGGCAGCGCCAGATAGAGCGGGGCCAGGAAGAAGAAGCGATAGAAGCGCATACGGTACTCCAGGCGCGCCATATAACTCCCGATGGTTTCCGGACGATCCCCGCGAAAGGCACTCTGCATTCGATAGTCGAGCTCTTGTTCAGGAGTAAGTTCGCGGTGCGGCACGGGAGTCTGTTGAAAGGTCAACGCCGCCGGTACGCCGTACTGGTATTGACTCAGTGTATAGGGCAGAGTCATCCAGTTGCCGGTGACTTGCTTGTTCTGGAGCAGAGTGATGCCGATAGCGGGAGTCACTACTAAGATTGCGAGCAGGATCGGCCTCACCATAGCCCGTAGCTCTTCCTTTTTGCCCACGACAGGTAAGAAGAACAGGATTATACTGATCGCCAGGAAGATAGATTCGTAGGGACGCGTGAGTAAGTTGATCGCCACTCCGGCGCCTAACAGGACCGCGGCACGCATGCCGGTGCCTCGCTGAGTATACACGGGGCGGCGCAATCTGGGCAGCGCTCCAAAGACCAGGCATCCCCCGGCCGCGGGGAGCGCGCCGCCCCAATAGTCGTTCATCCATTGATTAAGCGGTCCGAATTCCATCACCGCAAGCAGGCCTCCGGCAAGCGCCCATCCCGGCGTCGTCCAACCCCGCAGCATCCAGTAGCAGAGCGCGCACAACGCCGCCACCGGGAGCATCACCCCGGCCCAGGGCAGGCCGAAGATTGTCCACCCTAGCGCCAGCGCCAGACCCTGGCCGATCGGATAGATCGAGCTATAAGTCGGCTCCTGCAGCACAAAGAACGTTTCGAAGAACCGGTGCAAGGGATGCGCTGGATTCGCGAGGCGGAAATGCCGCAGCGTATCGGCCACCAGCAAGTGGCAGAATTCGTCATAGATATCCGGCGAGGGGACTGGATGGCGCGGCAGAAGCAGTAACCGCAGCGCCACCGGCAGCACCGCCAGCAGCAGCATACACCAACCGGTCCTGGCGGCGAACCGGGCGGCATAAGGCTCGATCCATGGGCGCCATGCCAGCGCAAAAGCCAGCAGCAACGCAGCAAGAAACAACTCCACGAAGTCGCTTCCGCCAAAGCCCATCGGATTACCGAGCGGCAGAAAGGACCGGAAGAGGTGCAACGGAAACATGCAGTCTCTTAGAATATGAGTTCAGGCGGAGCGAAGGCGGGGCGTGCGCGCGTCAACTTACAACATAGCAGATCAGGAGCGCATGGCCCAGGCGAAAAACTACTTCGCATGGCAGAGCCGCCTGGTCGCCCCGGAGTTAGGACGGCGCGTGGTGGAGGTGGGCTGCGGCCTCGGCAATTTCACCGGGACGCTGCTCGACCGCGAGACCGTCATTGCCCTGGACCCTGAGCCCGATTGCATCGAACGCCTTGTCGAACGATATCCGAACCGGCCCAACCTGCATGCCTTGGTGTGCGACGCCGGAAGCCATGAATTTTCCGAGGTGGCGCGATTTCAGCCGGATTCCTGCGTGTGCCTCAATGTATTGGAGCATATCGCGGACGATCGCAAAGCTCTCGCCGCGATGGCTTCCGTCCTGCCGGCCGGCGGAGCGATCGTGCTGCTGGTGCCCGCCTTCCAGGCTCTGTATGGCCCGATCGACTGGAATCTCGGGCATCACCGGCGCTACAATCGGGCCGCGATCGCCGGGCTGGCCCAAGCCACCGGACTGCTCGTTGCGAAGCTCCACTATGTGAACTTCGCAGGCTTCTTCGGTTGGTGGTTGAACTCCCACGTTTTCCGGCGTGCAGCCCAGTCGGAAAAGCAGATCGCAATTTTTGACACCTGCCTGCTGCCCATCCTGTCGCGCGTCGAAGGCCTGGTGCGGCCGCCCTTCGGCCAGTCGCTTTTCACCGTGCTGCGGAAGCCATGAAGGTGTCGATTCTCATCCCCGTTTACAACGAATTCCGCACGTTCCCC
>Ga0302324_100010238_pt1 | contig 19458 bp, 17 predicted proteins | sample Palsa_T0_1_FD_201949 | JGI IMG/M metagenome (GOLD analysis project Ga0302324, IMG submission 201949) | Peat permafrost microbial communities from Stordalen Mire near Abisko, Sweden - Palsa_T0_1 | ecosystem: Environmental > Terrestrial > Soil > Palsa > Peat permafrost | place: Sweden: Abisko...
GCGCACCGCCGGAGGCGACGTCTTCGGCCGCATCTACGAGTATTTCCTCATGAAGTTCGCCATGCAGGGCGCGCAGGATAACGGCGAGTTCTTCACCCCGCCCTCCCTCGTCCAGACCATCGTCAACGTCATCGAGCCGGACCACGGCATCGTCTTCGACCCCGCCTGCGGCTCCGGCGGCATGTTCGTCCAGACCAGCCACTTCATCGAGCGCCAGCATCAGGACACCGCCCACCGCGTCACTTTCTTCGGCCACGAAAAAACCGTCACCACCATCCGCCTCGCCCGCATGAACCTCGCCGTCCACGGCCTCCAGGGGGACATCCGCGACACCAACACTACTACGACGACCCTCATCGCTTGCAGGACGGGAAGCCGCTCTGGGGCCACTGCGATTTCGTGATGGCCAATCCCCCGTTCAACGTAGACGAGGTGGACGCGGGCAAAGTGAGCAAGGACCGCCGTCTCCCATTCGGACTCCCCGGCGTCAATAAGACCAAGAAGGTCTCCAACGGCAACTATCTCTGGATCTCATACTTCTACAGCTACCTGGGACCCAAGGGCCGCGCCGGTTTCGTCATGTCCTCGCAAGCCAGTAGCGCCGGCCACGGTGAAGCCGACGTCCGCCGCAAGCTCGTCCAGACCGGCGACGTGGACGTGATGATTTCCATCCGCTCCAATTTCTTCTATACCCGCACCGTACCCTGTGAGCTATGGCAACTCGACCGCGGCAAGCCGATGGACCGGCGCGATACCGTGCTGATGATCGATGCGCGCAACGTCTACCGCAAGGTCACCCGCAAGATCTACGATTTCACCCCGGAGCAGCTTCAGAACCTGACCTCCATCGTCTGGCTCTACCGTGGCCAGCGCGACCGTTTCCTCGACTTGGTGCAGAGCTACCTGGACCGCACCCAGCAGGAGGCCGCCGCCATCGCTCCGCAGCTCGATGCGTTCCGCGCCGCCCACGCCGCACTAGCCGAAGCCACGAATCCCTTTGTGCAAACGCTCCCCGCGGATTCACCCATCCGCCAACTCGCTTGTGGGGCAGACCTCCAGGTCTGCGCGGGTCCTCCAGGACCCGCAAGGCGAGCGACAGCTCGCCGGTCCCTTACAGCCCAGAAAGATCTCCTCACCAAGCTCGCCACCCTAGCCGCATCCTGTCGCACCCTGATCAAAGATGTGGACCTCGTCAGCAAGACCGCCACGCGCCTGATCGACGCCGCCGAAAAGGACGCCGCCGCCCGCGACCACGATCTATGGGACAGCCGGGCCATCGGACGCCTAGCCAAAGAACTCGAAGCGCACCGCAAAGATGCTGTCGATCAGCTTAAGCTCACCGCCTATTTCGAGCGGCAAGCCGATTGGCTCCTGTCCCGCTTCCCGGACGCCGAGTTCACCGCGGTGCCCGGGCTGTGCCGCGCCGTGACGCTATCCGATATCGAAGCCGCCGACTGGAGTCTCACCCCCGGCCGTTACGTCGGCGTCGCCCCAGCGGAGGTGGATGAGGATTTCGATTTCGAGCAGACCATGCGCGACATTCATGCCGAGTTGGCGGACCTAAATCGGGAGGCATGCTCTCTGGCTGCCAAGATCCAAGCCAACTTCGAGTCGCTGCCGAAATGAAGTGGCCCAGCGCGACACTCGAATCCATCAAGGCGGAAGCACGATACTCGCTCGTCGGCGGCCCATTTGGCTCGGAATTGACAACGAGGGACTACGCCGAAGATGGCGTCCCGGTAATACGCGGATCAAACCTGCCTGACGACCGCTGCTTCGATGGAAGCGAGTTTGTTTTCGTCAGAGAGGAAAAGGCGGAACAACTTTTCGCGAACAACGCGCATCCAGGCGACGTGATATTCACGCAGCGTGGAACGCTGGGACAAGTAGGCCTCATTCCAGTCGAGGCACCGTTCTCGCGCTACCTCATCTCCCAGAGCCAGATGAAGCTCAGCGTCAACCCGACGAAGGCCGACGCCAAGTTTGTCTACTATTACTTTCGGCATCCCGACACAGTACAGAACATCAAGAACCACGCGATAACGTCCGGTGTGCCCCACATAAACCTGGGATTGTTGCGCGCGCTAAAGATACCCCTTCCTCCCCTAGGTGCACAGCGAGAGATCGTCTCGATCCTTTCCGCATACGACGACCTGATCGAAAACAACCGGCGGCGGATGGCGCTGTTGGAGAAAGCGGCGCGTCTGCTCTACGAAGAGTGGTTCGTCCGCCTCCGCTTCCCCGGCCACGAGCGTGCTGAAATCGTCACCTCGTCATTGGGCCGCATCGCGAGATCATGGGAGATCCCCAAACTGGGCGACATCACAACAAAGATAGGAAGCGGAGCGACTCCGCGCGGAGGCGAGGCATCCTATGAAACCGAAGGCACCGTTCTAATCAGAAGCCAAAATGTCTACAACGACCGGTTTGAAGACGACGGCTTGGCGCATATCAACGACAAACAGGCCGACGAACTGGAAAGTGTTTCGGTAGAATCCAGAGACATCCTCTTAAACATCACTGGTGCGTCTGTCGCTCGCTGCTGTATGGTGCCGAGGCGTCACTTGCCCGCCAGAGTAAACCAGCATGTCATGATCGTCAGGGTTGACCCAGCTCTCGCCGATCCGTACTTCGTCCATTCCGCGATCAACAGCGACGGACGGAAGCGGCAACTCCTTTCGTACGCACGGGCCGGTGGGACACGCGAAGCTTTGACCAAAGACCACGTTGCGAATTTCCAGATCGTCATCCCGGACACGGACCTCCTGCGCGAATTCGGCCGGATCGCTGGCGAAATCCACCAGCAGCTTGACGTGCTAGCCGAGCAAGACGTGGCTCTGCGTAATGCCCGCGATATGCTCCTCGCTCGCCTGATGAACGGCCAGATCGCCGTATGAATCGATTGCAACGCGAGATTCCACACCTCCATGGTATGTCACATGCCCATGTAAATCCCTGTGATTCGCCGCCCGAGCGCGGCCGGAATGGCGCCCCAGCGGCGGCTACTGGAGCGTGTCATGCATCCGGGCAACAAGTCAAGCTAACATAAGGAACTCACACGGTTGCAGTCAAATAGTATTTCTCAGCAAGAGGCTCGACGACCTTCATCATTCCGTGGCCTGGGTTCGGCTGTTCACGAGTCTTCAGCAGCCCGAAGGATTCCAGAACCTTCACATCTCGACTGACGGCTTTGCGATCGCGCTTGAGCATTAAAGCAAGTCTCGACACGGTTGGTTTCGTAGCATGATGCTTTCGAACGGTCTTGATTACCCTCATTCGTTCGGCAGAAAGCGCACGCAACATTTCGATTGGGTCTTCAAACGTCACCCGAATTTCTGGCGGCAAGATCTCTCCCCGGTCCATCTTCCGGGCATCTTCGTGAGCACGCTTGAAAAATTCTTGGACTGTTCCTGTTCCCACGACTACCTTAACGTCTCGCTTCTTCATCTTCTTTCCTCCGGATCTCGGCTAATTCATCTTCGAATCGCTTGACGATCGCTTCGTAGTTGTCGAGTTCGACCGGCTCAACCGATCCCATGTAGTGCCGGTGATGCCCCCCGTGGCTATTGTCGTAACCAAGCACCCGCCCGTTATCGCGCCCGCAGATCCGATGGTTGATGTAAGCGAGGTTGTATCGTACGACTTCCCCATCCTCGGATTGCCAAACCTCCCGTCTCAATCTCGCGCCTTTCCGGGGTTTGGTGAGCCTGAATTCCTCGTCGGCGGTCTTTTCAATGCGCCGCTGTTTGGGCGGCTTTTTCGCCACAACCCATTATGTCACAGCCGGGATGCCGAATGCCACATCTGCATTTATCGGGGCATATCGGCATCCTGTTTAGAGCTCGCGGGCAAATTGCCCCCCTGCGATGCCGGTATTTGGTAACCTAAGGCGAATTGCGCTTCGCGCTCGCAATCAGGCGCTATGAACGAGCAGAACATGGCCGGCGAAGCTACGAATCTATTGGACAAAGCAGCGCCGAATCCCAGCATGTTGTCCAATAGAAACCGCCCTCGCAATCCGCGGCGCGCCAGAACTCTATGATTACAAAATACTTGTCTACGCCCGAATCGGGTCCAAATGAGACATAGAACCAGCCTTCCTGTCCAATAGAAACGCATGGTTACCGACATCAACAGCGAAGACCGTCTGGTGCAGGCCACCTTCGCCACTCACCTCGAAGAGAAACTCGGCTGGGAGAGCGTCTACGCCTGGAACCAGGAAACATTCGGGATTGCCGGAACCCTGGGCCGCACCGACCCCCGCGAGGTGGTCCTCACCCGTGACCTGCGCAAAGCGCTCCGCCGCCTGAACACGCACCTACCCTCGGCCGCCATTGACGATGCCCTCGCGCAACTGACGCAGCACGATTTCTCCCGCTCCCTGCTGCAACACAACCGCGACTTCTATCGCCTGATTCGCGACGGCGTTCCCGTCACCTGGCGCGACCCGCTGGGACAGCCGCGCACGGAGCGCGCCCGCGTCATCGACTTTCGCAATGGCGCCGTCAACGGCGTCCCCAACAACCGCTTTCTCGCCGTCCGCGAACTCAAGATCACCGGTCTGCGGTCGCCCGCCTACAACCGCCGCGCGGACCTGGTCTGCTTCGTCAACGGCCTGCCCCTGGTCTTCGTTGAGCTCAAGGCCGTCTACCGGAACATTCGCGCCGCCTTCGACGGCAACCTGCGCGATTATCTCGACGAGCACGTCATCGCGCACGCCTTCCACCACAACGCCTTCATCGTCGTAAGCAACGGCCACCGCGCGCGCTACGGCTCCGTTACCAGCCAATGGGAGCACTTTGCCGAATGGAAGCGGCTCGACGAGGGAGATAAGGGCAGCCTGGAGGCCGAGGTCTTGTTGAATGGCATGCTGGAGCACCAGCGCCTGCTCGATCTGGTCGAGAACTTCATCCTCTTCGATGACAGCAAACCGGGCGCAACCCGCAAGATCGTGGCGCGCAATCATCAGGTGCTGGGAGTCAACAACGCGGTGGAGTCGGTCATGCGCCAGGAGGAATTGAAGACCGAGTTCCCTCCGGAAAAACGCCTTGCCTGGCGCGTCGTCGAACTCCCCATAGAGGAATCCGCCGAGCCGGGCGGTCCGCAAGTGCTGAAGCTCGTCGAATCCGCCCACCCCGATCTCGGCAAGCTCGGCGTCTTCTGGCACACCCAGGGAAGCGGGAAATCCTATTCCATGGCCTTCTTCGCCGAAAAGGTGCGCCGTACCGTCTCCGGGAAGTTCACGTTCCTTCTGATGACGGACCGCAACGATCTGGATAGCCAGATCTATGCCACCTTCGTGGGCTGCGGCATCGCCGATAAGCAAACCCCGCGGGCCAGTTCCGGCGAGGATCTACGGGAACGTCTGCGCGAAAACCACCGCTTTATCTTTAGCCTGATCCACAAGTTCAACCAGGATGTGAACCCGCTCGATCCTTACAGCACCCGCGACGATATCATCGTGATATCCGACGAGGCGCACCGCACGCAGGCGGGAAAGCTCGCGCGCAACATGCGCCTGGCCCTGCCCAATGCCGCCTTCATCGGCTTCACCGGCACGCCGCTCTTCAAGAACGACCATTTGACGCGCCGCATATTTGGCGGCTACATCTCGCGCTACGATTTCAAACGCTCCGAGCAGGATGGCGCCACCGTGAAGCTGGTCTACGAGAATCGCGGCGAGAAACTCCGGCTCGCGCGGCTGGACCTCAACGACCGCATCGCCGATGCCATCGAAAAGGCCGATCTCGATCCCGATAAAGAGGCGCTGCTCGAAAAACTGCTCGGCAAAGACTATGAAGTGATTACCGCCGGCGACCGGCTGGACAAAATAGCGGACGACTTCGTGGAGCACTGCTCTACTCGTTGGGAATCCGGCAAGTGCATGCTGGTCTGCATAGACAAGGTCACCTGCGGCCGCATGTGGCAGAAGATCGTGCCGCGCTGGCAGGCGAAGCTGGCTGCGGTCAAACAGCGCCTCGACCGTCAGGGAGCGGACGATTCGGAGAAACTGGCCTACCTCCGCCGCCAGGCGGCCTGGATGGAAGAGACTCTCATCGGCATCGTCGTCAGCGAGGGCCAAAACGAAGTCGCCGACTTCCGGAAATGGGGAATCGATATCATTCCCCATCGCGCCCGCATGAAGCAGGGCTTCGAAAGCGGGGATACCCGCGTCAGCGTGGAAGATGCATTTAAGGACCCGCACCATCCCTTCCGCGTAGCCATTGTCTGCGCGATGTGGCTCACCGGGTTCGACGTCGAATGCCTCTCCACTCTCTACATCGATAAACCGATGAAGGCCCATACCCTCATGCAAGCCATCGCCCGCGCCAACCGTGTCTACCCTGGCAAGGACTTCGGCCTGATCGTGGACTACAACGGCATGCTGGCCAGCCTCCGCGCGGCGCTGGCGCAATACGCCCTCGGTGACGACGGATCGGGCGAGACCGAAATCGTGGCGCCGGTCGCGGAACGCGTGCAGGCTCTGGCGCAGGCAGTCGACGAGACTGAGAAGCATCTTCTCGGCCTGGGCTTCGACGCCGCCAGGCTGCGCGGCGCGAAGGGCTTTACCCGCATCCAGGCGCTGGCGGACGCCGTGGAGGCCGTCTACACCTCGGATGAATCCAAAAGGCGCTTCGAGATCCTTGCCCGCCAGATCTTCCAGCGCTTCAAGGCGCTGCTGATGGAGCCATCGGTATTTGCTTACGCCGAGCGTCACGACAACATCGAAGCCATATACAAGAAGCTCGAGGAGCGGCGCGACATTGCCGACGTCACGGACCTGATGAAGGAACTTCACCGCATCGTCAACGAAGCCATACGCGCCGCCGCGCCTGGGGACGATCAAGCCGAGTCGAGATTCTACGATTTGAGCCACATCGATCTCGAAAGGCTCCGCGACGAGTTCGCAGACAAGGTTAAGCGGAAGGCTTCCGCGTTGCAAGACATTCGTCAACTCGTGGAAGACGCGCTCTCCCGAATGCTCGCCCAGAATCCGCTGCGCATGGACTACTACCGGCGGTATTCTGAAATCGTCGCCGACTACAACCGCGAGAAGGATCGCGTGACCATCGAGGAGACATTCGAAAGGCTGGTGGACCTTGCTAACAGCCTGAGCGTCGAACAACGCCGCGCCGCGGAGGAAGGCTTGACCGAAGAAGAACTGGCGCTTTTCGATCTGATCGCGCGTCCCGGCCTGCGAAAGGTCGACCGTGAGCGGGTGAAGCGCGAAAGCCGCAACCTGTTGGCCAGACTTCGCGAGGTGATTGAAGGCGTGGACCGCTGGACGGAAAAGGAACAAACCCAGGCCGAGGTCAAAAGCCTGATCCTCGATCACATTTTCGCAACGCTACCGGACCCGCCGTTCTCGCCCGCCGAGAAGGAAGCGGCTGCGGAGCGCTTGTACCAGCACGTCTGGCAACAGAGCGCCAGCGGAGGGTTCATGGCCGCTGCAGGAGCATAACACACGCACCACCGAAAACACGGGCCGGTCCGATCACCACCATAGAAACCAAGAATCAATCCATCGCTTCAAGCATTTGCAGCCTTTGGATACCGCTTCCCGCCTGCCCACATGCTGTCATATAGTTATGAGGATCTCCGCGATCACCTGCGGCCGCCCACGGAACCAATGAAGCAAAACTACCATACGAACCCAACTCGTAGTGCGGTGGCGGCCTGAAGGCCGCCGGCAGGCCACAGGCCTGCGCCACGAGGCCGGAGCCAATGTAGGAATTACCATACGAACCCAACGCGTCCCTTTGTTTTCAATAAAAAAGCAAAACGAAAGCCAATCCTCAGCGAAACGGAGGCGAGCCCGGACCCGACGGAATGCGACACAATGTTACATCAATGTTACACCGAATCGGAAGGCGGCCTCAGAGGCCGCCGCCCGGCCACGGGCCTGCGTCACAAGCGGCGGCTAACCGCGCCATCCCCTTCGCAGTCTAAAGGATAGCTTGATGGAATTGAGCGATAGCGTGGCAGTCGCGCAGGCCCGCGCCGGAGACCCCGGCGCATTCCGCGTGCTTGTCGAACGCCACAGCCGCAATCTCTTCCGTCTCGCCTATCGTATGACGGGCCATCAACAAGACGCCGAAGACGTGGTGCAGGAAACCTTCCTCCGCGCCTACAAGCAGCTTTCCAAATTCGACGACCGGGCCAGCTTCGGCACCTGGCTCTACCGCATCGCCGCAAACTGCTCGCTCGATCTGATCCGCGCCCGCAAACGCCGCGGCGCGCAAACCGAACCCGCCCCCGTGGAGGGCGCGCCCGATCCCATGCAGTCGCTGCCCGACCTGGCCCCCCAGCCCGACCGCCTGGCCATGAGCAGCGAAGTGCAGCGGCAAGTCGCCGCCACGCTGGGCGAGCTCAGCGAAATGGAACGTACCGCCTTCGTGCTGCGGCACTACGAAGGCATGTGCATCGACGATATCGGCCGCACCCTCGGCGTGCAACCCAACGCCGCCAAACACAGCGTTTTTCGCGCGGTCCAAAAGCTGCGCCGGGCACTCGAGCCCCTAGTGAGTTCCGCATCATGAATCACTTGACTGAAGAACAATTCGTCTTGTATTACTACGGCGAAGGCGACGGTTCGCCCGCGGTTCGCGCCCATCTGGACGCCTGCGAAGCCTGCCGCGCGGAGTACGCCAGCCTGCAGCGCGTGCTTAACGTGGTGGATTCCGCGCCTGTACCGGAACGCGACGCCAATTACGGCGCGCAAGTCTGGAACCGCCTGCAGCACAAGCTCGGCGGCCGGCGTTGGTGGCGTGGATGGCAGGCGAAAGCGCCTGTCCCACGGTGGGCGGCCGCCGCGCTGGTGGCGACGTTGATCGTGGCTGCGTTCCTCGCCGGACGCTATTACCCGAAAGCCCAGCCCGCGCAGACCGCCGGCGCCGGTCAGGTGCGCGAACGCATCCTGTTGGTGGCCGTCGGCGACCACCTGGAGCGCTCCCAGACGGTGCTGCTCGAACTGGTGAACGCGCAACCCGGCCAGTCGCTCGACGTAGCCTCCGAGCGCGCCCGCGCCGGGGATCTGGTGGCCGACAACCGTCTCTATCGCCAGACCGCCACGCGCGCCGGCGATACCCGCGTCGCCAGCGTGCTGGACGATCTGGAGCCCGTGCTTCTGGAAATCGCGCATGGGCCGGACCTGCTCACGCCCGAGCAAGTCGAGAACCTGCGGCGGCGCATCGAAGGCGACGGCATCCTGTTCAAGGTGCGCGTGGCCGGGTCCACGGTGCGGCATCGCGAAGAAAAAGCCGCGCCCTCTGTAATGCAGAATACTTTATAAGGAAGAGACAAATGTCGAAATTACGTTTCTTAGTCCCCATCTTGATGAACGCCGCGGCGGCGCTGGCCCTCGCGCAAACCGTCGAACCACTGCCGCAGGCCGAGAGCTTCCTCCAGAAGCCCGCCGCCAAGTCCGAGGACGACCGGCTCCTCGAAAAGGGCAAAGCCGCCATCGATGCCGGCAATTGGGACGAAGCCCTGGAGGCTTTCGGCGCGATTGCTTCCGGCAAAGGCGCGCACACCGACGAGGCGCTCTACTGGAAGGCCTACGCGCTGAACAAAATCGGCCGCCGCGCGGAAGCTCTCACCGCACTGGCCCAGTTGCGCAAGGGATACGCCGGGAGCCGCTGGCTGGACGATGCCAAGGCCCTCGAACTCGAAATACGCGCGGCCTCCGGGCAAAAGGTGAACCCGGATTCCGAACCCGATGAAGACCTAAAGCTGATGGCCCTTACCGGACTCGTCAACAGCGATTCCGACCGCGCCCTTCCCATGATCGAGAAGCTCCTGCAAGGCAATCAACCGCCCAAACTGAAGGAGCGCGCGCTGTTCGTGCTGGCTCAGAGCGATAACCCCAAAGGCCGCCAGATCCTGTTGCAGATCGCCCGCAGCGGTGCCAACCCCGATCTGCAAATGAAGGCCATCCACTATCTCGGCATCATGGGCTCCAAAGAAAACCGGCAGGTTCTCGCCGACCTCTATACCAGCTCCAACGACCCCAACGTGAAACGCGCCGTGCTGCACGGCTTCATGGTTTCCGGTGACCGCGACCACTTGCTGCAAGCTGCCAAATCGGAGAAGAATGCCGACTTGCGCAAGGAAGCCATCCATCAGCTTGGCATCAGCGGCGGCCAGTCGGAGCTTTGGCAGCTTTATCAGGCTGAGCCAACCGTGGAAGTGAAGGAAGACATCCTGCACTCCATGTTCATCGGCGGCAATTCCGACAAGCTGCTGGAAGTGGCTCGCGGGGAAAAGGACGCGCGGCTGCGCAAGGCCGCAATCCATAGCCTCGGATTGATGGGAGGCGAGCACACCGGCGCCACTCTGGTATCGATGTATAGCTCCGAACCCGATCCCGCGATTCGCGCAGAGATCGTCAACGCGCTGTTCATCCAGGGCAACGCGAAAGCCATGGTCGAACTGGCGCGCAAGGAAACCAATCCGGAGACCAAGAAAATGATCGTGGGCAAGCTTTCGATCATGGGATCCAAAGACGCCACCGAATACATGCTGGAGCTTCTAAACAAATGAAACCCCTTCTGTTTTGCCTCGTGGCGCAGGCACTCGTGCCTGCCGCGCTGACACTCCTGTCAGCGCAGGCGGGCGGTGCCCGCCGCCCTTCCTCCCTCGATCAACGCTTCCGCGAACAATACGCCCAACCGCAACCTGCCTGGATCGGCTACACCGTGCAAGCCGTCCCCGGCCACGAACAGAATTGCAACTATAACGAAGGCATCCGCCCGCCCGGACCGGTGCATCTCGAACCGCCCGACCAAGTCCAGATCATGCTCCGCATCCAGGACAACCACATCGCCAAAATCCGTCCGATCTCCGGCGACTGCCAGATCGATGCCGACGGCGTCCCGCTACGCTGGATTCGCGACGTGCGCCCGGCCGAGAGCGTCGCCTTCCTCTCGTCCTTCGTCACGTCCGATAGCGACCACGTGCGCGATGGCGCTGTCTCGGCCATCGCACTGCACGCCGACGTTGCAGCCGATGAAGCCCTGGAACGCTTCGCCGCCGCCGGCCAGCCCGAGTCCCTGCGCGATAAGGCCGTCTTCTGGATGGGTGCGGCGCGCGGCCGCCGCGGCTACGAATACCTGCGCCGCATCGTCACCGGAGACGCCAGCGACCATGTCCGCGAGAAGGCCATCTTTGCGCTCTCCATCAGCAAAGAAACGCAGGCTGTGGATACCATGATCGCGGTGGCTCACAACGACGCCAGCTCGCACGTCCGTGGACAAGCGCTTTTCTGGCTCGCGCAGAAGGCCGGCAAGAAGGCCGTGGGCGCGATTTCAAAGGCAATCGAGAACGATCCGGATACCGAAGTGAAGAAGAAGGCCGTGTTCGCCCTACAGCAGCTTCCCGATGGCGAGGGCGTACCCATGCTGATCCAGGTAGCCCGCGCCAATCGGAATCCCGCCGTGCGCAAGCAGGCCATGTTCTGGCTGGGCCAATCCAACGACCCGCGCGCCTTAGCCTTCTTCGAAGAAGTCCTGCGGTAGGACGTGCCTCCTGGCCTGTCTTGCTACAGTACTGGGCGCAGGTGCAGCGTCTTCCCGGCCACCACGAAGACCCGTTCGTTGAACTTAGTCACGCCCAATTCGCGGATCTCGATGTTATACGTGCCGGGGCGCAAGTGCATCGTCCGGGCGTCGTGAGAGTTTCCCGCGAAAGCCCCATCGATGAACACTTCGGCCGTCTTCACCTTCGTATCCAGCTTCACTTGGCCCGCCATGGGATAGCCGTAGTAGCCGTAGTAAGCTGGGCGCCAATAAGGCCCCCAATACGCCGAAGCGCTAATCGGCGCCAACGCCATCAGCGCAAACGTCAAAACTAACAATCCTTTTCTCATGTGCCACCTTCCGCGGGACTTAAGGCATTCCGCGTGCCACAAGCCAAGTCCTTTCGTGTCAGTCAGTCCGCAAAACCTCCCTTGGCCGCAAGTCACCGAACTGGCCGGACTCAGCCACCACCCCATGTGCTAGGATCACGCTTGACCCCCTATCTCGAAATTGGCGGCGATTACCGCGAAGTGGCGCCCGGCATACACATGCTGGAGTTGCCGCTGCCCTTCTCGCTGGGCATCGTGAACGTCTGGCTGGTGCGCCTGGAATCGGGCTGGCTGCTGATCGATACCGGCATGCAAACCGATGCCTGCTTCGACGCGTTGGCCCGCGCGCTCGAGGGCTTGTCGGTCGATTGGCGCGACATTCGCCGCATCCTGCTGACCCACATCCACCCCGACCACATCGGCTTGGCCTCCAAGCTCATCCCGCTGACCGGCGCCGCGCTCGATCTGCACCGTGCCGACCACGAGCTTCTGGTCCATGTCACGGACACGGATCTGCATCGCGACTGGCAACAGGAAATCCTGACCACCGCCGGTGTCTCGCCCGAGATGCGCGCGCAGGTGCACTCCGCCATGTTCGACATCCAGCAGAGCTTCGAATTGCTGTTCCCGGACCGCCTGCTCTCCGGCGGCGAGAGCATCGCCACCGCGCACGGCGCGCTCGAAGTCGTCTGGACGCCGGGGCACTCGCCAGGCCACGTCTGTCTCTACGACCGCGCGCGGCGCGTGCTGATCTCGGGCGATCACATCCTGCAGCACATCTCACCCAACATCGGATGGCAGCCCGGCCGCGACGCGCTGGGCGAATATCTTGCCTCGCTCGATCGCATCGCCGCGCTAGATGTGGATCTGATCCTGCCTTCGCATGGCGCGCCTTTCACCGGCCATCGCGAGTGGGTGCGGAAGACCCACGAGCACCACGCGGAGCGTTGTGCGCGCATCGTGGAACTGATCGATGGCGGCGCCACCACGGCGGACCAGATAGCCGCGCGCTTGTGGAACCGGCATCTTTCGCCCTTCCATTACCGCTTCGCCATCTTCGAAGTGCTGGCGCACCTGGAATACCTGGAGCGCCGCGAAGTCCTGCGCGCCGACCGCTCCGCCCCCGTCTATCACTGGACGCGCTGCCGCCCATCTACTCCGCAGGCCCCACCACCAGCATGAAGTTGGAGGTGTTGCCGTCGATCGCGATCATCCCCGTGGTCGCCCCGTCGCCAGCCGCTACACCGGCCGGGTAAACGAAATTCAACTGATAAATAATCTCGCCCGGCGCGCCGCCGCAATAAGTAACTTCTGCGGTAACGCCGCCGATCGTGAGGACGCATTTGTTCGCCGTCCATGGCAGCGCCGGCGACGCGGAAGCCGGTGTCCCATCGGTGAGCGGGGGACTCGTGGGGCCGAAACCATTGCCCCAAAGCGTGCAATAGTCGCCGGGCTGTGGCGTATTGTTCGGGCACGTCAGGATCGCTACGAACTGGCTATAGTAAGGTCCGGGTTGCGTGGACTCGAATTCGAACAACGAAGGAGCCGTATTCGCCAAAGTGATCGGAACCGCATTGCTCAGCACGTCGTTCAGCATCACTTCGACGTTCAGCGGCGCGCCCAATAAGCTATCCCACGGAATCGCGAAGTTGATCTGTTGCGCGGAAACGTAGGTGAGCGGCGAGGCCGCGCCGTTGACGAATACCTGAACGCCCGAAGCGCTCTGCGGGAAGATCCCAGTGGAGCTGTCGAATGGGGCGGAGTTCGTGGTGGCCGCCAAGCCGGTCCCGTAGACGCTTGCCAGGCTGCCCGGCGCCAACGGGCTCCGGTTGCTTGCCGCATCCACAATGCCGCCGGCGTTGACCACCGGTCCGGCCACGTTGGCCGCCTGGTAAACGCGCACGTAATCGACCAGCATATCCTGCGGAAACTGGGTCGTCGCATCCGGAGACCCTGGCCAATCGCCGCCGACCGCCGCGTTCAGGATGATGAAGAACGGATTGTTAGGCACGTTGAAGACCCAGCCGCCGGTGTTCGTCTGCGTTTCATAGAGGTTGCCATCCACATAGAACGTAATCTGCTGTGGCGACCACTCAATGGCGAACACATGAAAATCGTCCGCCAGATTCCCGTTGGGCAAGTGGTACTGCGCCGTCTCGTTATAATTGTTCGGACCGTGCAGGCTGCCGTAGGCGATGGCGGGCGTGAAGCCCACGTTCTCCATGATGTCGATCTCGCCGCACGTAGGCCAGCCCACCGAAGTAATGTTGTTGCCCAGCATCCAGAACGCCGGCCACATTCCCTGGCCGAAGGGTACTTTGATACGCGACTCGATGCGGCCGTACGCCACCGCGTAAAGGCCCTCGGTCTTGATGCGCGCGGAGGTATAGACGCCCGGCGAGGGATTCTCGATGTGGATGTCCAGGTGGCCGAGGCCATCCATGTGGGCGTTCTGGGCGGCGTTGGTGTAGGTTTCGAGCTCCTCGTTGCCGCAGCAGTCGGTGCCCAAATCGTAAGTCCAATAGGTGGGGTTCGGCTGCGAGCCGGCGGGACCGTTGAATTCATCGCTCCAAACGAGCTGCCAGGAGGTCTGCGCCGGGGCGGGCTGCGCGAGGGCGGACGCTGCGGCAAACAAGGCCGCGCATGCAATTGCGATTACGCTACGCATACCATTATGGTAGCCCGTGGCGCAGGCACTTTGCCTGCCGCGCTGACACTCCTGTCAGCGCAGGCGAGCGAGGCTCGCCGGTGCCTTACTGCGCCGGAGCCGGCACGCGGAACCGGCCCGTAGCGCCGCCGATCGTCAGAACCGCCTCCACATATGGCTCGCTGGTCGACCCAACCGGCGGATACATGAAGTTCACCTGGTCGATGATTAGTCCAGGCGCCGCGCCGCAATAAAGCACGGTCGCGGGATTGCCTCCGATCGTGAGTTGGCAATTCGTCGGACCGCCGGCCACCTGTAGAGGGTTGAGCGATCCCCCTGTAAATACCACCGGCACGCCGTCCTGTTCCGGAGTGTTCTTCGGCCCTAATCCATTGGCCCAGAGCTGGTAGACTCCGCCGGTCTGGGCGGTGCATTGCAAAGTGGCACATCCGGGCGCGGTCATCCAGGCGATGCCGTTGGTGAAGTCGTCGTAGAACATCGAAGGCGATGCGCTGGCCGAGATCGTAATCGTCTCCACGGCGCTGGCGACGGTGCTCCGCGTGACCTGTACGTTCACCGCGACTCCGGGAACCGTCTCCCACGGCATCTGGAAATTGATTTGGGTCGGGGAGAGGTAGACCAGCGGCGCCGGCACTCCATCCACGGTCACGGTGACGCCGGCCAGCGTCTTGACGAAATCGCCATTCGAGTCGATAACGTCCTGATATACGTTATCCGCCAGGTTCGTGCCGTACAGCACCGCCAGTGCGCCCGGCGCGACGGTCCCCAGATACGAAGCCGCGTTCACCACGCTTCCCGGTGTGATAACGGGCGTGGCGGCGGTGGATGCGGCAGCCTGATAAACGCGCACGTAGTCCACCACCAGTTGCTGATTCGCGAACGGCGCGGTGGGATCGGGCGTGCCCAGGAAGGTGCCGGGGCCGCCGATGGCCAGATTCAGCAGGATGAAGAATGGCGCGTTGAAAACCCATGGGGCGCCCGAGGGCAACGATGCCGGTGTGCGTGTCTCATAGGAAACCCCATCGACGAAGAATTCGACGGAATTCTGCGACCACTGGATGGCGTAGATGTGATAGTCGTCGTAAACCGTCTCGCCGAAGGGCAGCGTGGTCGACGCGCCTATGCCGGCGCCCCCATTGTAGTCGCCCGCACCCGCGGAGCTGCTGGTGGGGCCATGAATTGTGCCGTTATTGACCGTGGCGTTGTTGTTGAAGGTCCCGAAGTTCTCCATGATGTCGACCTCGCCGCAGCCGGGCCAGATTACCGTTTCAATGCTCTCGCCCAGCATCCAGAAGGCCGGCCACACGCCCTGGCCGTACGGCAGCTTGATGCGCGCTATGGCCAAGCCGTACTGCCAGCTCAAATCGGTGGTATCGGTGGAAGCCCCCGGCGCGCCCGTCTGCAGGCGGGCCGACGTGAAATTGCCGCTGGAGTCGCGGATCGCCTGAATTATCAGGTTGCCCTGGCCATCTTGAAAGACGTTGTTCGCCGAGTTGGTGTAGGTCTCCAATTCGCCATTGCCCCAACCTCCCCCTCCCAGATCGTAGTTCCAGTTGGCGGGGTTCGGCAGCGAACCGGCGGCCCCGTTGAATTCATCGCTCCAGACGAGCCTCCAGGCGCTTTGCGCCGGAGGGGTCTGTGCCAGGGCGGACGCGTCGGCAAACAGGGCAGCGGATGCAATCACTATCAAGGTGCGCATACATATATATTAGTCCTTCAATGCCGAGATCTATGAAGCTTTGCCTACCCATGGCGATCCTGGTTTGTGCGGCTGCTCACGCTCAGCCCGCCGCCCCGCCGCTGCTGCTGCGCGAGCATTGGGCCATCCAGTCTTCCGCGCTGGACGAGAACTCCGGCGACGTCATCTCAAAGCCCGGATACAAAACCACCGGCTGGTACCCCGCCACCATGCCCTCCACCGTGGTGGCCGCGCTCGTCAACGGCCACGTGTATCCAGATCCGGGCTTTGGCATGAACCTCCGCGCATTCGCCGGAACGAACTACCCGATCGGTTCGAACTTCTCCAATATCCACATGCCCCCGGACAGTCCATACCGCGTGCCCTGGTGGTTTCGCACGGAGTTTCAGGCGCCGGCTGAACACAGGGGCAAGACGCTCTGGCTGCGCTTCGATGGCATCAACTACCGCGCCAACGTCTGGCTGAACGGCAAGCGCATCGCGGATTCCACAAGCATGGCCGGCGCGTGGCGCTTGTTCGAATACAACGTGACGGAAGCCATCCGGCCGGGCGCAGTCAACGCATTGGCGGTGGAAGTGTCCGCGCCGCTGCCCGACGATCTCTCGATCACTTTCGTGGATTGGAATCCGGGCATGCCGGACAAGGACATGGGTTTGTGGCGCGACGTGCATTTGGATGCCACCGGGCCGGCGACCATTCGCTTCCCGCAGGCCATCACGCATCTGAATCTGCCCGCGAACGACAAGGCCGAGCTGACCATAGGCGCAGAACTGGTCAACGGGACGAAGCACGCCGTCACCGGCACGCTGAAGGGCCAGATCGAAGGCATCGCCTTCTCGCAAGAAGTCCACCTGGCGGCGAACGAAACCAAAGTGGTCAAGTTTACGCCCGACAAATTCGCGCAACTCAGGATCGACAACCCGCGCCTGTGGTGGCCCATCCAGGTGGGCACGCTCGCAGCATCATGTCGAATGTGTAGCCCGCGCCGCGAATCAGGATGTTCTTGCCGTTGATGCGGAACTGGCGGTGATCCCGCTCGTCGAGTATGGAAGTCACTTCGCGAATGCCGAACCGGGTGGAGCTTTTCGTCGGACACCGCGCCACCCGTTTCGAACTGCAGCTTAAGCGTGTAAAGATTCGGCGCAGCCAGTAGTTGGGCGGAACCCAATCGTAAGGCCCGGTCATCTTCACGCCCGTCTTGCCGCTCACGTCGGTGGGTCTTTCGGTGGCGGACGATTCGAACGGATTCGGCCAGTCCGAATCTTTCACGATCTCGATGTACTTCTTCTCGACCTCGGCCGGCGGCGGGTTGTCGCTGCCGTTCATCCAGTTGAAGACCGAAGGGTGGCCGCGCAGGCGGCGTATCTGGTCGTGCAGCGATGCGGCCGCGATGGAATGAGCTTCGTCTTTCCAGTTGTCCCATTTCTCCCAGTAATCGCAGCAGCACCAGACAAAACGCGCGGCGGCGCGCATGGATTCAACACGGAAACCGGTCCAGGGCCGGCGATTCCGCCCATCGAGAGCCTGCGCAGGAGTTCGCGCGCAAGGCGCAGGTGATGGCTTACGAAGGGCACCGCGCTATGTTCGAGGCGTTTGGACGGAATAAGTATACTTCCACGGGCGTAATTCAATGGATGCTGAACAACGCGTGGCCGTCCATGATCTGGCACCTGTATGACTGGTACATGCGGCCCGGCGGGTCGTACTTCGGCGCGAAAAAGGCCAACGAACCGCTGCACATTCAATATAGCTACGACGACGCGTCGGTCGTGGTGGTGAATTCTTACTGTCGGGCTTTTCCGGGGATGAAGGCGCGGGCTTGGGTCTATAACATCGACATGCGTGAGAAGTTTTCCAAAGATGCGCCACTTGATGCAGGTGAAGACAGCGCCACGCGCGTTTTTTCGATTCCAGCGATCGATGGCTTATCCTCCACTTACTTCGTGCGCCTGGTCTTGGAGGACGCCTCCGGCAAAACCGTGAGCACGAATTTCTATTGGCTCTCGACCAAGCCGGACGATCTGGATTGGGAACAATCCACATGGTTCTATACGCCGGAGAAAAGTTTCGCCGGCTACACGGCGCTGAACAGCCTGCCGCCCGTGAAGTTGAAGTACTCGGCCGAATCCGAAGTCAAGGGCAGCGAGGGCATCACGCGCGTGACGGTGGAGAATCCGTCGCGGAACCTGGCGTTTGCGGTTCACCTGATGGTGAAGACCGTGAAGCGCGACGAGGAGGACATGCGCGAGGAAGCCGAGATCCTGCCGGTGATTTGGGAAGATAACTACTTCCCGCTGATGCCGGGAGAGAAGCGCACTGTGACCGCCGCTTACAAGTCTGCCGAAGCGGGCAAGAATCCGCCTGCCGTGTGCAGGTGGGAGGCTGGAACGTAAAGTAGTTGGAAGGCGGCCTATCTTCGCGGCAACTGGCTGTGAAATTTATCAAAGGTTTAACAGCCTCCGGCGGCGTTTCCAGGCATAATGGACATTAGAGGAGAACTCAAAAGCATGAATTTCCGACTCATTACCATTACTCTTGCCGCCACCGCGCTCTTCGCACAAGGGCCCGGCGGTCCTCCGCATATGCGCGGCATGAACGCGCCGGCGAAAACCACTGCGGTGCAAACGTATCTGAACCTGACCGACGCCCAGGTCTCAAGCCTGCAACAGTTGCGCCAGTCCGAAGCGGCGGCGCTGAAGCCGATCTATGAGCAAATGCGCCCGTTGCACGAAAGCCTGCGCACCCAGGAGCAAGGTTCCGGCGCGGACGCCACCGCGGTCGGCAAGGTGGTGCTCAGCATGAAGGCGCTGGAGCAGCAGGCGGCGCCCATCCGCGCCAGCTACCAGCAGCAAGCCTTGGCGGTGTTGACGCCTGCGCAGAAGACCCAGTTGGCCGCGCTGCAGAGCGCCGCCGCCCTGATGCCCGCCATCCACGAAGCCGGCGCGCTGAATTTGCTGACGCCGCCCGAGGGACCGGAAGGCCACGGCGGGTTCGGCGGTCCGCGCTAGGGTTTCACCAATATTCCCCGACCCCCATCCGGCAGGTCCGCCTGGACCACTCCAGCGCCTGCCGGATGCCCCTCTTTTCGAGCGCTAAGGCGTCGTAAATAAATAAGCTTTACAACTGATCTTATTCGTTTGGATGAATCGTGTAGTTCCACTCGCCATGAAACTTGTCGGGCTTCAGATTGACATGGGCAAACTCTTCATCCGTGATCTTTCGTCCAACAGGGTACTTGCGGTGATC
>Ga0302324_100010242_pt1 | contig 19454 bp, 14 predicted proteins | sample Palsa_T0_1_FD_201949 | JGI IMG/M metagenome (GOLD analysis project Ga0302324, IMG submission 201949) | Peat permafrost microbial communities from Stordalen Mire near Abisko, Sweden - Palsa_T0_1 | ecosystem: Environmental > Terrestrial > Soil > Palsa > Peat permafrost | place: Sweden: Abisko...
CATATGGGCGAAATTTCCAAAGATCACCGTGAAGATAACCATGCTGAAGACGGGAACGAGCACCGCCCAGGCTACGCCTAGCGCCGTTTGTTTGTAGCGGACTTTCACGTCACGCCAGACCAGGAAGTAAAGCAGTTCACGGAACTGCCATAGTTCGTCCCAATCGACGCTGATCCATCCAGGCCTCGCGCGAATGACGCGCTCCTGTGGAGGAGCTTCCGAAACAGCGGTAGGCTCCACATCAACCGACGGTGAGATGGCGATCGCGTTACTCATAAGGTTTCAGCTCAAAGACTATGCCAGGCTCAATTGAGAGTCAGCATGCGCGTCGACGCGAGTTCCCGGGTCTCGCGATGCGACAGTTTCGGAAAGGATCTCCAGTATTCGATCCGCCTTGGAATCCCAATCGAAGTACAGTTCACGAACCCGACGCTGCCCACCCGCCTGCATCTGCCGGCGAAGATCGGGCGATTGGGCCAATTTGATCATGGCGGCAGCCAGACCGGCGATGAAGCTTTCGCGCGAATCAGGCGCGACACGAATGCCGCAGGAATCGTCGATGTACTGGCTGGGTCCGCCCCAGTCGGTTGCGACCATCGGAACGCCAACCGCCATGGCCTCGAGCAAAACGGTCCCCCCGCACTCCCGGAGACTGGGCAGCACGAGTACATCGGACTGGCGAACCGTCTCCGCGCCTTGTTGCCGTGAGAGGTGCCCGAGAAATCGAACGCGGTTCTCGATGCCAAGCACAGCAGCACGCGCTTCGAGAGTCTTGCGCAACGGTCCATCGCCGCCGATTTGGAGCACCGCCTCCGTCGACGCATCAGCCACCGCTTTGAACGCCTCCAGCAAAAGATCCACGCCTTTCCAATCCACAAGGCGCCCCAGAAACGTAAATCGCACTTCGCCATCATGGCTGGGCGTTTGGGCGGCGGGCTTCCAAATCGACAGATCCGCTCCGCTCTCGACGACTTTAAAGATTTTCCCGCGGCAGCCGCGAGGAAGCGCTCTGAGCGTCGCAGCACTCGCGACGACCAGCGCATCAGCCCTGAGCTTGCCAGGCACCAAACGGTGAATGTAATGCGAAGCCCAGCGCCCGGTCCTCTCGACCCAGCGGGTGAAACCGCCTTGCAGGTATTGGAACGCCGGCGGGTAATCCATCCCGCCGCACATCGGCCCGATCACAACCGGCACGCCGAGCCCGAACATCATGCTCGTTTCCTTCGGGCTGATTGGCATCGGCTCATGCACGATGCTGATCGAATGCCGCGCGATCACACGCCGGACCTCTCGTCGCGCCAGAATCTGAGTGAAGAGATGGTGCAGCACTCCCAGAGTTTGTTCGCCCAGTTTTCGTGGCAGCTTCGATTGAACGCACCACATGGCCCTGTGCAGCCAGGTGTCGCGAATAAATGCGATCCGATCGATATCCTGCGGGAAATCGGTGGTTAGTTCCTCGCGCGTGCGTTCATGCACGACCATCCAAACTTCCGCCCCACGCTGTCGCAGCAGCTTGAAGTAGTAATACGGAAGGGATGCTTCGCCGCCGAACTTCAAAGAAGCGTGTTCGGCAACGATGAGCACGCGCAATCCGCGGGCGCTTGCTGGAATGATGTCAGGAGCAGCGTTCATGAGTTGAACAGTTGCAACCAGCGGAGATCAATCAAATGAGTCGGGCGATGGTCGAGTCTCAAGCATCGCCATCAGGCAAGGCTCCGCCCACGTCAACTGCGCCATTTTTCTTAGGGCAAGACCTGCTTGATCCCGAATTGTTGCACGGCTTATGCCGTTCTTGAACCGCGCTCTGCTTTGGCAAGAAGCACGGTCTTCCTCGCGAACCGCTCTCTGCCTAATCAATCACTTCGAGCTCAGCCGCGCCAATCTCCAGACTTACACCACGACCGAGCATTTCAATCTGCAATATCAACCGATGCGCCCCCGATCGCTGCTCCACCAATCCCTGGAGGCCACGGAAGGGGCCGGACCGAACTTCGACGCGTACACCCTTCTTTAGATACGGGTAGGGAAGCAGCAACTCCGCTCCTTCCACGGCAAGGCGGAGGTTGGTCAATTCCTGCTCGATCTGCGCCTGATCGCAAACCTCAATAATCTTGGCGACGCGCCTGGTTCTGTCAGCTGCATACACATCGTCGAGCGAACCGTAGAGAAACAGGTATCCAGGAAATAAGGGCAGATCGACAACAAATCGCCGGCCGCCGTAGAACTGCGTCTTCTTTATAAGTGGAAGATAGTGCTGAATCCTCTTTGCCTTCATGTCGTTGGCCAGCGCCTTTTCCTGACGCGACTTCACTTGAAGTACCGTCCATACTGCGGGCGCAACGACCGGCCGCTCGGCAGGCAAAATGGAGGAATCCACCGGATAAATTTGCGAAAGCATCGACATCTAGCCCCTTCCCGAGGGAATCCGTTCCACATCACTTCACAGTCAATTCACACCAGCCACCACTCACGTGCTCAAGGCACGAGAATTACTTGGTCAGTCCTTTCGCGGCTAATTCCTGAGTTGCCTGGAGCACGCGATCCTCAGCCTGCTGCGTGCTGCACCATTCGACCAACTCCGTAATTCCTTCTTCGAAGTTCACCTTCGGAGAATAGCCCGCGGCCTCTTTGATCTTTGAGATGTCCGCGTAACAGTGGCGGATGTCGCCCTCGCGATACTTGCCGTTGATCTTGGGAGCAACGTCTTTGCCAAGTGCGCCGATCAAAGCATTGGCGATGTCCAGGACACTCAGCCGACGTCCGGTGCCGACATTGAAGTAATCATAGTTCATCGAATCATGTTCCATCGCCAGCATATTTGCCTGCACGATGTCGCTCACATGCGTAAAGTCCCGGCTCTGCAATCCATCTTCAAATACCAACGGCGGATTATCATTCAGTAATCGCGAGGTGAAGATGGCGGCAATTCCCGTATATGGATTGGATAGCGATTGACGCTGTCCATAGACATTGAAATACCGCAGGGCAACCGTTGGAATGCCGTAGGCTCGCCCAATGGCCAGGCACAGCTCTTCCTGATCACGTTTGCCCGTGGCATAGGGGGACGCGGGCTGTAGGGATTTCTCCTCATCCGTTGGTAGGGGAATCAGTTCTTCGCCTGTCTTGGGATCCAGTAGCTCCCACACGCCTTGTTTGAATTGCGAAACGGGTCGTAGCGTCGGCGCGATTCTCTCGCCCTCTGCCGTCTTGTAACGCCCTTCGCCGTAGATGGACATCGACGAGGCGACAACCAGTTTCTTGAACTGCGACCGCCGGGCCACCATCGCTTCAAGCACGACCGCCGTGCCCAGCGTGTTTACGTCCATGTACCGCTTGATTTCGTACATCGACTGGCCCACGCCCACGGCGGCGGCCTGGTGGTAGACCACTTCGATTCCATCCAGCGCCTTGGCGATGGCATCTTCATCACGCACATCGCCGCGAATGAATTCGGCATTGGGATCCAGGTAGACCGGCGGAACATCGCTTGCATCGTGCACCTGCGGATCGAGGTTGTCGAACACCCGCACCTTGTGCCCACGCGCTAACAGCGCATCGACGATATGCGATCCGATGAATCCTGCACCACCAGTTACAAGCACATGCATCTCGAGCCTTCCTGTTACATTCTTAACGAACCGATCACTTCCGAAATCGCAGTGATTTCGCCCGAACCGTCGTCCGCTCGTGCATGACTCACATCAGCCCTGCACGAAAAAAGATTCGCTTCTCTGGACAATGCGTTCTAGTAGAACCAACAAATCCAGAAATACGGAGGTGAAAGCAACGCCTCGATGCCCATTTCTGCTGCTAAAGCATCGAACGATCGTGCCGCTCATATACCCACGACAAATGCCACGACAAATCCGACGTGGCGACACGATTCAATATGCAACCTCACTTCGACATCTTCTTCCACGCCCGTCGTTGAGCAATGTGTATTCCACTATCAAACAAAAGCGCCCAGAAAAGAAATCGCAAGCAATCACAACTCGGTCCCTATCCTTTGCAATCTGCTGGCACTTGCGCCACGAATCACGACCGAGCAGATTTTTCGCGCCCTTAAGATAGGTAATATCGTTCCGCCTAGTTTCCGCTCATGATACCGTCCAAGTGCGCGCTCGGAGCGCAACTCCCTTCGCCGAAAGCGAGTTATGTTGGGAAGAACTGTAAAACTGGGAAGCCTGTGACGCTTTTCACGCCTCAAGTGGACGATGGCGCGGCTTCATCGTTTGTCGCGTGGCTTGTCGTTCCTGAGCAAGAGACCGCTCATTTCTTCAACCACTTGTCCCAATAGGTGGCGAACTGATCGACGTTGTCCTTGGTCACTTGCGTCAGCGGATTGGGGATCTTCACGGCCGGCGGATCTTTCTTGTTCACGATCTTGTCCACCAGGATTTCTACCGTGCGATGGCCCCAGCCGTAGCAGTCCTGGGCTATGAGCATCTGCACGTGGCCATCGCGGAGGTAATCCAATTCCTTGGGAAGGGCATCGCAGGAGACGACCTTGATCGAGCCAGGGGGAAAGTTGAGGGCGTTGTCGGTGAAGAGCGGCCACCCGCCAACGAAGACCCAGCCATCGATTTTGCCGGGGTTGGCGTTGAGGGCGGCGTTAAGGGCTTCGACTGCCTTTTCAGGGGTTTCTTCGTGATAAAAGGCCCCGTTGCCGTCGCCGTTGAGCTCGTGCATGTTGGGGAATTTCTTCAACTCTTGGCGCACGGCCTTGACGCGGATTTGGAGATTGGGGGCGCTTTCGTTGCCGGCGAGGATGGCGACGGTGCCGGTTTGATTCATGTATTTGGCGAGTTGATCCACCATCAGCACGCCCAGTTGCGCATCATCGGTGCCGTAGTCGCAGAGGCGCTTGCTGTCGGGCGCATCGGAATCAAAACAGACAACTGGTATTCCAGCGTCGATGGCGTCGTTGATCGCGCCGGTGAGGGTCTGGGCGTCGGAGCAGGAGACGGTCATCCCATCGACATGCTCGTTGGCCAGCGCGCTGATCGCCTCGGCCTGCTTGGAAGCGTCCTCATCAGCGGGCGTGCGCCAGTCGATGGTGATCTTGATTCCGTATTTGTCGCCCAACTCCTTGGCGGCGTCCAAAGCGCCGACCTTGGCGGCCTGGAAGACGTCGTTGGATTCGCTCTTGGCGACCATGCCGATGCGCAAATCTTTTTTCGCATCGTCGGCCAAGCCTGGCTTGGCCAGTGAGGACCACAATGCAACTGCCGCCAGAAAACCCGCCAGGATTCCAAATCGCTTGTTCATGAAGACTCCGCGTGAAAGAGTTAAAAGTTCAAAATTAAAAGTTCAAAGTTGAAGACTTCGAGATCTCGTTTCCAAGTTTCATTTTGTTCGGATGGCGTTCTTTGGTGGACTCGTCCACGGCGACCTATGGCTAAGGCCGGCTCCGCCGATGGCTGCAGGCACCGAGGGCTGCATACTTCGCTTGCCTTCCTACGTCTCCAATTTTTTCATAAAGCTGGGCCAGCTCGTCAAAAATGAATTCAGATGGATCTTCTTCGCCCACAACTAACTCGAACATTTCGGCAGCCTCCCGATAACGCTTCTCGTCGCGAAAAATGTAGCCAAGATCCTGAGCAACGTACCGTTTACGTGTGGACAGGGCCAACCCGCGAGTCAAAACATCAACCCCGATTTGTGGCGCAGCTTTCACGTAGAACATGTCGTATCGGCCAAAGCAATCGAGCGCGATAGCGGGAATAATTTTGCCCGGGTACTGGCGCGTCTCGCCATAATCGAGTTGATTCCCTCCAACAAAGTACGCGTAATCGTTGATTCTCTCGGGAAAACTAACGTCCATGTAACAATGGTTGACCTCACCATTTCGTGATACCTGCAGGGCGGCGACAATGTAGAATCCGCCGCCGCTGCCATCATCAGAAAGCACAGCGACATTCAAGGGTGAAAGGCGCCACATTGACGGCCGACCCTCCCTCCACGAAGAAACCCGAAACGCAGGCGCCTCAGTGTTCGCGGCGATAGCGCGGACAAAGGAAAGGTCATTGGAATGCGCGCGAGGCATGACTTTCCAACCTAAGTGTGCGAGCCGCGGAGGCGGCGGGCGCGGAGGTAGCTGCTCAATTGATCGATCGCCACGGCGATGATGATCGCGGCGCCAATGATCACCTTTCGGTATTCCGAGTTCCAGTGCAGCGTATCAATGCCGTTTTCGATCATGGCGATGAGCAGAGCGCCCAACAGCGCGCCGATTGCCGATCCGCGACCGCCCGAGAGGCTCGCGCCGCCTACCACGGCGGCGGCGACGACGGTGAGCTCGTAACCATTGGCCGTGTTGCTCGATGCGCTGCCGAATCGCCCCAGTGAGACCATGCCGGCGATCCCGGCAGTGATTCCCGCCAGCACATACACGCGAAGCTTCACCCGGTGGGTGCGCAAGCCACTGAAGCGGGCGGCTTCCTCATTTCCGCCGACGGCGTAAATCTCCCGCCCGCCGACGGTCAGCGACAGATAGAACCAACCGATGGCCGTCACCACAAGCGTGATCATCATGGGCATAATGCGCAAGCCGAAAATCTTGATTAGAGCGAAATGTGTAGTGAAGGCGTCGGGCAAGCGATGGCCGGCGGTGGGCAGGGTTTTCATCGGTGGCAAGACGATCGCCAGGCCGCGGATGATGCTCATCGTGCCCAGCGTGACGATGAACGGATGCAGCCCCGCGACCACCAGCGATCCATTGAGCAATCCGCAGGCAAACCCCACCGCCAGCGGCACGCCGATGCCCAGGGCGAGCACCTGGGGCGCGGATGCGTCCCTGGGAAAATGCTGCAGCACCCATGCGCCGGCCAGCGCCGAGAGCGCCATGGTGGATCCGACGGAAATATCAATGCCGCCGGTCACGATCACCAGCGTCATGCCTACGGCCATGATGGCGTAATAGGACATGTTTGTGGCAATCTGATCGACGAGGTTGGGGAGATTGAGGAAAGTGTTTTGACGACCCGGGGCGGCATCCATCGCGCCGTAGATGCTCAGCCCCGTTCCCATTACCAGGATCACCATGAGCAGGCCCAGTTCCTGCATGCGCGGTAATTGAAACTTGCGCCTCGACGGGGCGATGGGAAGAGCATTCGACACAGTGGTCGGTGTTGTCATAACGAGTGGTTCGATTCCAGACCCATCCCCGTGCAGACCCTCTGCGACGATGAAGATAACTTAGCAGAGTTTGCCGCTACTATAAATCTGTCAACCCGGACATTGGGACTATCGACCGTGGAACCCGACGCCAATCTGGCGGCCCAAGCGGGCAGGGCCACAGCAAAACAACCGAAACACGCCGACGCGGGTCGCTGGGCAGCGAATCGGGAGGCCACTGGCGTAGAATGAGCCACGAGGATCGCTTCATGACACAACTGGAACCTTCGGCCGATTCCTTCCTTCGCAGCGCGGGTCTCCGCAGGACACCGGTGCGTTCAGCGGTACTTGAGCTGTTGGCCGCGGCGCCACGACCCCTGGGCGTGCCCGATATGCTCGGCAGGCTACCGCGTGGCACCGATGTGGTGACGGTTTACCGCACGCTCAATACTTTTACGCGAAAGAAACTCGTGCACCGGATTCAGGCCGAGGATCGATCCTGGCGATATGCCCTTGGCACTTCAACCATCAAAATGGACCACCGCCATCCGCATTTTGTTTGCGAGAAATGTCAAAATGTCGAGTGTCTTGCCGGTGCCGAGATTCCCAAGGGGCTGCCAAAGTCCATGGGGGTGAAGAACGATTATTCAATCAGCTATTCCGAGGTGGTCTTGCACGGGGTCTGTCCGCGGTGTCAGTAAATGGCCCATGGTAGTTGGCGGTCGTCGGTTGCCTGTTGCTGATGAAGACCGGCTTTTGCCAGCAATCAGCAACCAATAACCAGCAACCATTCAGAATCGCTTGCTCCGTCCCGTCAAAGTCTTTTCCAAAACGCGCTCCAGGGTTTCGCACACGCGCCCGATCTGATACCTGGTCATCCGGCTGAAAAAAGGCAGCGCCAGCGTGCGAGCGCCGACGTATTCGCATACCGGAAAATCGCCAGCTTTGAATCCGAACTGATCGCGCATGTAGGGCTGAAGATGGATCGGCGGAAAATAATTGTTGCAGCCGATGCCCTCGCTCCTCAATTCGCGCATCACCTCATCGCGATCGCCCGGCTCGAATAAATCATTGAGGCGGACGACAAAGACAAACCAGCTCATGTGCGTGTCATCCTGCAACGTGGGCAAAATCAGGTAGCGATTGGTCATCAGGCGGTTGATGTACTCGTGGGCGACGCGGCGGCGATTTTCCAGGATCTCATCGAGCCGCCGAATCTGCGCGACACCCAGAGCGGCGTTGATTTCGCTCAGCCGATAGTTGTAACCCAGCCGCTCGTGGGCGAGCCAGGCCATGCCTTCGCGCCCCTGGTTGCGCAGGCTACGACAGAGAGCGGCGAAGTGCTCGTCGTCCGTCACGATCATTCCGCCCTCGCCGGTGGTGATCTGCTTGTTGGGATAAAAAGCGAAGACTCCTGCTCGGCCAAATGAACCAATTCGGCGTTCGCCGCCCAGTCCGCCAAAGCCCTCGCAGCAGTCTTCGAGCAGGGTCAATTCGTGCCGCTGGGCGATCTGCTCGATCTCCGCCATGCCGCCGGGATGGCCGAATGTTTCCACTGCCACGATCGCGCGCGTCTTTGGAGTGATGGCGGCTTCGAGCTTGTCCGGATCGATGTTCAGTGTCTGCGGATCAATATCCACAAACACGGGCTTCGCGCCGACATAAAGCACGCAGTTGGCGCTGGCGACAAAGCTGAACGGCGTGGTTAGGACCTCATCTCCAGCCCCGATTCCAGCCGCGATTGCCGCACAGTGCAGGCCGGCAGTGCCCGATGAAACACCAACCCCGTGCCTTCTGCCGGCAACCTCGGCACAGGCGCGTTCAAACTGCTCGATCTTGGGTCCAATCGAAAGCGTGTTGGTCTGGAGCACATCGACAACGGCATCGATTTCGAGCTGCCCGACATCGGGCTGCGACAGGGGAATGGGTGCTGGCATTTGGCGCGAAGATAAAGGATTGGCTCGCCGCTGAACAGGGCACATTCCGCGTAGCGGGCTGCCGTCAATGGAGAAACCTTCTGCCGGGGCTATACTCCCGCTCTCATGGCTGAACCGAAGCGCAAACGAAAGCGAAACGCCGACTTCTGGCGCGCCTGCCGATACCTCGCGCCTTACCGCAGGCTGATGATCATCTCAATTGTCTGCGCCTTCTTTGTCGGCGGAGCATTTACCAGCAGCTTGGTGACAGTCCTGCCGATCATCAGGGTTCTGATTAACAATGACACCGTTCCCGACTGGCTGGATCGCCAGATCGCCGACCACCGACTCGGTGTTACGCTCAGCACCGATCCCGACCAGCCCCGAATCCTCAGCATGGAACCGCACGGCGCGGCCGCTACCTCGGGTTTTCGGGAGGGAGACGCGCTGACCGCCCAGCGCACCGATGCGCGCGGCGAGCCATCGGCATTGGCGGGTCTGGCAGATTCCGGCGTCATGGTCATCGCCAGCGCCAAACGCACCGATTCGGTTGTGTCCACCCCGCTGGCGGCGGTTCCCTGGTACTGGAGACTGCTGCGCATCTGGGCATACAAGTTGCCCAGCAACAAGGTCGCTGCCATCGCATCCATTTTTGTCGTCACCATGTCTCTCAGCATCGTCGGCAACGTGCTGCGATTTTTCCAGGAATATCTTTCGGACAAAGCCGCGATCGCCGCCATCAACGACGTGCGCCGGCATATGTACGATCATGTGCTCCACCTGCCGATGAACTACTTCGTCACCTTCGGCACGGGCGATGTCACCAGCCGTCTGGTACAGGATGCGCAGGGCTTGCAGGACGGTTTCAAAACCCTGCTGGGGCCGGCGATCCAGGAGCCGATCAAAGCCGTCTTCACGCTCGGGCTTGCCTTGGCGTTGAGTTGGCGATTGACCATATTCATCGTCATTTTCGCCCCATTTATGGCGGTGATGATCCGCCGCTTCGGTAAAAAGATGCGCCGAACCAATCGCGCGGCTTTGCAAAAGAGCGCCCAGATGCTCGGCCAGATTGAAGCCACATTGCAGGGCGTGCGCGTGGTCAAGGCGGTGGGTGCCGAACGATTTGAACGCCGGCGATATGCGGCCATCATGCAGGGATTGCTCGGCGATCAACTGGCGATGGCCCGCTACGAAGCCTACGCGCCCGCCGTCCTGGAAACCCTTGCCGCGCTGGCCGTGGGGTCAGTGATGCTCTACGCCTCCTATCTTGTGCTCATTCTGCACACGCTCGATCCGGAGCGATTGATGGGGGTTCTGATGGGACTGGCCGGGATCGGCGAATCGCTGCGAAGAATCAGCAAACTCAGCGGCGATATCGGCCGAAGCAATGCCGCCGCCGCCCGAATTTTCCAGATCATCGACATTCCCATCGAACGTCGACGGGGAATCGGCAACAAGCAGAACGGCGTCGTTTATGGCCGCATCAATCTCCCACCCCTCAGCCGCGAAATCTTCTTCGAGAACGTGGTGTTTTCCTACGGCACAGGTGATCAGCGGGCGCTCGATGGCGTGAGCCTGAAGGTTCCCAAGGGCAAGTCGATCGCGATCGTCGGCCGTAACGGAAGCGGAAAGACCACGCTACTTGCGTTGCTGCCCCGATTTTTCCAACCGCAAACCGGAAGCGTTTCGATCGATGGAATCGACATTAATCAAGTGACCCTGCGCAGTCTGCGCGATCAGATGAGCATCGTCACCCAGGAAAGCATCATTTTCCCCGGCACGGTCGCCCAGAACATCGCCTACGGCCTGCCCACTGCCAACCGTGAGCAGATCGAAGCCGCCGCCCGCAAGGCGTTCTGTCACGATTTCATCATGGAAAAGCCGCAGGGGTATGACACCTCATTGGACGGCTTGGGCGGCCAGCTCAGCGGCGGCCAGCGCCAGCGCCTGAACATCGCCCGCGCCATCCTGCGCGATTCGCCGATCCTGATTCTCGATGAAGCCACCAGCCAGGTGGATGCCGAAAGCGAGCATCTGATTCAACAGGCGGTTGAATCGATCATGCACCAGCGCACCACGTTCGTGATCGCGCATCGGTTCAGCACGATCCTGAGTGCTGATTCCATCGTGGTGATGGATCGCGGCAAGATCGTCGCACAGGGAAAGCATGAAGAGCTGCTGCGGACCTGCCAGACCTATCAAAACCTCTATGAGCGCCAATTGCCGCCGCCCAGTGATTAAGCGCTCGACGACCAGCGCAGTAGTGTCCGCCGCTCGCGGCTTAGCGGGCCGGCGATTGCCAAAACGCCGGCGCGCTACGGCGTGACCATTTTGTGTGGTCCGACCGGGCTTGTCGCTTTGGCGGCAAGCGCCAGCCGCTAAAGCGGCTAGCCCGGCGGATGAATCCCGTGAAATGTGTTTACACCCGCGCGCTACATTGCCAAAAGCGGCGGCTTGTGATGGTGCCAAGTGCCGTCTACAATGATTCCCATACCTCGCAACTGTCCGTTTCAACCCTTCGACTAAGGCGTTTAGTTTGAGCGACAAAGCAGAACACCCCCCGGCTCCCGAGGCTTTTGCGGCACTGGGCGTTCGTCCTTCCATCCTTCGCGCATTGGCCGAGGCCAGTTTCACTGTGCCTTCCGAAATCCAATCGCTTCTCATCCCGCGCGCTCTCGCCGGCGGTGATCTGCTTGGACAGGCTCGCACAGGAACCGGAAAGACCGCGGCGTTCGCCATTCCGATGCTCCAGCGCGCGACCAAGGGAATCGCAACCCAAGGCATTATTCTCGTGCCAACCCGAGAACTCGCCGTGCAGGTGGAGGCGGAGGTCAAGCGTCTTGCCCAGTACACGCCGATCCGAACCGTCGCGGTCTACGGCGGACAGAAGATCACCGCCCAGATGAAGTTCCTCAAGCACGGTCCGGAGATTCTCGTCGGCACGCCCGGCCGGGTGATCGATCTGCTCGAGCGGCGAATCATCGATTTTGGCAACGTTCGCTTTGTCGTGCTCGACGAAGTGGACCGCATGCTCGACATCGGGTTCCGCGATGACATCCGCAATATCCTCTCTCGCGTGAAGGGCGTGAGGCGGAGCCTGCCGCCGGATGGGCGGCCTAATGCACAACAGGGCGACCAGCAATTCGATCCGCAATCAGACGGTCACCCGGGAAATGACCGATCGCATCAGACGATCTTCGTGTCGGCGACGATCTCCGCTGATATCGAAAAACTTTCCCGCCAGTACATGCGCGAGCCAGTTGAAAAATTGATCGCGCCGGGCGCGGATGAACGCCCGACGGTGGAGAAGGTCGAGCAGTATTACCTGTCGGTCGAGCCGTGGGATAAATACCGCCTTCTCAAGGCACTCCTTCAACAGGAAAATCCCGACCTTGCGATTGTCTTCACGCGCACCAAGCATGGCGCGGAAAAGCTGGCGAAAAAACTGCATGCCGACGGCATCGAATGCCGCGAGATCCACGGCAACCTCGCCCAAAACAAGCGCGATCGGGTGATGAAGAACTTCCGCAGCGGGAAGTTTGATGTGCTCGTCGCCACTGATCTGGCCAGCCGAGGAATCGATGTTGCCGACATCAGCCACATCATCAATTATGACATTTCGGAGGATCCCGAGGTTTATGTCCATCGCGTCGGCCGGACCGCGCGCATGGGCGCCAAGGGACGCGCCTTCACCTTCGTCACCCGCGAGCAGGGTGATGAACTGACCAAGGTTGAAGCGCTCATCAACATGATTATCCCCCAGGCAACGATTGAAGGCTTCATCCCGAATCCTCCTCCGGCCGATTGGACGGAGCATAAACCCGGCACCTTCGGGGGCATGGGCGTTGGATCGGGTGAAGCCCCAAAGCCGATCGTCAACCGATTTGAGCGAGCCTACGGTTCTTCCCCCTCGACCTCCGACGGCGCGGCTGCGCCCATCACCTTGCAGGCTCCTCCGCGTACACTCGGGAGCAAGATTCCCATCAACCGCCGCCACAAACGCCGCCGCTGAGCCGCGCTTTTTCCCGCCGGGCCGGCGGCTTCAACCGCCAGCAGCGACATTCGGGCATGCATCGGCCCTGTTTTGTCCCATAATCACACGGTTACAAGCACGCCGCCGAAAAACTTCGGCTCCGTTTTGACAATCCCCAAAAGCTGTTGCATGTTTCGTTGTACGTAGCGACATCACGAGTGATTATCGCTGCGGAAGCTCGTTCCGAATGCACGGTGGCGCAAGACCCGGGCATCGGACGATAGATTAGTTGTTATTACTACAAACAGATTTTAAATAACTCCGACGTGCGTCGGCGGTTATGAGGCGAATTCGAGCGATCACTGACGAGGGAGAAACATGCAAGTCCCAATGAAAATGAGAAAGTCGCAGGTCCTGGCCGCCACGGTGGCCGCTGCCGTTCTGAGTTTCACGGCGATGTCAAACGCGGCGCCCGCCGTGTTGCCTTACAACACGAACTTTACGACCTCGGCCGATACCAACGGCGACACTTACACGCCGGGCCAGCTTGAAGGGCAGGGTCACAACGGTCCCACCGACAGCACCAGCACCGGCTGGGTCGATGAAACCGGCGAGCCGACCAACGTGGCCACCGTGCTCTCCGGAGGCGGAGTCAAATTGAGCGCCGCGCCCGCTGGAGGCGAATTCTCCGATGTCTACAACTCGAATCTGGCCGATCATCCATCAGCTGGCAGCAACGGTAACGGCGTCGCGCTGAATCCTGCGACTTACGGCAACCAGGTCAACATCTCGTATGGTTTGAACATTACGCAGCCGACCATGGGCAACGGTTTCACATCGTCCAGCGGAACCAACAGCTTCTCGGCCGCCGGCTTTGGTGTGGAGGTTCTGGGCTCCAACGACCAGGTCCTGGCGTCGCTCTTTACCGTGGCAAATCCAAACCACGCCGGCGAAGAAGACGTCGAAGTGAACGAATCACAAGGCAATCAGATCACCGATCCAACATTGGTTCCGCCAGGCAACGGCACCAACGCCACGTACAACATCGCAATGAACTTCAACTCCAGTACCTTCACGGTCTTCATCAACGGCACCAAAGGCGGAACCTATGCCTTCGCCAACGCCAATGTGGGCGGTATCGGAGCCATTGCCTTTGCGACAGACAACCTCGGAACGGACCAAGCGACGTTTAGCGCCCTCTCGGTCGTCCCCGAGCCGGCGAGCTTTGGAATGGTCACGCTGGGTGGATTGCTCATGCTCGCCAAACGTCGGCGACCGCGCATCGCCTAGCCGCGCATCCAAATAGTTTACCCTCTTTCCCAAGCCCACGGACAACTGTCCGTGGGCTATTTTATTTGGCGAGGGCAGCGCTCGACGATGTTTCAGCGTACAAACGATAGCAGCCCCGCATGAACGCGCGGGGCTCCCACGTTGTCTTGAAACGGCGAATCAAGCCTTGTTATCCAGCGTGAAGCCGACTTTAATCGACACCTGCCACTCGCCGACTTTCCCGCCGTCGATCGATCCGCGTGTTTCGATCACTTCGAACCACCGCATGTTGCGAATCGTTTTGGATGCGCGGGCGATTGCGCCGTTGACTGCTTCTTCGACGCTTACGTTGGACGTGCCCGTCAACTCGATGACTTTGTAGACGTGGTCGCTCATATCGTTTCACCTTTCTGTTGGAACCCATTAGCCAAGTAAAGTGTAGCGGCAACTAGCACCGATGCCATCCAATCTCCTGGCTTCGCTACCGCGAACCCTGGGCCAATTCGCCGGCAACCACATTTCGCAGCCACTCGCAGGGGTCCTTTCGCATCGATGCGATCACTATCGCTTTCCCGCCATTGTCCGGATCGAGCAGGTTGGTGGCGCAGGTGAATCGGACCAAAACCGACGGATCGGCAAGTAAGGGAGACAGTTGATCCAGCGCAGCCGTCTTGCGAGTGCCCGCCAGGACGGAAACTGCCGCCGCCCGCGTCCAGGGGTTTTGATTCCTGACCATCCCCTCCAGCTTCTGTCCAACCAACGACGCCGGATGCGCGATCAGCAACTGGATGGAAACCTGGCGCACTTCCGGACAGTCGGAGATCGTGAGTCCGAGCAATTGGTCCTGAGCGCGATCATCCCACTCTCCAGAAATCTGACTCATCGCCTCAATTTCGACCAGCGGATTCGGATCGGCAATCAGCGTCGCCAAACCCGCTGCCGACGCTTTCGCCGCAGTCATTCTTTCCTGTGTAACTTCATGGGCACAATCACCAACGCGCTGATCGACGCTCTCCCAATCGTTAAAATCCGGATCGAGGAAATAGGCGGCGAGGTAATACTTGAGCGCGCGATCCGGATCGTGACGCGTTTTCAAAAAGAATCGGCCCGCCGCTCCCTGTGCGCTGGCCGAAGTCGCAGCAAAGTCCGCCGCGGCGATGAAGTCGGCCTCGGCATCATCGGGTTTCTGTTCTTCATCGAATCTACCGCGCATTAGGTGAAGCTGACCGTCGGCGGGAAATTTCGCGATCGCTTCATCCAGAAGTGCGCTCGCCGACTCATCGTTTTGCGACAACGCCTCGCTCACGCGCCGTTCCCAGGCGGGAGGTGTGCCAGGATGGTCTCGACACCAATCATTCAGCATCGCCTGAGCATCCGCCTTCTGGCCGGCCGTTTGTAAGTCGAGTTGCAGCGACTCAACCAGGGTGTAATCATCGGGAGCGATCCCGATCGCTCTCCTTAACACACTGACCGCGTCCGCCGGCTCGCCATGCGCTGCATACAGCTCAGCCATTTCCTTCAGCGGCTCGACGCTCCGAGGTGCGAGACTGATCGCCGTCTGCAACATTTGTTTTCGCGCGTGAAACAGAACGTCGGTCACGTGCCCCCGGAACACAATGTCAAACGAAGAGACAAATGCCTCCTCGCCGAACAGAGCGCGGGCATGCTCACAGATCAGAAACGCGGTCAACGCATTTCCCTGCCCATTGAGGCTCTTGGCAAGTGCCAGATGGGCGTTGGGATTTCCGTAGTCCATCGCCAGTGCCAAACGCGATGAGTCAAGCGATTGCCGCGTGGTTGGAGCGGTCGCGGCCTTGGCCAGGCTCAGGCCAAGCGATAGCACGATCAGCGCAAAGGCCGCCGCAATCTGTTTCGTGGAGATTCGTGCGAATTCGTGTCGATTCGTGATCCGCATTTTCAGCCATTCATTCAATGCGGGCCGCCCGCCGATCGAGATGAATCGCTAGCAGCGTCACATCCGCGGGCGTGATCCCACTGATGCGCAGCGCCTGCCCAAGACTGTGCGGCGTAAAGCGGGAAAGCTTCTGCTTCGCTTCATTTCGCAGCCCCATCACCTTTGCATAATCCATCGACGGCGGAAGCAATTTCGCTTCCAGCTTGGCGAATCGCTCGATCTGCCGATCCTGGCGGGCAATGTAGCCGGCATATTTGATCTGTATTTCCGCTGCCCGAGCGACATCGTGTGTGATCTCCGCCGCCGCGGGAAGGCGCTGGGCCAGCTGCGCCCAGTTGTTCTCGCCGCGGAGAAGCCAGTCAGCCGCGCTAACCCCATCCATGCGCTGCGATCGCAGCAGATCAAATGCAGCGGCGATCGACTCGCGCCGGTTGCCGAAGGCGTCCCAGCGATCATCCCCAACCATTCCAATCTCGCGTCCGATCGGCGTCAGCCGCTCATCCGCGTTGTCGCTGCGAAGGTGCAGCCGATGCTCTGCTCGACTGGTGAACATCCGGTAAGGTTCTGTCGGCGGCTTGGTGACCAGATCGTCAATCAGCACGCCGATATACGCCTGATCCCGCCGCAGAATGAAATCCACATTGCTGCCCGCCGCATATCGCGCGGCATTCACACCCGCGACCAGCCCCTGCGCCGCCGCCTCCTCATACCCGCTGGTACCATTGATCTGCCCCGCAAGGAAGAGACCCGCCACGCTCTTTGTCTCCAGTGTCGCGCAAATCTGCGTCGGCCAGACTATGTCGTATTCAACGGCATACCCCCAGCGCAGCACCTGTGCATTCTCCAGCCCGCGAACGCCCCGAATCATCGCATCCTGCACATCGCTCGGGAGGGAAGTGCTTATTCCGTTGCAGTAGATTTCGTCGGTGTCGAGCCCCTCGGGCTCCAGGAAGATATGATGCGACGGCTTATCCGCGAACCGAACCACCTTGTCTTCAATGCTCGGACAGTAACGCGGCCCAGTCGAATGTATTTGCCCCGAATACATCGGCGCCCGATGTAGATTGGCGCGGATCATCTCGTGAATCGACTCATTGGTCGCACCGATCCAGCATTGCACCTGCATAAGCGGCGGTAGCCAATCTTTCGAATACTCATTGAGAAACGAAAACGCCGCCGGCACGTCATCGCCCGCTTGCGGTTCGAACTGAGAATAGTCGATCGACTGCCGCTTGAGCCGCGGTGGTGTTCCGGTTTTGAGCCGGCCCAGTTCCAATCCCAATCGCGACAGGCAACCCGACAGCCCCGTTGCCGCCGCTTCACCGACCCGGCCGCCGTCGCTTTTGGCTTCGCCCGTGTGCATGAGTCCGCGCAGAAAGGTGCCGGTGGTGACGATCACCGCCCGACTTCGCAGGTGCGTTCCATCGGCCAGAATGACACCGTTCACAATGCGTGGCCCCGCGGTTGAAATCTCCGCGACTTCCCCGGCCACGATCGTCAAATTCTCACAGGTTGACAGCAGCCGCTGCACTTGGGCGGCATATTTATATTTATCCGCTTGAGCCCGCGGTCCCCATACGGCTGGCCCCTTGGACCGGTTGAGCATACGAAACTGAATCCCCGTCGCATCGATCGCCCGGCCCATCAATCCCCCAAGGGCATCGATTTCCCGCACCATCTGCCCCTTGGCCAGTCCGCCGATTGCGGGATTGCACGACATCTGCCCGATTTTCAGTGGGTCGAAGGTGACCATCGCCACCGATGCGCCCAGATGCGCTGCCGCCCACGCCGCTTCGGCTCCGGCATGCCCGCCGCCAATCACGATGATGTCGAAGTCAGTTTTCATCCGCCAGGAACGCAAGATACTCGCAGATAGAGGATGGGGGAATGCGCAGGAAATCGTGGTTGCGGAACAAACGCGCCGATCGTCTCGAAAGTCGGATCGAACTTACCCTCCCGAGATCAATGGCTGTGACCCGGAAACGCCTCTCTCCGAGGTTCTGAAATTGGTACCCAGCTAACCAGAAGGTCTGAGCGGCCGTCCGATAATACGACGCGCTGCCAGCCCGCAAAGCCGGCAAAATTTCTTCTCGCCTCCCAATTTCCCCAGCGTCAATTAACTCGCGCGCTGGCGGCGACGATGAGTGTGCAGACGGACACTTAAGTCGTCTTCAAGATGTCCAAGGTCCCAAACCATTCCGAAGAATATGCAAGTTCCGTCCGCGATTGGTCGCGGGGCGCGCCGCAGCCGCGCCGCTTCAGGATGCGACTTGGATTGCAGGCCAAGCTCATTCTCTGTTTCATGGCGCTGTTCAGCCTCACTTTGGGCGTCACTTCATGGACCTTTGCCAGATTGAACAGCGAACGTCTCACCGATCTGATGGGTGAGCAGGCGCGACAACTCGCCACTGCGCTGGCGCTCTCCAGCGAGCAAGCCGTGCGCGACGCCAACTCTGACCAACTTGGTGCGATGGGTCGGGAGCTCATCAAGAGCCGCAATGTACTCTTCGTCGGCTTTCTCGATGCCAACGCCAGACCGATGTCGCTTTCCAGTCGGGAAACCGGCTTCCAGATGGAAGACCTCACCGTTTTGCAGCGGGATGAACGATTGCTGACGCAGGTGCGGCCCAGGACCTCGCCGTTGCTTGGCGAGTACATAGAAATGGTCGCTCCGATCGTCGCCAGCGGCGGGTCATCCGGCTCCGGCACCGACGCTTCGGAACCGGACAGTTCAGACACCGGGCCAAAGCTGGTCGGTTATGTCGCGGTGGGGGTGTCGCAGTCCCGCGAACAGGCACAATTGCGGGCGATCAATTTCGCCGCGACCGGCATCGGCGGTATTACCCTGACGATCATTCTTCCCCTGGCGTCGCTGCTGGTCCACCGGATCTTTTTGCCGATCCGCCAGTTGGTGGCCGCCACCAAAAAAATCACTGCCGGCGATCTGGATGCACGCGTCGCCATTCACCGGCCTGACTCGATTGGAGAACTCGCCAGGTCGTTTAACGAGATGGTGCTCTGGGTGAAGAAGCAGCGCCAGGATTTGGCCGCCGCCAACGGCAAGTTATTTGAAGCCAACCGCGATCTTGAATTGAAGATCGAGCATCGCACCTCGCAGCTTGAAACGGCAAATACTCGCCTGAGCAGCGAGATCGCCGAGAAGGAAGATTTTCTCCGCGCCATCTCGCACGATCTCAATGCGCCCCTGCGCAACATCGCGGGCATGGCAACCATGCTTCTGACCAAGCACAAGGACGGGCTTGAT
>Ga0302324_100010244_pt1 | contig 19453 bp, 15 predicted proteins | sample Palsa_T0_1_FD_201949 | JGI IMG/M metagenome (GOLD analysis project Ga0302324, IMG submission 201949) | Peat permafrost microbial communities from Stordalen Mire near Abisko, Sweden - Palsa_T0_1 | ecosystem: Environmental > Terrestrial > Soil > Palsa > Peat permafrost | place: Sweden: Abisko...
GTGCTGATGCATCATTCGCTGCCGGTCCTGCATGGAAACGGTATACCAGTTCGTCTGTTCCCCCCGACGCCGGTCCATTGGGTAAAAGCAGAGATATTTGCTCTCCGGAATGGCCGGGTACAGCCGCGATGCCATCGCCGCGCTCTGCCGCTCGATCACCTCTTTGAGAGCCGCCTTCCACTCCGGGGAATACGGCTCAATTCCGTTCTCGGCAAATTGCGCATAGTGCTTGGCCGAGGACTCATATAGCCCCAGTTCCACTATCGAGAGATACGAGCCCGTTGGCTCGAGATATTCGTAAAGGTCGGTTTGCGCCAGCTCGAGTTCAAATCGATTCAAATCTTCGATCGAATTACGGAAATGGATCAACATCAGATCGCCTTTGTGCCCCACCAGTGAATACAACGCCGACTGGTTGGGATGCGGCCCTTCGCTGCCTTCCTCTGCCGATTCCAGCAATTCCACGGCCTCATCGATCACTCGCTCCCGCTCCGGCAGCGACAAGGCCCGCCATGCAATCCAGCGAAACCGGAACATCTGGTGAAGAACGCTCGCACCCTCCAAAGTCAAAGGAACCGGCGACATATCGGACACGCAAGAACCCCCTCAGACGCACCACGCGCCACTTCTGGATGATAGAGCGTTTTCCCATCCGATGTTCATAACTCCCCGTTTCATGGCGGATTTTGATCCTCAGCTTGGCTGCCGCCGAACGCGGCACGAATGTGTTGCCTCTGGGTTGGGTCAAGGTATTTAAGGCCGGAATCCTCTCGAGGAAGGCAATCGGATGTCGGTTCCCAGTGTCAGATTTCCTAGCGCACTGCGCGCAGCGCCAACACCGCGTTCAGCCCGCCGAATGCAAACGAGCTCGACAGAGCCATCTCCACCGACTCCGCTCGGGCCTGATTCGGGACCACATCCAGATCGCACTCCGGATCCGCTTGGGTGAAATTTGCCGTCGGCGGCAGAATCCCCTGTTGAAGCGTGAATGCGGTGGCCGACACCTCGATCGCCCCTGCCGCCCCCAACGTGTGCCCATGCATGGATTTCGTCGAGCTGATCGGCAGCTTCTCCGCATGTGCGCCAAAGACCGCGCGAATCGCCGCCACTTCCATCTTGTCGTTGGCTTCCGTCCCCGTGCCATGCGCGTTGATGTAGCCGATCTGCTCGGGCGCGATGCCGCCATCCTTCAGCGCGCCGCGAATCGCCCTGGCAGCCCCCTCCGCCGAGGGCTGGGTAATGTGGCTCGCGTCGGAAGACATGCCAAAGCCGACGATCTCCGCAATCGGCCGTGCCCCGCGCGCCAGCGCCACATCCAGCGGTTCCAGGATCAGCATCGACGCGCCTTCGCCCAGAATCATCCCCGCCCGGTCGCGGGAAAATGGCCTGCAGGTATCCGGGCTGACCACCCGCATCGCCTCCCAGGCCTTCAGATTGCCGAAGTAGATCGGGGCGTCCGCGCCTCCCGCAATCGCCATCGGCGCAGCCCCTGAACGAACCATCCAAAAGGCATGGCCCAGCGCGTGGGCCGAGGAGGAGCAAGCTGTCGAAAAAGTGAAAGTCGGCCCGTGAACGCCATACTCCATCGAAATCTGGCTGGCGCCCGAATTCGCCATGCCCAACGGGATCGTCAGCGGATGCACACGATTCTTATTCAGATGAAAGAGATTCCAGTAACCGACTTCCTCGGCGATTCGGCCGCCGATGCAGGATCCGGTAATAATTGCCGTCCGTTCCCGCAGGTCGTCATTCCATTCAATCCCGGCCTGGTCGATCGCCTCGCGCGCGGCAATCACCGAAAACTGCGCGAAGCGGTCCATGAAAGCAACGTTCTTGTCGGGGAAATGGGCTTCCGCCTCGTAGCCTTTGATAGCGGCAGCATTCCTGAAGCGAATCGGCCCATACTCCGGCTGCTCATACTCGCCGATGCCCGATTTGCCAGCGATTAACGAGGCCCAGAATTCTTGCCGGTTTAGACCGACCGCAGAAATCACGCCGATGCCGGTAATGGCGACCCGATGCATCCTAGCTTTGTTGCGAGGCCTTTTCCTTCGCTTCCAGCAACTTCGTCACCCCGTCAATCATTTCATGCACGTACCGGATATGCCGCGCCTGCTCATCGTCGATTTCAATGTCGAATTCGCTCTCGAGATCGAAGAGGATATTGATGCTATCCATCGAATCGATCCCCAGGTCCTCGAAAGAACTTTGGGGCGTTACCGTTTCCACCGGAATCCGCTGCGTTTTCGCTATAACTCTGAGGACTCTCTCTTCAATTGTTTCAGACATAAATTTTCCATCGCCCGGCAGCACGTCCATGCAACCAATCTGAAGACCCTGCCCAGCGATCAATTTCGTGCGAGCGCCAGCTGACCATCCACCTTCAATTCTTTCATGGTGCGGGATGCAAATCCCCTTTGCAAGCACATTTTAGCCCAGCCAAGCCACCGCTCATAATACACAACTCTGCCCAAAGCCCGTCATCCTTTCCGCGATCTGGCCTCCTTCGGCTCCGCTGCCTGCCTTTTGGCGCAAACCTGCCTCTTCCCTGTTTCTTCCTGTTTCTTCAATGAGGGCCGCACCCTCAGCTCAACATTGCTGGCTTTGGCCGCTGTGCAAGCAGGTCTGGCTGAGATATGCTGAAGCCGTTCGGGTCGCGGACGATTTTCACTGCACGCAAGCCCCGGCTCGCCGTTAAGGACATCTCTCGTGGATATACAAGGCACCCGGCGCGGCCTCTTCGCCACCGAACCCGTCTTGCTCCTGGCAACCATCATTGCTGTCCTTTATTTCGGACAACCGATCCTGATTCCTGTCGCGCTGGCGCTTACCCTCAACTTCCTGCTTGCACCCGCGGTAATTTACCTGCACCGCTTCCGCATTCGCCGCGTCCCCGCCGTCATCCTCGTGGTGGTCATTGCGGGCAGCCTGGTTGGCGGGATCGGCTGGGTAGTGGCCAGGCAACTGGTTCGTATTGCCGACGAATTACCCAATTACCGGGAGAACCTCCATCAGAAACTGGCCGCGCTCCATGCGCCCTCGGTGAGTCCGTTCGGCCGGGCCATTCGCGGCGTACGCGAGGTTGGCCAGGAACTTTACTCCAACCCTGCCGGGCAACCTGCAGCTCCAAGTAATCCTCCTCCGGTGGCGGGCGGAGAGAAGGGAGTCCGTAAAACGGCTACCCCGCCCGTCGAGAATCCACCTCCTGCCACCCCTCTTCCGGTGACCGTCGTCCAGCCCGAGCGGGGCATTCCCGATCTCTTGAATGCTCTTGCGCCTGTGGTCCGCCCGCTCGGCGAAGGCGTCTTTGTTCTGGTTCTCACCGTGTACATGCTGATCAAGCGCGAAGACCTCCGCAACCGCCTCTTACTGCTCGCCGGCATGGGGCGACTGAACCTCGTGACTCAGGCCCTGGACGACGCCGCCCGTCGTATCAGCAGCTTCCTGAGTATGAATTTCCTCGTCAATACCGGCTACGGGCTGCTCTTTGGCTTTGGTCTATACGTCATCGGCATACCCAATGCCACGTTATGGGGAGTGCTCGCCGGCACTCTCCGCTTCGTTCCCTATATCGGAACCTCAATTGGCGTCCTGCTGCCTTTCGTCTTCGCGCTCGGCATCTCTTCCCATTGGGGACCCGGTCTCGTGGTCCTGGCCCTGTTCGCCTTGCTCGAGTTCTCCATTAGCAACTTCTTCGAACCCTGGCTGTACGGCAGCCACACCGGTATCTCCACCCTCGCCCTGCTGGTCATGGCGGTCTTCTGGACCATGCTGTGGGGTTGGCCGGGCCTGGTCCTCTCAACTCCGCTTACGGTCTGCCTGATTGTCCTCGGCCGGCACCTGCCGGAGATGTCTTTTCTGCACATCCTGCTCGGCGACGATGCCCAGCTAGCGCCGGAAGCCAAGTTTTACGAGCGCCTCCTGGCCATGGACCAGCCCGAAGCGCATCGCATCGCCGACCGCTTTCTCGAACAAAATACGCTTGGCGCACTCTACGATACCGTGATGCTGCCCGCTCTGGCGCTGGTCGAACGCGATCGTCACAAAGGCGCGCTCGACGAAAGCCGCGCTAACTTCGTCTTTCAGTGTGCCAACGAGCTCATCGCTGAGTTCTGCGACTACTCCATTCTGGAGCAGACAAACAACCAGGCGTCACCCGCCGATGCCAACCGATGCTTCCCGGTCATCTGCGTCTCCACCCAGGACCAAGCCGATGAATTGGTAGCGACCATGCTCGCTCAACTGCTCGAACAGTGCGGAAACCGCACTCTCCAGCTCCCTTCGCGCGCCTTGTCCGATGAAATCCTGACCCGTCTTGGCGAGGAAACCGATACCGTCCTTTGCATCTCTGCCCTGCCTCCATTTGCCTTTGCCAATACCCGGGCGCTCTGCCAGAGAATCCGCCATAAGCTTCCCCATAACCGCATCATCGTGGGCCTCTGGGACCCCACCGTCGAAGCCGACCGGGTGCGCGAACGGCTCACCACCTGCCGTCCCGACCACGTCGCCACCAACCTCGCGGACGTTGCGGCGCAAATCCGCGAATGGCAGGAGGCGCGCGCCTATCCCGAATTCGCCCTGCCCGAATCCCAGCCAATCTAGAAGGTGAACTTTGAACCGCGTAGGAAGCCGGCAGTTCAGCTTGCATCCTGGAGCTGAAGGCAGAGCAAGCCCCCCGATCAAGGCCTGTCGCCGTAAAGTGCGACTTTGAAGAAAACTGTCGATCGCTGATCGAAGGCCCTCGGCGCTACTGGACGATATTCTCCACCCGGGTAATCAGGCATTTCGCCTTCTTCCCCTCGGCCGTCTTCACTTCTCCGTTCTTGCTGTCTGAAACAAAGGTAACTGTCGAACCCACCACGAAGTTGGTCGCGTTGAAGTTCTTGTTCGCTGGGGTACGGCACGAATAGCTGCGGGCCGTGGTCAGGATCGTGAAGTCGTACTGCTGATGCATCTTTTTCGCCACTTGGAAGTTGGTCGGCTGCAGATCCTTGAGCGTCGCCTGGTCGGTAGCTTTCTCCGCCCAGGCCACTGGGCCAACCAAAACCGCCATGAGAACGAACCATCCAGTCTTCTTCATCCTTGTCTCTCCCCTAATCGGCCTTTGCGGGATCACCGATGATTGCTTAAACCCGCCTTGCCGAAATCCGATTCACCAGACAGTATAAAAGCTGTACCCGAGTCTTTCCTTGCCCGACGACATCGCCAGCGCCGCCCACCGCACCGTCCGCGGCCTCGATCTGGACGCCAACACCCGTTGCCGTCACTATCACTGCCCCGCTGATGTTATCGCCATCAAAATGAAATGCTGCGAGACCTACTACGCCTGCATCGACTGCCATGCCGCACTGGCCGGTCACCCCGCAAGAGTCTGGCCGCGGCGCCAGTGGGACCGCCAGGCCGTCCTGTGCGGGGTCTGCAATCGGGAGCTTTCCATCCGCGAATACATGAATACCGCCAATCGCTGCCCTGATTGCCGGGCTGAGTTCAATCCCGGCTGCCGCAACCACTACCACCTCTATTTTGAAACTGCGGCGGCTTCGAAGTAGCCGCCCAGAATCACCGCGCACCGTTCGACAAAGACCGTGTCTTCGGCGGCAAACGCAGCCACCGTGTGGCTATCGATATCGATCTCGCCAATGATGGTTCCCTGGGCGCGAATCGGTACCACGATCTCCGATTTCGTCTCGATCGAACACGAGAGATAGCGCGGATCGGAGCTCACATCGTCAACCACAACCGTCTCGCCCTGGGCCACCGCTGCCCCACAAATCCCCTCGGTCACCGGAATCCGCGTATGCGGAGTCGCCGCGCCCGCAAACGGCCCCAGCACCAGCATCGTCGAGTCCGCCGGATCGAGCATGTAGAACCCAACCCAGTTGTAGGTTGGAAGCTTCGTACGAATGGTGTCGGCAGCTTGCTGCAAGAGCGCCGTTGTCGACCTTGAAACGGAGATGGCGCCCTCAAGCCAATCCAAAATCTCCGCGCGCTGAAGAGCCTGGTCTTCGCCAATTGACGGAATGCCCACGAAAAAATACTTCCGGAAAATGAATTTAGCCAACCCAGACTGGCGGGGCTGATTTCATTCTATCGTCTCGCCTGATCCCCTATTCTCCGGTCCCTAGTCCTATCTCTGCCCTTAAGGCACTACTTCCGTGGCCGTCGCATAACTAAGCTGGTGGATCGCCATCCAGGTCTGCGCGTAGGCATCGAGCGCATTCAAAGTGGTCGTCCGGTCGTCCTGCAGGGCGTTGAGATAATCCAGCAGGGTCAGCCCGCCGTGTTCGTAGGCGAACTGGGCGATCGACAGGACGTCCTTGGCCTCGTCCAGATAATGCCCGTTGTACCGGTCGGCCAGGATCCTGGATGTCGTGTAACCCACCCACGCCTGATCCACGTCGGAATACACCTGGTTACGCGCTGCGATTTCGGTAAAGCGGCTGGCCTGGGCAAGATACTTGCTGGTCTCCTGGTTGCCCTGGTTGCGGTCGAAGATGCGGAGCGGAATACTGAGGTTGAAGCCCGCCGAGTTGACCGTGCCGGAGCGGTCGTATTCGCCCTCCAGCGTCGGGTCGGTGGTGCCGTTTGCGTAAGCCAGCTTCAGGTTCGCATCCGCCACTCGAATTCCGTCCTGTGCCGCTTTGTAATCGGGCCGCGCCGCCAGCGCCCTCTGTTCCAGCTCGGTCATTGAAGACGTCAGCTCAGGAGGCACGATCTCCCCGGCGATATCGAAGCTGTTATTGGGATGATCGACGCCCATCAGAGTTTGAAGCTGGTAACTGCTTTGGCTGAGGTTCGCTTCCGCGCTCGATTCGTCGGTTTCAAACTGCGCCAGCTGCAGATCAAGCCGCTCATAGTCGAGCTTGCCGATATCGCCAGCGTCATAGCGCGCTTGGTTGATGTCCAGCTCGCGGCGAAAATCCTTCAGGTTGTCCTGCGCCAGCTTGAGAGCGGCCTTCCCCAGCAGCATGGTGGTGAAGGCCTGCTTGACCGCCAGCACCGTCTGCTGTTCCTGCAAGGTGTACTGGTCTCGCGTCTGATCGGTAGTGGAATGGGCGATGTCCAGCCGCCAGCGGCGCTTCTCTCCGCGCTCGAACAGGCGCGACAACTGCACACTGTAGGCATAAGGTCCGGCAGGACTCGACGTGGGTATCGTCACATCAGTCCCCGTGACCGCCAGGTTTGGATTTTGCCGCACCGCCGCCTGGATCTCCTGCGCCTTGACCGACAGCAGATTCTGTTGCGCGGAAAGCAGAGTCGGGTTCTTCGTTTTCGCCAGCTCCACGACCTCGTGGAGCGTCAGAGCATTGGGGGCCGTCGACGCCAGCGGCGGACCCTGGGCCGCGGCCGCCGACCCGCAAACCAGGGTCGTTCCGATCAAGAGCATCGGGACGCTCGCGGAAAGTTGAAGGTACGATCGGAGCCTGATCATTAGTTTTCAAACTCTGTTTCCGGTATGGGCAACACGTCGCCGTCGCCTGCAATCCAGACATACAGCGTCGGCAGCAGGAAGACGTTGATGCTCAGCGCCGCCAGCAGGCCGCCGACAATCACGATGGCGAATGGTCGCTGGGAATCCGAACCGATGCCATGCGAAGTTGCCGCCGGCAACAGCCCCAGAGTCGCTACCAGCATGGTCATCATGATCGGGCGCAATCTCAGCACCGCGCCCTCCACTGCCGATTCCTCGATCGAGCGGCCGCGCACCCGCAACTGGTTGACGTACTCCAGCATAATCACACCGGTCTGCACCGACACCCCAAATAGCGCCAGGAAACCGACCCCGGAGGACACGCTGAAATTGGTATGCGTCAACAGCAGCGCGAGCATGCCGCCCAGTGGCGCCATTGCCACATTGCCCAAAATCAGCAGCGCCCATTTACCGGATTTGAACATCGTGTAGAGGATGACGAAGATGATGATGATGGTAATCGGCAGCACCAGCATCAGCCGCTTCGACGAGCGTTTCTGGCTCTCGTACTCGCCTGCCCAGTCGAACTTGTATCCGGGTGGCAGCTTCACCTGCGCGTTCACCTTCTGGATCGACTCTTCCACCGTGCTGCCCAGGTCGCGGCCTCGGACGCTGTACTTGATGGCCACATATCGCTGCCCAGCCTCGCGATAGATCTCCTCAGCGCCGTCGATGGTCTTCACCTGCGTGAGTTGCGCGAGCGAAACCCGCTCGCCCGCCGGGGAGAGAAGGCGAATGTCGTTAATTGCCTCGCGGGTATCGCGGTATGGCTTCTCATAGCGCAGCACCAGGTCGTAGCGCGCTTCGCCCTTGAGCACCTGGGTAATGGCGTTGCCGCCAACCGCCGTCTGGATTGCGTCTTGCACATCGGCAACATTGATGCCAAAGCGTGCCGCCGCCGCCCGATCGACGGTGTAGGTCAGGTTCGGCTGACCGATCACTCGAAAGAGTCCCAGATCGGCAACCCCGGCCACTTTGCTCATGATGTCAACCACCTTGTCTGCAAGCTCTTCGAGGGTCTTTAGGTCATCGCCATAGATCTTGACTGCAAGTTCGCCCTTCACTCCGCTGACCGCCTCTTCCACGTTGTCGGATATCGGCTGTGAGAAGTTCCAGATAACTCCCGGCATCTTCTCCAGTTCGCGGTTCATGGCTGCGATCACTTCGTCCTTGTCCTGATGGAAGACCGGACGCCATTGGTCCTTGGGCTTCAGGTCGACAAAATATTCGGTGTTGAAAAAGCCGGTGGTATCGGTCCCGTCATCGGGACGCCCGACCTGGCTGACCACCTGGGTCACTTCGGGGAACGCGGCAAACTGGACTCGAGCCCGGTTCATAACTTCGATACCTTCAGTGGGGCCGGTGCTGGGCGCAAGTGTGCCCCGCGCCCAGATGGCGCCTTCATCGAGGTGCGGCAGGAACTCCGACCCGATGACTCCGCCGAACGCTAGATAAGCCGTAAGGCAGAGCGCCAGCAGTGCGCCGCCGACAGTGACATAACGATGTTCAATCGCCCAGGTAACCGCATGACGGTAGCGGACCGTGAGCCACGCCATGAAGGGGTTGTGCCACTCCTTGGCCCCCCCTGAGAACAGGAAACTGGACAGAACTGGCGCCAGAACGAGGGAGAACAGCAAAGCGCCGAGCAGCGCGAATGCCACCGTCCAGGCCATGGGGCGGAACAAGCGCCCTTCCACCGCCTGCAGGGTGAAGATCGGCAGATATGCCGTGATGATGATCCCGATCGCATAAAACACCGGACGCTGTACTTCATGCGCGGCTTCGCGAATCTGCTCGATTACCGTTTGATGCTTATCGTTCTTCCGGTTGAGATGGCGAACGATGTTCTCGACCATCACTACCGCGCCATCGACGACCATGCCGAAATCCAGCGCGCCCAGGGACAAAAGATTGGCCGGAATGTGGCGGAGATCGAGACAAATGGAGGCAAACAGCAGCGCAAACGGAATCGTGATCGATACGATCAGCGCGCCGCGAAAATTGCCCAGAAAGAAAAACAGGATGATGACGACAAGAATGATCCCTTCGGCCAGGTTATGCAGCACCGTGTGGGTCGTGTAATGCAGCAGATCGCTGCGGTCAAGAAACGGGACGATCTTGACTCCCGGTGGAAGGAAGCGATCGTTGAGTTCGTCGACTTTCTTCTCGACGCCTTTGAGCGTGGAATCCGTATCCTCGCCTTTTTGCAGCAGCACGATACCTTCGACCGTATCGTCCAGATCGATGATCCTGCCGTCCAGCTTGGGAATGGCCTTGCCGATCTGTCCCAGTCGAATCCTCGGTCCCTGCACCACCGTCGCGATGTCGCGCAGATGAAGCGCAGTGCCCGACTGGGTCTTCAGCAGCGTGGCATCGATGTCCTGGACATTCCGGACCAGGCCGGCCTCCTGAACGTTGATCTGCTGCATGCCCTGTTCGATGAACTCGCCGCCGGCATTGATGTTGTTGTTGGCCAGCTGCTGCTCCACCTGCCCAATGCTTATTCCGTATGCGATCAGCTTGTCCGGGTCGACGCGCACCTGGTATTCGCGCGTCATGCCGCCGAAACTCGCCACGTCCACCACGCCGGGGACCGATTTGAACTGCTTCTCCAGCTGCCAGTCCTCGATCGATTTCAACTCCATGTTGTCGTACTGCGGATTGGTGCTGGTCAGCGTATACCAGTAAATTTGACCGACCGGGCTCCAGTCCGTGCCGATCTGCGGCTGCAGGTTGGCTGGAAGGCTTACCTGGGTCAGCCGTTCCAGCACCTTCTCGCGGTTCCAATCGTTGATCGACTCGTCATCGAAGATCAGTTTGATGTCGGAGAGGCCGGCGAGGGAAAACGACCGCAGATGCTGCATGTGCGGGATGCCGGCCATCTGGATCTCTATAGGGACCGTGACCAGCTGCTCGATGTCCTCGGCGGCTCGCCCCGGCCACTGGGTGATGATCTCGACGTAGTTATTCGCAACGTCGGGATAGGCCTCCACCGGGAGATTGTGGAATGAGATGATCCCCCATGCGAAAAGCAGAATCGCGAAGCCCAGCACCAGCCAGCGGTTGTTGAGCGCAAAATCGACCAGCCCCCGTATCACCGACTCTGCCTCATCTACTGGCCCGCCGAGTTTGCCAGCTCAAGGGCATTGGACACCACTTGTTGGCCCGGGTTGAGTCCGGAATTGATCTCCTGCAAATTGCCGGGCAGCATGTCGCCGCCCTCGACGCTGGTGCGCCGGAACTTCCCGTCGCCTGCCGGAACGAAGACCCAGTCGCGGTCATGCAGATGCAGCACCGCCGCGGCCGGCACGGCCGTATGTGTCTCCAGTTTCCTGCCGTGGAAAGTCGCGTTCACAAACATACCGAGGCGCATCCGGTTGTCCGGATTCTGCAGTTGAATCCGGACCTTGCCGGTGCGGATCGACGGATCCAGAATCGCGCCGATATCGGAGATCGTGCCCTTCAAAACTCGTTCGGGATAGGCGTTGAGCCGGATGTCGGCCTCTTGTCCAACATGCACCGTTGCCAAATCGTTCTCATAGACATCGCAGATAATCCACACATGAGACATGTCCGCAATCGTGAAAGCCGTAGCCGAACCCGAATAGGTCACACCGGCGGTCGCCGCCTCGGTCACATTCTGTTGAATGATGAAACCGGAGGCCGGCGAATATACCTTCACCGTCTCTCCCGGATGGTCCTTATCGATGCCCAGCACATGCAGCTGCTGCTCGGCCGCGATCAGATCGGCCTTGGCGTCGTCCTCACCGTCCTGGGCAATCTCCAGCTGGCTCTTGGCGATGGCCCCTTTGTCATAGAGAATCCTGGCCCGCTCCAGCTGGGTGTTGGCGAGGTGTTCGTCGTTGACTGCCTTTAGGTATTGGTCGAACGCGCCGGAGATGTCGGTGCTCTGCACCTCCATGATCAACTGCCCCTTGTGGACGTAATCCCCCAGCCGAACATGAATTGCCACCACTCGCCCCGAAGCGATCGACACCACCGGAATCTCGCGCGACACATCGGGATTGACCGAGCCGGTGACATTCAAGGTCGAGGTAGCGTCGTGCGCAGTCGCCTCCACCAGCGGAAACCGCTCCGGTTTATCGACCGTCACCAGGTTCAGGTCGTTCTGGTGTTCGACCGTTGCTGCGGGCGGCGCCTCCGCCGCCGGATCGGTCTTCGCCTTTTCGCAACCAGTGGCAAGAATCGCGGCAAGCGAGGCTGTCAGCAGGGCGGCGGTGAGCGGCGCAGCCTCTGCTTTCCCTATCTGGTGCTTCATCAATTGGCCTCGCAACTCATGGAAACAGCTCAGCTTATCCCAGCAAGCCCGGTCTCAAACTGTAGGTTAAGACCGGCTGCGTAAGGAAGGAATAAAGACCCCTTGAGTACAGATTTTCACGAAGCTCGAGCAATCTAGTATTCCACCAATCCGTGAGCCGCTTATCAATATCTGTCCAAATCTATGGCTTGAGTCTATTTGCGCGCCGGGAGCCGGGGCACTATCTTTTGGCTAGGGCGAGACTATCTTTCGGTCAGTCGGCGCTCACGGTTGTGCCATGCTTGCTCTGTCCCTTGCATTCCCGATACGCTCAACTCCCCGGCTGTTCGCGATAAGCACCATGGCTTCCCTTCCTCACCACCGCCTCCAGGGTTACGTTCCCGGGCAAGTAGGATCCAGTGAACCGCATGATCCGATTGATGCTGGTTGACGACCATACTCTCTTCCGCGAGGGATTGGCGAGACTGCTTGAGGCCGAAAACGGCTTCGAGCTGGTTGGCCACTTTTCCTCGACTGCTGAAGCACTGGCGGCTCCCGAGTTGAATTCAGTGCATGTAGTCCTTCTCGATTTCGATCTTGGCGAGAATCGAGGGCTCCAGTTCCTAGGTGAATCTCGGGAGATGGGATTTAGGGGAAGGATCCTGATGGTGACCGCCGGCATGTCGGAGGTCGACGCGCTCCAGGCTCTGGGAAGCGGGGCATCGGGGATATTTCTCAAGCACAATCCCCCTGCCAGCCTGATCACCGCTATTCACCGGGTAGTCGCAGGCGAACCCTGGCTCGACCAAAGCAGCTTCGATTCCCTGATTGGCGCGGGCCACCCGCAGAGCCAAGCCGCAAGCCAGTTCTGGGCTCAACCAACGCGAACAAGCAGTGCTCAAAGGCGTCTTCGAGGGATTGACGAACAAGGAGATAGCCGCCCAGCTGGAGATATCGGAGAGCTATGTCAAAGCGGTGCTCCAGCAATTGTTCGCCAAAACTGGAGTTCGCACCCGAAGCCAGTTAGTGCGGGTTGCTCTCGAGAAGCACATCGAATAGGACGCCGCGCTCGACCGGGATCGGGCTCATGATCGAGTCTCGACGACCATGAAAGCCGCTCTGCCGGGGCTTACCGATGCTTCTCCCGGGATGCCCCATCGTCCAGCTTCATCACCGAACCTGCAAAATCGAAGCCGAATTCCGTCTCCTGCATTCCCGTCTCGGCCATGGCTTGCCGCAATATCGGCCGGTCGCGGGTTTGAAGCAGTAGAAATCCGCCGCCGCCGGCGCCCACCAGCTTCCCGCCCAAGGCTCTGCCCCGTCGCAATGCATGCTCGTAGGCGTCGTCGATCAAGCCGCTGCTCATGCCCGCCGAGCGACTCCGCTTTCGCAGCCAATGCTCGTGCATCAGACCGCCGAATTGCTCGATCTGTCCCGCCTCCAGCACCCGCTTGACTTCCCATCCCAGCTGCTTGGCAAAGTGGAGGCTCTCGAGCATGGCAGGATCGCCCACCTCCGACCGTCTTCGCTGATCTTCAAGCAGGGCAAAAGAACTGCGCGTTTTGCCCACGAAAAAGAGCATCAGCGAATCGCGCAGCGCCTCGATTGCAGCCGCTGCCATGGCCAAAGGAGTCAGCTTCACCGTGCCGTCGGGGCGATACTCCTGGCACAGCAGCCCGCCGAAGGCGGCGATGTACTGGTCCTGCTTGCCGACTGGATCGTGCAGCATGTTCATCTCGATGTTGGCAGCTTCGGCCGCCAGCAAGTCTGGCGTTGCCCGCTGCCCTTGATACGCATGAAGGGCATGCAGCAACCCGACGAGAAAGCTGCCCGAAGACCCTAACCCGGCCCCCGCAGGCACATCCGCCAGACTCACAATCTCGATCTGGTCGCCGACGTCCAATGCGGTCAGGGCCTCGCGAATCGAGCGATGCCGAATCCCCGCCCGGGTCGGCGAATGCTCCGACTCGGAATACTTCAGCAAATAGCCGGGAGAAAAGCTGGTGTTGACCCCGATATAGACGTACTTTGTGATCGCCGCCGAGACCACAAAGCCGCCGAATTCGCGGTAATACGACGGAAGGTCGGTTCCTCCCCCCCCCAGAGAAATCCGCAGCGGCGTGCGGGTCAGAATCATTCCGCCCGCTCTTTCCCGGCCATTGCCCGTAAGAACGCGTCGGTCTCCGCCAACCCGGCCGCTGAGCCGATCTCATAGAAGCGCTCGGTCACCTCAAAGCCTGCCAACTCCCGCCGCTCGAGCATGGCCTGGTAAAACATCGCGAGGTCGAAGCATTCCTCTGTCGCCCACGCCGCAAGGTCCGCGCTGCGAATGCACCCCAATCCATAATCGATATGCTTCATCTCCACCGAACCGGCTGCCGACTTGTCATAGCGCACAATCTCACCCGCATCCCCGCCGTCTGCCAGTCTTTGGGTGAACTCGACATTGCTCCGGTCCCACTGGCCGTCGTTGCCGAATACGGTCATCAGCGCCGCCTTCCCCGAATTACAAAAGGCATCCCACACCGGAACCATCGGCTGGCGCAGGTAGCTATCGCCATACATCACCAGAAAGCCCTCACCCAGCATCGGAAGGGCCCTGCGAAGCGCCCCGCCGGTTCCCAAAGCCATCTCTCCGTCCCGGGAAAAGCGCACCTCACAGCCAAATCCGGCTCCATCGCCGGCAAATCTCTCGATCTGCTCACCCAGGTGCCCGGTACAAATCACGACGTCGCTGAAACCTTGCGCGGCGAGGTTTCGCAGCTGATGAACGAGGAACGGCGCCCCCGCCACTGGAATCAGTGATTTCGGCAATGGGATTGTCGCCGGATGCAGTCTGGTCGCCAGTCCGCCAGCCAGAATCGCCACCGCCGGAACCAATCCAGCCTCCAAGTCCGCTCTCAACGTTTTTGAGCTCCAGTTCGGCCCTAGCCGCACTCTCTGCCATCTACCGTGCTTCAGAATCCGCAGGAGTCGGCGTAAACCCTTGTCGATCCATGATTCTTTCATGGAGCAATCCTGAGAGGCTAGCCGGCAGTCGAGTCCCGGTGAACTTCAGATAGCGCCAACTTCAGAATTGGGAATGGGCCAAAATGAGCTCCGCGGCATGGGCCAGATCCCGGGCCTCGAAGTCCGCTGCCGCTTCCTCCGGGTTCCGCGTGGAGGGATGATCCTCCGCGAGGCGTATCGTCCGAACCGCTGCCGCGCGCCCGCATTCGATATCGGTCGCCCGGTCGCCGATCAACCATGATGTCTCTAAAGAAAGGCCGAACTTGTCCCGCGCAGTCAGCAGAAAATACGGCGAAGGCTTTCGGCAAAGGCAAGGGCCGGCATACTCGGCTATCACCGCCCGCGGGTGGTGATAGCAGTAAAAAAACTCCGAGAATTCGACCCCGGCGGCATCCAGTTCCGCCACCAGCCGCTGGTGTACCGCCTTCAACGCTTCCAGGCTGCTCTTGCCCTTGGCATGATTTGGCTGGTTGGATACTACGAATAGCAGGAACTCCGCTCGCTGCAATGCGGTCAATCCAGCCACCGCGCCCGGAGCCAGCACCAGCTGGTCGGCGTGCAGGGGCGCTCCATACTCTCCCGTGGATGGATCCCAAACATTCCGGTTGATCACTCCATCTCGATCGAGAAATATGCCCCGCCGCAGCTTCACTTCTCTGATTCCCACTTCATCTCGTTCACCTTGAGCTTGGGGTGCGACACGATGCAATGCCAAAGAACCGATTGAAAGGCCTCGGTAAGAGCAGTAACTGCGCCTGCAGAGATGCCGGAGAGGACGACGACCTCGTCGCCGACCTGGGCGCAATAGCCACCGTCCCGGCCCACGATCCCGACGATCTTCGCGCCCGTATCTTTAGCCAATTGCAGGCTGGGGATGAGGTTCACGCTGATCTTGCTTTCCGCGCTTCCCCCGCCCACGGAGAAGACAAAGACTGCATCTTTCGAATTCAGTCGGCTCCCTCGAAGCCAGTTGGCATAGGCCGTCTCCCACCCCTCGTCGTTGATTCGGGCAGTCAGCTCCGAGCTGTTGTCGCTCGGCGTGTAGCACTCGATCTCGGCAATTTTTCGGAAGTCGCTGACCGCATGACTGGCGTTTCCCGCGCCGCCACCCGCTCCCAGGAAGAAGACCCGCCCGCCGCGATCGCGCACCTTTAGCAGCAGGTCGACGATGCGATCAATCTTTCCTGGATCGATACTGGCGGCGATCCTTTGGACTTCCGCCAGATATCTCCCCGTATGCTCTGTCTCACTCAAATGTTCCCTCTGGTTTCGCTGGATCAAAAGCAGGATCGCTGGAATGTGAGACCACAACCCTCGTCAGGGGCTTCCGCTCCCAGGCGAAGTCTGGTCTGCATGGCGGTTGCCGGACAACCTGCTTGAGCCCTGCTTTTGTCGAAGGTCAGGCAAGTTTGCCCGGCGCCCCGACTTTACGCCCGAAGCGCTTCTGCTTCCGCCACCTTGAGTGCCTCTTTTGCCTTGGCGTGGCTGGCGATGCTCAGCGAGGATCCGAGAAACTGCAAATAAGCCTTCAAAGACTGCATCCGGATGGGTGCGGGATCGAAGGGGCGAGAGAGAAAATCAATGTCCGATTCCACCATATGCCGAATGACCAGCAGCGGAATCGGACTGCGCAGCGGCCGGAATGCTGGATTGCGAAGGCCGGGAGACAAGCTTATCGGGTGAAATTCCCCCAGCATTAGCCCTTCTTTCACAAAGGTGGGTTTCATCTTCCTTTGCGGGCCATCGATTACTTCGGCCGCCTGCTCCGGAGTCACTTCAGGAAAGATCAGCACCCAGGACCCGAAGATGTCGATCTTCCCGATCGCCTTTTCATCCGCCAAAAAGCGCTCGCGGAACGCAGGCACAATCTCCTCAATCTCCGAAATCGCGGCCTTTCCAAGATTCTTAAAGTAAATCACCGCAAACTTGAGCGCTCCCCGCATCATGGATTCGGGCACAAATGGACACACGTTTCCGGATCTTCCCACCAGTTTGCTGGGGCGCCCCAGAAAGTGCTCGCACCAGTCCACGGTTTCGATCAGCAGGTCATTGTGCCCGCTCGGATGCAACCCCCGCACCTGGTCAGCGGTGTACAAATCGACTTTTGTACCCGACGGGGTGATGATGAAGTCTGCTTGTGGCTGCTGCTGCTCGGCGTCCGTTCGCATTTGCTAGTCTCCATGGTATTCAAGAAGAGAACCAACTCCTTGCTCTTGCCGCCCGCGACGGATAGACAAGGGCTCTTTTCTTATCGATCTTCCCGACCCGTCCAGCCGTTTCGTCAGCTCGTGCGCCAACACCGCAACGTGCGGACGAGTAAAGATTGTCTGATGAGACCCCGGAACCTTTTGCAGCTCCAGCCGTCCCTTGATCACCGGCTCCCAGCCCAACCCGACCGATTCCGGTGATAATTGGTCCTCGGCTACAAACAGGACAGCGTCACCGTCGATCGGCTGAGGGCGATAATTCTCGGCGAACAACGCAATATAGGGATCCAGCCCGAATACCTGGGGATAATACGTCCCTTCGCGGTGCATCTGGCGCAGCACCCAGATCTTGACCATCAACTTGTTGTACAGCACTTTTCGCCAAATCGTGTTCACAATCCCGCCCTCAAAAAAGCGGGTAAATTTCTTTTTCCAGTGATTGAGTGCGTGCTGCAGTGAGACAGCTTCGGCCGGGGGAGTGTTCTTGGACCGCTGGGCTACGTGAAAATTGCAATCCAGCAAAGCCAGAAGAGCAATATCTTTCCCCCGTCGCCGTAGTTGGGAAGCGATCTCAAAAACCAGCAGCCCGCCCAGCGAATGACCGGCAAGATAATACGGGCCCACGGGATCAACGGCTGAAATCTCGTCCACATAGCGGGAAGCAAATGCTTCCAGCCGCAACTCTTCCAGCTTTGCATCCGGCGGGGCGGTCAGTTGAATTCCGTACACCGGCTGGTCTGCTCCCAGATTCTCCGCCAACCCGCGGAACAAAAGCAGATTGCTGCCCAACCCGTGCGCGATGAACAGCGGCGAAAGGCCTCCCTTGGCATGGATCGGCACCAGTCCAGGCCAGCCTCTTTGCGGCAGATCGTGGATATAAGAAGCCAACTGATGCACGGTTGGATTCTGCACTAAAACCGAAAGCGGAATCGTTCGGCCGGTGATCCTCTCGATCTCGGCGAACATCCTCGTCGCCAGCAGCGAGTGCCCCCCAAGATCGAAAAAATCATCCGATGGGCCGATGCTGCGGACCTTGAGAAGCTTCTGCCAGATGATCCGCAGCCGGGCTTCAAGATCGTCGGCCGGCGGCTGCACGATCTCGGTTTGCGCTCGCGCCTCAAAGTTGATCCGAATCGCGTCCAACGCCAACCGATCGATCTTGCCGTTGTCCGTCATGGGTAGGGAGTCCAGCGGAACCAACTCCGACGGCAGCATGTAGAAGGGCAGCCGAAGCCGCAGAAAGTTCCGAAGTTGAGGCGCATCGACTCCGCCTTCGGCGAGGAAATACGCTACCAGCCGAAAGTCGGCCGGGCCGTATTCCACCAGTTGGACACTCGATGCATGCACACCCTCAAAGTCGCGGATGGCCGCTTCGATCTCTTCCAGCTCAATCCGAAATCCGCGCAGCTTGATTTGATTGTCCGCGCGTCCCTGAAAATCGAGTCGGCCATCGGCAAGCAGCCGTCCCAGGTCTCCGGTCTTGTAAATCCGGGCACCGGGACGGGGATCGAAGGGATCGGGAAGAAATGTCCGCTCGGTCAGCTCCGGCCGATTGAGATAGCCGCGGCCTACACCCACCCCCCCGATGTACAACTCGCCCGTCTCTCCGGCGCCGGCCGGCCGCATCACCTCATCCAGCACGTAGATCTTGACATTGTCGATCGGATGTCCCAGGGTTACCATTTGCACGTCCGGCATCACCCGCTCTCGGGTGGCGCAGATCGACGTTTCGGTCGGCCCGTAATGGTTCCAAAGCGCCCTCGTCATGCCCGTGAGTGTCTGGGCCAGCGCCAGAGGCAGCACTTCTCCACCGGTAATGATCTGCAGGTCGGGGCTGCCCTGCCAGCCGGCTTCCAGCATCAGCCGCCAGGATGTCGGGGTGCCGAAGACCAGCACCGCGTTGGTCGCGTGGATCGTCTCGATCAGTTTTAGCCCGTCTCCGGTGAAGTGGCTCTCCATCATGTGGATCGTCGCCCCGGCAGCCAGCGGTACATAAATCTCAAGATTGGAAATGTCGAACGCAATGGTGGCCGTCGCCAGCGCCACGTCCTTCGGCTTCAGCGCCAGATCTTTACCAATGCAGAGAACTACGTTCAACAGGCCGACATGGCACACCTGGGCGCCCTTCGGCCTCCCCGTCGAGCCTGAAGTGTAGATCACATAGGCCAGCTGGTCCGGAGACAGATCGCTGGGCTTAAATGACGAATAATCCCTATCATCGGAGCACACATCTTCTATGCACAGGACGGTCGCCGTTGTCGGTGGCAGAGATTCAAGCAGGCTGCGTTCCGTCAGGACGTACTTCACTTGCGAGTCCTCGAGCGTAAACGCCACTCGTTGCCGGGGATTGGTTGGATCGATCGGGAGATAGGCTCCCCCGGCCTTCCAAACACCCAGCAGCCCCGCAATCAATTCGGGTGAGCGTTCCAGGTACAAGGCCACCAGCGACTCGGAAGTCACTCCCGCGACCTGTAAAACGTACCCTATCCGATTCGCCCTTTCATCCAG
>Ga0302324_100010245_pt1 | contig 19452 bp, 13 predicted proteins | sample Palsa_T0_1_FD_201949 | JGI IMG/M metagenome (GOLD analysis project Ga0302324, IMG submission 201949) | Peat permafrost microbial communities from Stordalen Mire near Abisko, Sweden - Palsa_T0_1 | ecosystem: Environmental > Terrestrial > Soil > Palsa > Peat permafrost | place: Sweden: Abisko...
ACATTGGGGCGAATATATTTCATCACAAACGCGGAGCTGAACCGCCCGATGAGGAACATGGCCAGCGTGCCGGTGAGCAGGTATCCCGCCGTCTTCTCCGGTGCGGTGGTGTAGTCCTGAACGTAAGTGATGAAGTAGCTCCAGATGCCGGTCTGTCCGCCGACGTAGAGAAACTGGGCGATCACGCCGAGCACAAAGTGCCTCTGGCCGAGCAGATGGCGAAAACTGCTGTCTTCGGGGTGTCCGGCGTGTTCGTGCTCGCTCTGAATGTCGGGAAATTTGGTGCGGATAATTAGAATCGCCCAAATCAAGGTGATGATGCTGAGCACGATGTAAGGGCCTTTGACCCGCAGGGTCTCCTGTTGCAGGTAGGCCTTGTAAGTGTTCGCTTTCTGCATCGCACTCACCTGAGCCGGGGTCAAGTTGATGCCGGAGAAGATGAACTTGGTGCCAACAAAAGCTGCAGTGATCGAGCCGAGCGGATTGAAGGCCTGGGAGAAGTTCAACCGTCGCTCCGAGGAGCGCGGATCGCCAAGCTGGGCGATGAAGGGGTTCGAGGCGGTTTCGAGGAAGGCGAGGCCGCTGGCGATGACAAACAGCGCACCGAGAAAGAATGGGTAGCTTTGGGCGAGCGCCGCCGGCCAGAAGAGCAGAGTTCCGGTGCTGAACAGCAGCAGGCCGATCACGATGCCGACCTTGTAGCCGGCCCGCTTCATGAGGATCGCGGCCGGCATGGCGAGCAGAAAGTAGCCCATATAAAAGGCCGACTGCACCAGCACTGCCTGAAATCGCGAGAGCTCAAACGATTTCATGAACTGCGGAATCAGCACATCGTTCATGTTGTTCGGGATCGCCCAGAGGTAAAAGAGCGCGGTCACCAGGAAGAACGGGACAAACAGTCCCCGAGGTAACATCGGCGGATGAGCGCCATCGTCTGGCGCCGCGGTTGCCGCGTTCGGTGAAACATAAATCTGTGCCATCAGCCTCTCTGCTTCCTCTGCCAGTCTTGTTTATCCAACCTGAATCATAATCTTTGTGAAGCGCGCCGGGTCCGCGCTCCACGCCGCAAACGCTTCCGGAGCCTCATCCAACTGGAAGGTCGCGCTCACCGCATCCTCAACCGGAAAGCGATGTTGCTCCAACATGCGAATGACTTCGCGAAAGTCTTCCGGCAGCGCGTTGCGCGAGCCAAGCACATCCAGCTCCTTCTGGACGAAGAGCCGCGTCTGGTAAGCGACTGGCTCTTTCGCATAGCCGATGTATACGACGCGCCCGGAAAACGCAACTTCCTCGACGGCCGCGCGAAAGGTGTTCGGCAAGCCAATCGCCTCAACCATGACGTCGGGGCCAGATCCGTCGGTCAACTCGGCGAGCTTGGTATGCAGATCGGAGCGGTTGGTGTTGATCAGGTCGGTCGCGCCGGCCTTGCGGGCAATCTCCAGCTTGGCGTCGTCGATGTCGATGCCAATCGTGCGTGCTCCTCGAAAGCCCGATGCTGCGACCGCGCCCAGGCCGACGCCGCCGCAGCCAATGATGGCAACCGTGTCGCTCTGGGTCACGCGGCCACGAGCCACTGCATGGAAGCCGACCGTCAGCGGCTCGACCAGACAGAGTTCTTTGAGGCTGAGGTTGGCAGTGTAGAGCTTTTCCGGTGGGACGACCAGGTATTCGGTCAGACCCCCATCGCGCTGTACCCCAAGGGTCTGGTTCCTCTGGCAGGCGTTCGGCCGGTTGCGGCGACAGGCCGCGCACTTGCCGCAGCTGGTATAAGGCGAGAGCGTGACCTGAGTGCCGGGTGCGAAGGCAGCGCCCTCGACCACCGTCGCTGAGACTTCATGACCGGGAACCCGCGGAAAGCTGACCATCGGATTCTTGCCCCGATAGGAGTTCAGGTCGCTTCCGCAAAGACCGATTCGATTGACCTTGAGCAGAACGTTGCCATCGGAAAGCTCCGGTTCGGGGCGATCTTCGATGACGATCTCTCCGGGGCTGCGCAGCACTACCGCTTTCATCTAGTCTCCTTCCAGGCGATAGGCTTCGATGGCCGTGCCGGTAAAGATTCGTTCGCGCTCCTCGCTGGATAACTCAGCGAGTAACTGGTCGAGAGCTTCAAACCATCGTCCATAACTGCATGCAACCGTGCAAACCGGCCAGTCGGAGCCGACCATGAGCCGGCGCGGGCTGAATGCTTCGAGCACTACATGGACATAGGGCCGGAGCGATGCGGAAGTCCAGCTGTGCCAGTCGGCCTCGGTGACCATCCCGGACAACTTACAATAGACGTTTTCGCGCCTGGCGAGTTCCATGATATTTGCCCCCCAGGGTTCTAACCTGCTTTCTGCGATGCGGGGCTTGGCTATATGGTCGAGCACGAATATCTGGTTGGGATGGCGATCGACGAATTCGATAGCTTGGGACAATTGACGTTCAAAAATGAGTATGTCGTAAACCAGTCTCGTGGTTCCAAGCGCCCAGATGCCGTGGTTGAAGGCCGCTGCGGCCAGGAATCCATCTGCTTCGGCCTGCACCACATGGCGCAAGCCAACCAGCTTTGGATTGTCAACCAGCTTTTCCAGCAGCTGGGGGAATAAGGAGGTACCGATCGGCGCCCAGCCGACGACTCCGCGGATGAAACTGTTTTCCGCTGCGAGCGCCAGCAGCCATTGGGTCTCAGTTAACGTTTGCCGCGCCTGTACGGCCACGGTTCCGGTAACACCTGAGCCGGATGAGTCGGCATGTAAGTCTGCGGGCAAGAAGTTATGCCGCAGCGAAGCCATGCTATCGTCGATCCAGCCGTACTCGACTGGATCGTAGTTCCAGAAATGCTGATGCGCATCGATCAATCGAGTCGACTCCGTGATACGTGGCTCAGAACTCAGATCAATCGTAGTCGCTGATCGACGGCGCTCGACTGTGCCCGCGAAAGGATATCCTCGCTCGGCTCGCTGCCGCCGAGCGCGTCCACGGTGATCTGATTGACGATCGCAGCCAGTTTGGGAAGGTCTTCGCAAAAGGGTAGTGTACGCGCTGTGGCGCTCAGATGTTCGAGGCCCTCATAGAGCGGAATCTGCTGGAGCACGTCGGGATCGCTCCAGGTCGAGAGGCGAACCCCGACGGCGCCATTGAGCGTGGTCAGTTTGTCGGTTGCCGGGCTGGCGATATGCCGCAGGAGTTCATACGCAGCTTGTTTCCGCTGGCTGCCTGAGCCGATGGCGATCACCCAATAGTTGCTCAAGCTTGCGGTTTGGCCGGGAAGTCCGCCGGGAATAGGCGCGAGGCGAATCTTTCCCCGCAGCGGGGAACCAGGCCGGTCGCAGCGTGCGGCAAAGCCGAACCAGTTCACCATCAGGGCGATTTGACCCGACAAAAAGACGTCGCCCGAATGCACGGAATCGAGTTTGGTTGAGCCCGGGTAACAAGCTTGAGAGTCGCGGACGATAGTGCGGTAGTAGTCGAGGGCCTGGACCACGGTCGGGGTCGAAAGCGAGGGGCTGCCGGCGGCGGTGTAGAGCTCGCCGCCTCTGCTCCACACCTGGAGAACGAGATCGTAGAGGGTGTTGTGGCCGTCTGGAAGGGCTGCGAAGAGCGTTCCGTAAAGCGAGTCGGTTGAACGAGTAAAGAAGCGAGCGGTCTCATAGAACTCGCTCCAGGTGAGTGGAGCCGCGAGATTTCGACCGAATGCCTTAGCGAAGTTTGCCTTTTCGCGAGCGTCTTCGAAGAGGTCCTTGCGGTAGATGAGGCACTCCGGGCCGTCGTGCCAGGGGATGCAGTAGAAGCCGCCACCGTGGCGCAGAGGTTCGCGCAGACTGGCGGGCCATCCCTCCGGCCAGCCGGGCAACGGGTTGGACTGCATCGCCGCGGTTAGGTTCTCGATCGCAGCACTCTGGATGGCGGCGCCGAGCCAATCGGTCGGGAAGATGGCGAGGTCCCATCTGCCGGCGCTCAGGCCATCGCTTCCGAGGACCGCGTCTTCGAGGCTGCGGAGGTCGAAGGCCTCAACCCCGACTTCGGGATGCGGTCCCTTGTAGAGAGCGATCTGGGCCGCGAGCGCCGATTGGAAATCTGCGAAGGATCGAATTGCGACGCGCAGCGGCTTCATCGGTAACGCTACGGTAAACGATCAGCAAACCTGCGGGCAAAGCATTACCCAGTCAAACCAATCGATGGCGTCGATAGCTGGCATGCCAGGACGCTCGCAAGGAACTAAGGCGGATGCTAGCTTCCACTCTTGCGGCTGGCAGGCGGGATGATGCCATTCATCCGAAGATAGACGACCATCTGTCCGTAGTGGTCCATCGAATGGGCAACGCAGAACGCGGCCATACCGGCGCGAGTGCCTTTATCTTTGCCGAGCGATTGGAAAGCGTTGGCGGCGGTGATGGTGTCGATCGCCTTGTGCGCGTAGACATAGGAGTCGCTCAGCGCCTTGAGGATGTCGTCTTTGCTGGTGAGCTTTTCGATGGACGCCTCATCTGGCGCGGGTCCCACATTCCAGCCGTCGAAGAATTCGTAGTTGGACTCGGCGAGATGCTTGACCTGTCCGCCAAAGGTCCTCACTCCGGTGAATTCACCCTGCGTGGGAGCGAAGTTGTATTTGTCGGCGGGCATCGCCTCGGCGGCGCCGGTGATTTCCTTTTCCGTTCCGGACAGCAGCCTGCCGTAGATCTGGGCGGGACCGGCGGCCGGGGAAGACATGGCCATTTGGGCGACGGCCGGCAGAGCGAGGCTACAAAAGATGGCAAGCTTGGGTAGACAGCGGGGCAGTTTCATAGAGATTCTCCTTTGGGGATTTATGAATTCGCTAGAAGCGTAACAGAGGACGCATGGGCGCGTCCTTCGATCTTCGAAAGCTTAGGTTGGTTATGGCAAAAGCATTCCAGCGTGGAAAGGGCCGGGCGTTTTCACCCGGCCCTTCGTGGGGTCGCCAACGAGGCTGCCTTACTGATGCGGCCGCTGCTCGGGAATGTGGGGTGGAGGGACGGCGGCAAGCACCGCCGGTGTCTCTTCCTTGAGTTCGGGGATCGGGCCTTCGAGGGCGATCTTCAGAACATCGTCCATCTGCTCGACCCAGTGCAGTTTCATCGAGTTCTTGAGGATGTCAGGGAAGTCGGCCATGTCCTTTTCGTTCTCGGCAGGCATGATCGCCTCGAAGATGCCGGCGCGATGAGCGGCGAGTAGCTTCTCCTTGAGTCCGCCTATGGGGAGCACTTTGCCGCGCAGGGTGACTTCGCCGGTCATCGCGATGTCGCGGCGGACAGGAATCTTGATCAATGCGCTGGCGAGGGCGGTTGCCAAGGTGATACCGGCGGAGGGGCCGTCCTTGGGTATCGCGCCCTCGGGAACGTGAATATGAATATCGACGTTGCGGTAGAAGTCGCGCGGCAGGCCGAGGTGCTGGGCGCGGCTGCGGATATAGGAGAGCGCGGCCTGGGCTGATTCCTGCATGACGTCACCGAGCTGGCCAGTGAGCGTAAGCTTTCCTTTGCCGTCGAGCACCTGCACCTCGGTTGACAGGATGCTGCCGCCGACCTCGGTCCAGGCAAGCCCGGTGACCAGGCCGATTTCGCTCTTTTCGTGGACCGCGGAGTCACGGAATCTTGGCACGCCGAGGAAGTCCTTCAGGTTGGCGGCGGTGATCTCTTCCCTGTGCTTAAGGCCGTTCCTGACCACCCGGCGGACGACCTTGCGGCAGACGTTGCCGATTTCGCGTTCGAGGTTGCGGACGCCGGCTTCGCGGGTGAAGCCGCGGATGATGGCCGTCAGGCCATCGTCGCTGAAGACCACGTTTTTGTCACTGAGGCCGGTGGCTTCGCGCTGCTTCTTGACCAGGTATTGGCGGGCGATCTCAAGTTTCTCGATCTCGGTGTAGCCATGCAGCCTGAGAATCTCCATGCGATCCTGCAGCGGGCCCGGTATGGTATGCAGCACGTTGGCGGTGGCGACAAACAGAACGTGCGAAAGGTCGTATTCAACGTCGAGGTAGTGGTCCTGGAAGGTAGTGTTTTGCTCCGGATCGAGGACTTCGAGCAGCGCGGAGGCGGGATCGCCGCGGAAGTCGGAGGCCATCTTGTCGACCTCGTCCAGCATGAAGACTGGATTCTTGGTGCCCGCCTTCTTCATGGACTGAATGATTTGACCGGGGAGCGCGCCGATGTAAGTGCGGCGATGGCCGCGGATCTCAGCCTCGTCGCGAACCCCGCCGAGCGACATGCGGACAAATTTGCGCCCGGTGGCCTTGGCGATCGACATGCCGAGCGAGGTCTTGCCGACTCCCGGAGGCCCGACGAAGCAGAGGATCGAACCTTTGGGGTTCTTGACCAACTGGCGGACAGCCAGGAATTCGAGAATGCGTTCTTTGATTTTTTCCAAGCCGTAATGATCTTCGTTGAGGGTCTTCTCCGCGTGGTCGATGCTGCGGGTTTCCTTGGATTTCTTCTTCCACGGCACGGCGAGCAGCCAATCGAGATAATTGCGCGAGACGGTCGACTCGGCGGACATCGGCGGCATTGCTTCGAGTTTCTTTAGCTCCTGGATAGCCTTTTCGAAGACGTCCTTCGGCATTCCGGCGGTTTCGATCTTCTTCTTCAGTTCATCGAACTCGCTTTTTTCGCCGCGGCCAAGTTCCTTCTGAATGGCCTTGATTTTCTCATTGAGGTAATACTCTTTCTGGGCCCGCTCCATCTGGCGCTTAACCCGGGACTGGATGGTGCGGTCCATATTAAGCTTCTCAATCTCGACATCGAGCACATCGGCGATCCGGGCCAGCCGCTCGGCAGGGTCGAAGATGTCCAGCAGCTCCTGTTTCTCGGCGATCTCGAGCTGCAGATTAGCGGCGATGCTGTCGGAGAGCTTGGCCGGCTCGTCCATGCGCACCGCGGCGATCATGGTCTCGTAGTTGAGCGACTGTTGCAGCTTCACGTATTGCTCGAAGAGCGAGGTGACGCGCTGCATGAGCTGCTCGATCTGCGGCGTCATTTCAAGCATGCCCTTACCGGTGCGAACCGTGGCCACAAAGAATCCATCGGAATCATTCATTTCGACGGCGCGGGCGCGCTCCAGTCCCTCGACCAGGACCTTGATGTTGCCGTCGGGCATCTTGACGCTTTGCACAATGTTGCCGATGGTGCCGACGGTGTAGATGTCTCCGGCCTTGGGCTCGTCGATGCTGGCATCGTGCTGGGTGGCGAGGAATATCTTGCGGTCTGCGGTCAGCGCCTCTTCCAGCGCCCTCACGCTCGACTCGCGCCCCACCACGAACGGGGTCATCATGTACGGAAAGATCACCATGTCGCGAATTGGCATCATGGGCAGCTTCCGAAGTTCGTTCCTGTCGCGAGTCTCTTTAGAAGTTGTCACTGTACTTCCTTTCGTCGTTCTCATTGGATGACGCCGGGCTCGCGCCGACTCAGGCGGCGGTGAATCCTCGGCGACACCCTACAGACGCGCATTGCGGCACAACGAGTGAATGAGGGGCTGGCGTTTGCTCGGGAAGGTCGAACCGGCCCGTCGACGGTGAATTGTTCATGCCAAGTATACAGGGGCGACGAGTGATTACGGGCCGCTTTGAGGGGATCGGCTTTCTTGACATGGAAAGACAGTACCCGCGACGGCAATTGTTACCGAACTCGCTAGCCTGCTTTTTCAAGCAGCGGCAGTGACAAATCGCGCTTTTGGACCATTTCGGCAGTCACTTCGAAATCTTTGATTCGCTTGTTGCCGGGGAGATGGTACATCAGATCGAGCATGAGCTCCTCGAGAATCATACGGAGTCCGCGAGCTCCGACTTTGCGGTTGAGCGCCTCGCCGGCGATCGCCCGAATTGCGCCTTCGCTGAAACGCAGATGAACACTCTCGAAGTCGAACAGGCGCTGATACTGCTTCAGGATTGCGTTGCGTGGCTTGCTTAATATTTCTACCAAAGCGGCTTCGTCGAGCTCGTCGAGGATGCCCATGACCGGAAGCCGCCCGACAAATTCAGGGATGAGGCCAAATTTAATCAGGTCTTGTGGCTCGGCCTGGCGAAGCAATTCGGCATCGCGCTGCGCACGCAGAGGAATGGTGTTCTCGCCTGACTCTTTTTCCTTATCGCTGAGCGCTTTGAAGCCGAGGGCCTTCTTGCCGACGCGCCGGCCGATCACTCTTTCGAGGCCTACAAACGCGCCGCCACAGATAAACAGGATATTGGTGGTGTCAACCGGAGTAAATTCCTGGTGCGGATGCTTGCGCCCTCCCTGCGGGGGCACGTTGGCTACGGTCCCTTCCAGAATCTTCAGCAGCGCCTGCTGCACACCTTCGCCGGAGACATCGCGGGTGATCGAAGGATTTTCGTCTTTGCGTCCGATCTTGTCGATTTCGTCGATGTAGATGATCCCGGTCTGAGCGCGCGCTACGTCTCCGTCCGCCGCCTGCAGCAGTTTTAAGATAATGTTTTCTACATCCTCGCCAACATAGCCGGCTTCGGTCAGCGTAGTCGCATCGACAATCGCAAAGGGAACATCGAGCATCTTGGCCAGGGTGTGCGCCAATAAAGTTTTGCCACTGCCGGTAGGACCGACAAGCAGGATGTTCGACTTGGACAGCTCGACCTCGCTGCCTTTGGCACGATTCATCTGGATGCGCTTGTAGTGGTTATAAACGGCGACGGCGAGCTTCTTTTTAGTCTGCTCCTGGCCGATGACGTATTCGTCGAGAAAGGCCTTGACTTCCTGGGGTTTGGGAAGATGGGCGGGCGCGGCGCCGGGCTGGACGTCGCTGCGGTCGTCTTCAAGGATCGAGTTGCACACCGCCACGCATTCATCGCAGATGTAGGCGCGCGGATAGTCACTTGGAGAAGAGATCAGCTTGGCTACTGCATCCTGCGATTTATGGCAGAAGGAGCAGCGAAGTGTGTCGTCGGAACCCGAGCGCGGTTTCATGATGCTGACCTCTTGGAACTCACCCTATGCAGCGGCCGTTACACCGATCAGGTGCGCGGCCGGTCGATGATCTCATCAATGATCCCATATTCTCTCGCCTGGGGAGCGTTCATGATGAAATCGCGTTCCACGTCTCGCTCGATGCGTTCGAGCGCTTGCCCGGTATGCTTGGAGATCAACCGGTTGGTAATTTCGCGAATGCGCAGGATTTCTCGGGCATGGATATCGATATCGGTAGCCTGTCCGGAAAGGCCGCCCATAGACGGCTGATGGATCAGGACTCGCGAATTAGGCAAGGCGAAGCGCTTGCCCGGAGTACCCGCGAGCAATAAAAACGCGCCCATACTGGCTGCCTGACCAATGCAAATCGTGGTGACGCCGTTGCGAATGTATTGCATGGTGTCGTAGATCGCGAGGCCGGCGGTGATCGAACCCCCCGGCGAATTGATATACAGCTGGATGTCTTTCTCCGGATCTTCCGCGGTGAGAAAGAGCATCTGCGCGATCACCAGATTGGCGATCTGATCGTCGATCGGCGTACCAAGAAAGATAATATTGTCGCGCAGCAGACGAGAATAAATGTCGTAGGCGCGTTCGCCCCGGCTCGTCTGCTCAACCACCATAGGTACCAGTGCCATGTGTTCCTTTGCTTCCCGATTCCGGCTGGGCTTGCGAATCAGTTTCCCGGGCAATCGTAATCCCGACGCTTCAATTATGCACTTCTAAATCTGTTTAGGAGGCAATCCGCTGGTATAACAACTCCCGCGTTTTCTCTCTTCTCAATTGTTCACGGATTCTAGCGAGGCTACCATCATCCGTCAAACGCGCCCGCAGAGTCTCGAGCGGTTCGCGAGTCTGGACGGAGAGAAGTTGAAGCTGCTGTTCCACTTCTTGATCGGCTACCTCAGAGCGTTCGGCGTCTGCAATTTTGTCCAGCAGGATGCTGGCCTTCACCTCTGCCAGGGCCGAGTCGCGCTGCGCCAGGCGCAGACGATCGAAGTCGAGCTTGCGCATGTCATCAGGCTTCATTCCCTGCGTGGCCAGCGCGCGGAGACCGCGATCGAGCCGGGCATCCACCTGCTGTTGCACCAGGGATTCGGGAACGGCGAACTGAAAGCGCTCCACCAACGCCTGAACTAGCGCGTCCTTGGCGGCGTTCTCCATTTGACGACGCTTTTCCGCCCCGGCCTGGTCGCGCAGACGGGAGGTGAATGCGTCCATGGTTTCGAAATCGCCGAGCTCCCTGGCGAATTCATCATTGAGTTCCGGCAGCACCTTTTTCTTGATGGCTTTGACCTCAATTTGATAGGCAATGGTCTTACCTGCCAGCCGTCTCTCGCCAAAGTCCTCTGGGTAGGCAGCTTCAAATTTCAATTCCTGGCCGGGTTTGGCGCCGCGCAAGGCTTGGCTGAATGCCGCCAAAGTGCTGGGGCCGCCAACTTCGACGAGAACGCCTTTGCCCTCGACGGGATCCGCCAAGGCCGCGCCAGCTTGGCTTTCTGTCGATGTGCCTTCCGGGTGCGCCAGTTCGCCGTTGAAGTCGATCTCGGCGAAATCACCATCGGCAATGGCGCGATCTTCGAGGACCGGATCCATCGTCGAGCGGGAATCGAGCACCCGGGCCAGCTCGGCATTGTATTCGGCCTCGGTCAGCTCCGTCTCCGGCTTCGGCACGCTCACGTTCTGGTAGCCATCGATTGAAAACTCTGGAAGAACCTCGAAGACGGCCTTGAAATGCAGCGGTTCGCCGTCGGCCAGGTGAATATCGGTGACCTGGGGCTGCGAAACCGGCTTAAGCCCTTGCTTGTCGATGGCCGCGCGGAAATGACTGGGCAGGATATCTTCCACGACATTCTGGCGGATCTGCTCGGCAAAACGCGTTCGAATCAGCGAATCGGGAACCTTGCCGGCGCGGAAGCCGGGGATGCGCGCCTGCTTCTGGTACCGCTTGGCGACCTTGCGGAAGTGACGAGAAACCTCGTCGGCAGGTACCTCAATGACCACTTCGCGCGTGCAGTCAGGGTTCAGCGCAGGCCCCTGATTGTGGTCGTGCGTGCTGGGATCATGGGTGGAGTGGTCGTGGTCCGCATGCCCTTCGGGCGACGATTGGCCAGCTGCGGTGATTTCGGAATTCGATGTGGTTTCGAGAGTTTCGGTTGAGCTCAACGTATGCCTTCCGGATGCTTCCGCCCAACTCGCATCGGCCCATTGATGGAGTTTTGACCTTACGCAGAACATGCGCGGCGATTGGACGGCCTGTTCTTTATGTTAAGTGCCTTTGAGAGGGGGGTCAAACCAGGACCGTTGCCAGGATCGGTTGCACGGTAGACTTCCGCTCCAAAGGTTGGCTGTCAGGATTGTCTGGCCCGCAGGCTTCCACTATGATGCATCAATTCAGGCAATCAAAGACTTCAGCAGCGCGGTTCAAGAGATGTAGTTTCAGGGGGAGAACCATGGGTAAATGGCTGATCGTTTTGGCGGTATTTCTAGCCCGGTTGGGAGTCGTTGCCCAGGAGTTCACGATCGAGCAGGCGCTGTCCGCGCCGTTCCACTCCAACCTGATTGCCGCGCCGGCGAACGGACGATTCGCCTGGGTTGCGAATCAGGAGGGTAAGCGAAATCTCTGGGTGGCAGAGCCGGGCGCCCAGGCCGCCGGATACCGTGTGCGGCAACTGACTCATTTCGATCAGGACGACGGCCAGGATATGGGGGAGCTGACGTTTACTCCTGATGGCCAGACGGTCGTCTATACCCGGGGCGGCGATTTTGAAGCCCCGGAAAAGCCTGCCCCGAACCCGGCGCTGATTCCGCAGGGAGTTTCACAAGAGATTTGGCTGGCTTCGGTCGATGGCGGGGCACCCCGCAGTATCGGTGTTGGCAGATCGGCGGCCATCTCTCCTGTGGGCGATGTGCTGGTCTATCTTCATAGCGGCGAAGTCTGGTCGGTCTCCTGGAAAGATGCTGCGGCCAAACCGGCGCTGCTGTTCAAGGCCAGAGGCTCGGTGAATTCGTTGCGCTGGTCGCCGGATGGAAAATATCTGGCCTTCGTTAGTTCGCGCGGAGACTATAGCTTTATTGGGGTTTATGAGCCGGCAGCAAACCGCCTGAGCTATCTCGATCCCGGTACCACCGTCGATGCCGAGCCAGCCTGGTCGCAGGATGGCCGGCACATCGCGTTTCTTCGCGTGCCACCCGGCCCTGGCATTGATTTCAAGCCGCAGCGCAGCGGCGAGCCGTGGTCGATCGTCATCGGCGATGTTGAGACTGGATCTGCCCATGAAATCTGGCGGGCGCAGAAGGGGCAGGGAAGTGCCTTCCACGGATTTGAGGCTGAAGACCAGTTGCAGTGGAGCGCCGGTGGACAGATTGTCTTTCCCTGGGAGGCGGATGGATGGATCCATCTGTATGCCGTGCCGGCCATTGGGGGCGCCGCGCGGCTGCTCACACCTGGGAACTTTGAGGTGGAGCATGTGGCCATAAGTCCCGACCGAAAACAGGTTGTTTATGCTTCGAATCAATATTCGGAGAACGCGCTGGACCAGGATCGGCGGCATATCTGGAGCGTCGATCCGGTCAGTGGCGCTGCCAAGGCACTCACCTCGGGAGATGGCATCGAGGTCTACCCGGCGGTCGCGAGCGATGGCACGATCGCGGTGCTGCGTGCGGATGTGCGGGCACCGATGCGGCCTGCGGTGCTGGCCAGCGGCGAACTGCGGGACTTCGCCCCGCAGATGATTCCGAAGGACTTTCCGGCGGCCCGATTCGTTGTGCCCCAGCAGGTGGTGCTTACTGCAGCGGATGGAATGCGCATCCACGGGCAGCTTTTTCTGCCCGTCAATGACACCGGCAAGCACCCGGCCGTGGTCTTCTTTCACGGTGGATCGCGGCGTCAAATGCTGCTCGGCTTTCACTACATGGAGTACTACTCCAATGCCTACGCGATGAATCAATATCTCGCCAGCCGGGGCTACGTCGTGCTGGCCGTCAACTACCGCAGCGGGATCGGCTACGGGCTCGATTTTCGCGAGGCGCTCAACTACGGCGCATCCGGAGCCAGCGAGTTCAATGACGTGCTGGGCGCGGGACTCTATCTGCGCAACCGGGCAGATGTGGACCCCGCCCGGATTGGTTGCTGGGGTGGCAGCTACGGCGGCTACCTGACTGCGCTGGGGCTGGCCCGGGCTTCCGATCTGTTCGCTGCGGGAGTCGACCTGCACGGCGTCCACGACTGGAACCTGGAGCTGGGAATATGGCAGCCTAAGTATGATCCGGACTCGGATCCGCTGGCCGCCCGCATCGCTTGGGAATCTTCTCCGCTTTCGTCGCTCAAAACCTGGCGGTCGCCCGTTCTGTTGATCCAGGGCGATGACGATCGCAATGTTCAGTTCGCCCAGACGGTGAAGCTCGCCCAAGCCCTGCGAACGCAAGGGGTGTACTTCGAGCAGCACGTCTTTCCCGACGAGATTCACGCCTTCCTGCTGCACCGCAGCTGGGTGACGGCGTATACGCTGGGCGCGGACTTCTTCAGCCGGAAGCTGAGTGCAAGCCACTGACACCGGTGCCCAGGTCTCGATTCTGAGACCTGGGTCTCCCAAGAGGGGGTAGTTGGCGCGGCCTTACTTGGCCGGAGTAAACAGCTCCAGCCGGACATGCCAGCTGACGGATTCGCCCGGCTTCAGAGTCACCATGCCGGTGTCCATTCCGTGCCATTCCTTGCCGAAGGGGTCGCCGAAGTTGAACTGTTCCTCAATCGCGGTGAACTGTTTCGCCGGAGGAGCATAGACCTGTACGGTCTTGATCTGCGGCGAGATGCCCAGAATGTGGATGCCGTAGCCGGCGGCAGGATCCGTCAACTGGACATCGACATTGCCACCCGTGCGCTTGAGCGTGGAGAAGTTATCGTCCAGGAAGTCGGTTGCCAGCGGTTTGCCGGTGGGGGCGTTGTAATCGTATTTGCCCCCCTGGTAGGTCTTGACTGGCACCAGCTTGCCGGTCGGGAAGACGTCGTCGTAGTTATTGACCAGCGCCAATTTGTCGGCCGGCACATGCAGCCGGGCCTGGGTGCGATCGCCGCTGGGGATGGCAAAGTAGGGATGCCAGCCGATTCCCATCGGCTCCGGCTCGTCCCCAACGTTCTTGGCGGTGATAGTCGTGTCGATCGCACCTCCGGTGAGAGCGATAGTGAAGGTCAGATCGGTCTTCGAGAACCAACGGCCGCCAAAGTCACCAGCATGGATAACACCGGTCTGAGTCTGGCCATCCGCGGTTGTCTCGGTATTCAGGGACTCGGCCTGGCTCTTCAAAATGAGCCCGTGAATGGAGTGTATTTCGGCGCCATCTTTCTTGCCGCTGAAGTTGGCAGGCAGGGTGAGGGTCTTGCCATGCCACTCGGTCGTGAGTGTCTTGCCGTCAGGGGAAAGTTTGCCGCGAATCCGGTTGGGATAGGGAACCAGGAAGGCGCCGCCCCCGGCAAAGCTACGGTTGCCAACACTGTCGTCGGCGCCGGTGGTGAACTGATCGGGCAGGTCGAAGAAGAGCGGAATCTCGCCCTTACCGGGAATATTGGCGGTGATCTGGAACAGGTTCATGCCGCGGCCGGGAAGGATTGTCGCGCTGAGAAACTCTGCTTTGCTGCCATCTCCTGTAGCCTTGCGCTGCAGCTTGATTACGTCGGAGCCGCCTATTTTTTCCCCCGCAGGTGCAGCAGGCTGCGCAGCCGGAGCGGGCGCTTCGGTGGCGGGAGACTTGCAGCCAACAGTAAACAAACCGAGTGCCAACGAGGCTCCAGCAATGGAGTGTATGAAGAGAGTAGAGGCGGGGTGCTTCGGCATAGACTGATTCCTTTGCGCTTTAGATTTTCGGTGCTGCGCTCTCAGTCGAGTCCGACGAGCCAAGGGTGCGCTAGCGGAGCCGGCTGACGGAGCTATCTGCAAACCAGATGATTCTACCCCGCCTTGCGCGTTGCGAGCGAGATCGAACCGAGGAGCTCCAGCCCTCGGATTTAGAATCGGCCAATGGCTTCGACCGCAAAGGTAGGCTTTTCGGCCCTCGACGAACTCAATGCCCGGGTCATCGCATGCGAACGCTGCCCCCGGCTCAGGCGGCATTGCGCCGAGACTGCGATCGAGAAGCGCCGGGCTTACCTGGATCACCAATACTGGGGCCGTCCCGTGCCATCGTTCGGGGATCCGCTTGCGCGGGTATTGATCCTCGGACTCGCACCCGGCGCTCACGGCTCGAATCGCACCGGCCGGCCCTTTACCGGCGATGGATCGGGGAACTTTCTTTATCCGGTTCTGTACGAGGCGGGCTTTGCTTCGCAGCCGAACTCAGTCTCTCGCGATGACGGCTTGACGCTTCACGATGCCTGGATCAGCGCCGTGGTACGGTGCGCCCCACCCGGCAACAAGCCGCTGCCATCGGAGATCGCGAATTGCGCTCCATATCTGGATGAGGAGGTTGCCGCGCTGTCGCGATTGCGGATCGTCGTCTGTCTGGGCAAGATCGCTTTCGACGGCTACGTGTCGCATCTGATACGAACCGGTGCCATCGCCCGCAGGGCAAATCTGCATTTCGGCCATGGAGCCGAATTCGAAGTGATGCCGGGGCAATTTCTGATCGCTACTTATCATCCGTCTTTGCAAAACACCAATACTGGCAAGCTCACGGCGCCGATGTTTCTGAAGATTTTTCAGCGTGCCCGCACCTTGGCCTCCGGCAGGAATTAATAAATCGATCACGTTTCGGCTGGTCCACAGACATCTGCTTCGGACGAACCCACATCACATACCGGCATGTAGTTTTTGCCTGAGGAGGGGTGGGGATGATAGGTGAGATTCTGATTGTAATTCTGTTGCTGATGCTGATCGGCGCGTTTCCTTCCTGGCCCTATAGCCGGGGCTGGGGATACTACCCCACGGGAGGAATCGGGCTGATTCTGGTAATTGTGGTCGTCTTGCTGCTGCTGCATGTTTTCTGATCCGTGCCCGGGACTTCCCGGGAGCTCCCGGGAAGTCCCCGGGAGTCTCGGATCAGCGCTTGGGAGTCAGTGGGAGCTCATGACCGGGTGGGGGGAAACCGGGATCCACCCGGCGACATTCAGCTTGGGAAAATGAGGGTCGATCGTAAATAAAAGCTTTGCCGTTTCTGGCGTGTGAATGATTGAGCAAAGTTGTCCAGGGAAGAGCAGGTTCTCGCAGACGCTCGGACCCGCCATACCCTAGAAACGGCCCCACTGCTGCCAACGACTTTTTAGCAGTGTCCCTACCCAAATCCCCACACTGGCTCGGCGATCATGCCCGCGAAAAGAGCGCAAGTTTACTCGCCGAAATTTCGTCTCCGGTTGATCATGCCACGCTATGCGATTCTGCTTGGGATGGCTCGCCGGAGGCAAAGAATTGCTCGCCCCCCGCCGATTCGCTGGCAATCTTCAATCACTTCGCCTCATAATCACTGTTTGGCGCTTAAAGCCCCACCGGAGAGAGCGAATTGGAACACATTGAAATCGAATATAGCCGGATTCTGAAGCCGCTTGAGACGTTGCTGTCACCCATCAGGCAGCCGGGTGACTTCTTTGTCTCGGGTACGGCGGAGATGCCGATGCCGAGAATGGAGGTCGAGGGCGCCGGAGTGCTGTCGTTTCCTGTGCCCGACGCGCAGATCGCGGCGATGCTGCTCAAGGCGAAGCGGGCGCCTTACGGCAGGGGCCGAGATACGATCGTCGATACGTCGGTGCGCAACGTGTGGCAGATCCCGTCCGGCAAGATCAAGATTGGCGGGAAATCATGGGCGGCAAACTTCGAGGCCATCCTTTCGAAGGTGAGGGCGGGTCTGGGTTGTGGCGACGCAATAGCTTCCGCTGAACTCTACAAGTTGCTGATCTACGACCCTGGCGGCTTTTTTCTGGCGCACCGGGATACCGAGAAACGCGCTGGCATGTTCGGCACTTTGGTCTTGACGCTGCCTTCGGCTTACCGCGGCGGCGAGTTGCGGATCCGCCATTCGGGCCGCGAAGTTATGCTCGAAAGCAACATCCTCGACCCCTCCGAGCTCGCCTACGTTGCGTTCTATGCCGACTGCGAACACGAGGTTCTGCCCGTGCGGAAAGGGAATCGCCTTTGCCTGGTTTACAACCTCATCCAGAAAAACGCGAAGGGCGGGCGTAAGATTCTGAGGGCGCCGGAATATGAATCCCAGATTAGCCACGCCGCCGCCATCCTGGAGCGATCTTTGACGGCGCCGAACGCTCCGGCGAAAATCGCATGGCTTCTCGATCACCAGTACAGTCCGGCAGGGCTTTCGTTTTCGGCCCTGAGGGGCGTCGACGCGGCAAGGGGCCGAGTCCTCGCGCAGGCGGCGGCGCGCGCGCAATGCGCCGCCCATCTGGGGATTGTTCACATCGGAGAGTCCGGGGCGGCCGAAGCGGACGACGCATTTTACGGATCGCGTGGGAATCGTTACTGGGATTACGACGGCGGAGACGAGCAAGACGCTGAAGAGGACGGCGGGGAAGAAGGGGACTTCACCGCCGTCTCAGTCGATGACGCCTGGCAGTATGTCGACGAATGGCGCGATCTGGATGATCACGCCGTCAAGTTTGGCCGCATCCCTCTCGGCGGCGGCGAGTTGCTCCCGGCCGGCGCGCTCGACCAAGAGCCTCCGGACGAAAAGCGGCTGACAGAAGCTTCCGGCAATGAAGGCGCAACCTACGAGCGGTCGTATCATCGCGCGGCGCTGGTCCTGTGGCGTGAGAACCGCTCGATAGATGTGCTGCTTCAGGCTGGCGTTGTGGCCGCCCTGCCCTACCTGAAGCGCCTGGCGGCCGGCGGCACGCGCGCTCGGCCGGAGGCACTCGCGGCCGCAAAACGAATCCTGGATGCATGGCCTGTCGGGACGCAACGGTGGGCGACTTACTCGATTCGTGACGAATGGCCTGAGCCGGCTCGCCGGATTGAGATGATGGCCGCGCTCCAAAAGCTGAACGCACCGGATCTGCTCGAACGATTCCTGAGGGATGTTGTCACTCCCAGCTATGACGGCTCGGAAAACGAGGCGTTGCTGGCTTGTGCGGACATGCTTGCAGGCGCGCAAACCGCCGCGGTTCTTTCCCATCTGGTTTTGACGCAAATGGGGAAGCGCCCACAGGAGTGTTCGGAGCTTTTGCTGGCGCTCAGCAAGTCTGCTTCGCTGTGTTTTCCGGAGGTCGCCGAGGCTGAAGTTGCCGGCCTGGATTCCATAGGCGCGCGAGACCGAGAAACGGAGAGCCCCGATTCAGAAGCGAAAGACTTCGATTGGGAACCGGAACATCGGCAGCGTCCGCTCGGCCCGGAATTCCTCGAAAACCTGCTCCGGGCGTTGCCGTGTTTCGGGGACGGAAGTCTCTGCGCCGCTGCGGCCGAGAAGATGGCCTCACGTCCCGGTGTCTTCAGTCCCGTGACGCTGGTTGTTCCCGCTCTGGAGCGGATCTGTGCGGGACGCGGGAAGTTGCCGCTGCCGGTTGAGAGCAGCGTTCAGCGCCTGTGGACCGGCGCTGCCGAGTTCCTGCTTCTGCGCAGCGAGGTTCCTCCCGAGCCGCCCTCGGACTGGAAGATGTACGTCAAAATCTCCTGCTCCTGTGCCGATTGCCTTGAACTACAAGCCTTCGCTCTCGATCCGGCCGCGCAAGTTCACCGGTTTCGCGTGAAGAAAGAACGCCGCAGCCACCTGCACGGAACCATAAACCGATACCGCTTGGATATGACCCACGTGACCCAGCGCGTGGGTTCGCCGCAAACGCTGGTTTGCACCAAAGACCGTCGAACCTTCAAGCGGCGCATGACCGAATACCGGGAGGAGATCGCCGCCATGCGCAGGCTGGTGAGACAGGCGCCCAAAGCCGGCGTCGCCGCTCTGGCAGAGAGGATGGAGGCCGCGGTGAAGCGCGCCGGCGACCTTGAGGAAGGATGCCGCGGCTGAGATTCTCGACCTCCAGGTTGGTTGGCGGGGCGATCGCCCCGTGGATCGCCGCTTCCGGCGAGCTGGCATACTCTCCCCATTCACCGCCGGAGAGACTATTATTTTGAGTATTCCTCGGTCATCCCCGCGATATTCCGAGCCAGGGTGAAGCTGCGCCTGCATTCTTGGTTCGGCGGCCCGTTGAAAGATAGCCCGGAAGTGAGCCTTCTCTTCGCGTTCTGGCACAACGCCAGGCGGGGCGAGGTGGAGACCCTCTATCTATCGAACGGGATGGCGGGAGTCGACGAGGTAAGGGCGCCGCTGGCAAGTCTGCCGCCATTCTGAGGCCGACCCTTTAAAGAGAGAACGCCTTCTCTTGATTCTGCACGGCAGCTAGGGGATCGCCGAGGTGGAATCGCAGCCCTACCCCGACCGCAGGGAGGCCGTTTTTAGAGAGGCGTTCAAAGCTGCCGAAGAGTTTTGGTTCCGCAGGCTGACACGTGCGAACATCCGTTCCCGGTTGATGAGCGTTCACGCCCGCACCCTGGCAGATTCAATCGCGTGGTTCCATGCCGCGCACTGCAGGGTATTGAGGACGGAACCC
>Ga0302324_100010253_pt1 | contig 19436 bp, 18 predicted proteins | sample Palsa_T0_1_FD_201949 | JGI IMG/M metagenome (GOLD analysis project Ga0302324, IMG submission 201949) | Peat permafrost microbial communities from Stordalen Mire near Abisko, Sweden - Palsa_T0_1 | ecosystem: Environmental > Terrestrial > Soil > Palsa > Peat permafrost | place: Sweden: Abisko...
GACTTGTCTATAAAGAGGTGCAGGCTCGAGTGAAGCCGTCTTCCTCCCGATCCCTATCAATTTTACGCCGGCGGTGAGGTACGCTCGGCGATGCGGGCCCTGTCCGGCCGCTGCGACGTATTGCCAGCCGCGGTCCGTCAGGAAGCGATGATCGGCGCTCGCGTTGATGGCCGTGCCGTCGGCGAGCGTCAGTCGATAGGCGGCCTTCTTGGTTTCCCAGTGCGCGAGAACTTTTGTCCTGACGCAGTGGCGCATGGAGCCATGGCGCGCGGTGCCGACGATGTCGTCATCAATGTTGAGATCGCCGATCGACCTGGTGTGTCCGTTCGCCATCAATATTTGAGTATCGCCGCCCAGGCAATAGACGCAGGCATGGCCGCAACCCCGGTAAGGATTGATGGATCGCTCAAACGGAATGTCGGGCGAATCATTGTGCGTGATGATGGATTTGGCGTGTTCCGCCGTGACGGTCGTCTCCGGCGGCGGCGCCTCCTCCGTGTCGGCTGTCCAGCCGTCGTCGACGGCTTGCACCCGCATGGACTCGAAACGCCCTTCCGGATTGGAAATGGCGCCGTAGCCTTTGCGGGGTTTGGGCGGGGAAATCATGGCCTGTATAAATATACAGGTCCATGCCTGGCAAATTCAAGCGCACCTTGGCCGCTCTAAAATCCCTGCCTAATCAGTGGCCTGGGAAGTGATCGATCCTGCGTAGCGCGGGAAAGAGACGCATCCAGAGTAACGCCACGGCGAGGGTTGCGACACCTCCGATCACGACCGCCGGAATGAGCCCAAACCACGCGGCTGTCAGGCCCGACTCGAACTCGCCGAGCTCGTTCGACGCGCCGATGAAGACGCCGTTCACCGCACTCACCCGGCCACGAATCGCGTCCGGAGTTTCAAGCTGCACGAGCATGTGGCGGATGTAGACGCTCGCCATGTCCCCGATGCCAAGCAGCAGCAACGCGACGAGCGACACGATGAAGACTTGCGAAAGTCCCAGCATTACCGTCGCGACGCCAAATAAACCAACCCCGGCAAACATCCAGCGGCCGACGTGACGCGTCATCGGCGAGAATGTCAGCACGACCGCCATGAGCGCAGCACCCACACCAGGCGCGGTGCGCAAGAGGCCCAGTCCCGTCGGTCCGACGTGCAGCACGTCGCGCGCGTACGCCGGCAGGAGCGCGGTTGCGCCGCCCAGCAGCACGGCAAATAAATCGAGCGAGATCGCGCCCAGCACGACCGGTCGTGAGCGCACGAACCTCAAACCCTCGAGCACCGCATGCCACGATTCTGAATCGGGAGGTATCCGTTCGGGGCTGATCGCTGCATTGCCGGCGGCCGCGGCGATGTTTGCCTCGCGCACTTTCGCCGTGGCCATGAGGATGCTTGCAACGATCAGCAGCCCCGCAACGACGGCGTAGACCACCTGCGGGCCGGCAAGATACAAAAGGCCGCCGAGCGTCGGGCCTGCGATGGTTGCGACCTGGAATGCCGAGGAGTTGAGCGCCACCGCATTGCCAAAACTCTCCACCGGCACGAGATTCGGCAGAATCGCCTGCGAGGCCGGCATCGCGAAAGCCCGCGTGATGCCAAACACCACCATGACCGCAAACACCGGCCAGACGACGTTGAGCCCGCTCAGCGAGAACCACAGCAGCGCCAGAGCGCACAGCACCTGCAGCGTGTAGCACAGCGCGAGAATTTTGCGCCGGTTGAAATGATCGGCGACGTGCCCCGCGACCAGCACGAGCGGCACAAACGGCAGGAACTGCGAGAGGCCGACGAGTCCAAGGTCGAGCGGATCGTGCCGAATCGCGTATACCTGCCAGCCGACCGCGACGGTTTGCATCTGCACGGCGAACACGGCGAGAAATCTCGACGCAAGAAATCCGGTGAAGCCCGGATGCCGCAGCGCCGAGAGCGGCCGCATTGGCGAAGAGGGTGCTGCGCTTTGGGACACGTGAGGGTTTCAGTTTAACAGCTGATTGACGATCGGGCGGCGTTGCGAGCATCATTCACGGCGATGGTTCCCTTCGGGGATCAAATGGGAACGCGGTAGGATGCATTTCTGATCCGCGGCTGTCCCCGCAACTGTAAGCGACGAGCCGAGCGACACTTGAGCCACTGGGCAACCGGGAAGGCGACGCACGGCACTGACTCGCGAGCCAGGAGACCTGCCATCGATCGTGGTCACGCACGAACACATTGGGCGGGGTGCCCCGGTGGCGAACGGACGCAAGGTCATGCACTGACTTTGCAGCTCCGCGCTTTGGTTCGTAGTGACGTGTCACGTTACTGCGAGGCCATAGCATGTTCCCGGAAGCCCAAGCCAGAGCGCGCCGTCACGCGCTCGTTATTTTCATCGCCGCAAGCCTTCTGATTCGCCACTCCGCTGCCCTCGCGGAGGATGAGACGTCCTCCACCGATGCGGCTCTGCCGCGGGTCATTGTCAGCGCCACGCGTCTGCCGACTCCCGAGGATGAGATCGCAAGCAGCGTGACTCTCATCACCGTCGCCGATATCGATGCGCTGCAGACGCGCACGCTGCCCGATATCCTGCAGCTCGTGCCTGGCGTCAACATCGTCCAGACCGGCGGTCCTGGCGGCGCGACCTCGATCTTCATGCGCGGCACGAACTCAAATCACGTCAAGTTCTTCATCGACGGCATCGATGTGAGCGACCCGAGCACGCCGACCGACACGTTCGACCTGCAGCATGTGCTCTTGGGGGATGTCGAGCGCATCGAAGTGTTGCGCGGCCCGCAGAGCGGCCTGTATGGATCCGATGCGATCGGTGGCGCGATCTCCGTCATAACCAAGAGCGGCGCGGGTCCTGCGACCGCGACGGCAACTCTCGAAGGCGGCTCGTTCGGCACGTTTAATCAGCAAGGTGTGCTCAGCGGCTCCTCTGGAAACTCCAATTACGTGTTCAACGTCGATCATTTCCGCACAACCGACACACCCGTGACCCCGCTTGACCTCCTGCCTCCCGGGCAGCAACGCAATGATGACGGCTATGACAACAAATCCTTCTCGACCAAGCTCGGCACCAAGCTCAGCGACAACCTGGATGTCGGGCTGGTTGCGCATTACCTCGACACCACGCTCGATTTCACCGGCGACAACTTCAATGGATTTTCAAGCGTTCCCGATGCGACGCGCAGCGAAGAAGACACCGAGCAGCTCTTTACGCGCGCGAGCGCGCACTTGGCGCTCTTCGATGGCCGCTTCGATCAGACGCTCGGCGTCGGCTATAGCCACAACCATACGACCGACCTCGGCCCCGATGCGCTGCCTTCTTACACTCGCGGCGACCGGCTGAAGGCCGACTGGCAGGGCAACATCACGCTTGCTCCCACTCAGGTACTCATTATCGGGGCCGAGCATCAGCGCGACGCGATCGAGCAGAGCCCAATCTCCGCCGCAACGACGACCAACGCAGGTTTCGCCCAGCTGCAATCAAGCTTCGGCGCGCGTTTCTTCGACACTGTGAGTGTGCGCTACGACGACAACGATCGCTTTGGCGGCAAGACGACCTATCGGTTTGCTCCCGAGTTCGTCGCGAGCGAAACCGGCACGACCTTCAAAGGCAGTGTCGGCTCGGGCTTCAAGGCGCCAACGCTCAACCAACTGTTCGTGAGCTTTCCGGATTTCGATTTCTTCGCGAATCCGAATCTTAAGCCCGAATCAAGCGTCGGCTACGATGCGGGCTTCGAGCAGAGCTTGCTTGCAAAGAAGCTGCGCTTCGGTGTGACCTATTTCCACAATCACATCCGCGATCTGATCGATGACAACAGCACCTTCACAACCGACGTGAACATCGACATCGCAACCACTTATGGGGTTGAGAGCTTCATCGCCTATCAGCCGATCACGCGCATGGCGCTGCGCGCCGACTACACCTACACCGTCGCCACCGACGATATCGCTCACACGGAATTACTGCGGCGCCCGAAAAACAAGGCGAGCTTCTCGAGCATCTGGCAGGCAACGAGCGAACTCTCTGTCGCGACAACCGTGCTGTATGTCGGACCGTGGGCCGACGGCAGTCGCGAAACCTTTGCGCCGGTGACCGGGGGCGGCTATACGGTCACCAATCTTGCGGCGACCTACGTTCTCTCCCCGCGGCTGTCGCTCTTTGGCCGCATCAATAATCTCTTCGACCACCGCTACCAGGACCCGGTCGGCTTTGATCGTCCGGGATTTGGCGTATTTGCCGGAGTCAAAGCGACGCTGTAGGACGCACGCCAGCGAGCGAGGGGTTGCATGTCCTGATTCCATGGCCATAATCGCGGCAGGCGCGCTCGCATGCGCTCGGTTTGCTCCCATGAACATCGCCGATCCCGCTTCCGGTGCCGACCCCGCCCTGCCGACGCAGGACGAGCGCTTCTGGGGCATGTTCGCGCACCTGGCGGCGCTCGCCGGCTGCATCCTGCCGTTCGGCAACATCCTCGGGCCACTGCTCGTTTTCCTGCTGAAGCGGGAGCAATCCGCGTTTGTCGCGGCGCACGCCAAAGAGGCGCTCAATTTCAATATCACAGTTGCGATCGGCGCGGCCGTCTGCCTGTTGCTGCTGCAAATCTCGATCGGTATTCTGATGGCCGCGGTGCTTGCGATCTTCTGGCTCGTCATGACCATCATAGCCGCGCTCAAGGCGAACGAGGGGCTGCCTTACCGTTACCCTTTTACGGTGCGGCTGATCAAATAGCAGTTTGCGCCGCTACGCGCCCAGAAACATCCGGTAGGCGGGGTTACCCGTCTCGTCCGTATAGGCGTAGTGCAGCTCATGCAAGTGGTCGACGAACTGGGCGCGCTCCTGGGGTGAGACCTGAATTCCCGCCAGTACACGGCCGTAATCCGAGCCGTGGTTGCGATAGTGAAAGAGGCTGATGTTCCAGCGCGAACCGATCGCGCGCAGGAACTTCAGCAGCGCGCCCGGGCGCTCGGGAAACTCGAAGCGGTACAATGACTCGTGCTCGATAGCACGCGCGTGCCCGCCGACCATGTAGCGCACGTGCAGCTTCGCCATCTCGTTGTCGGTCATGTCGGTAACAGTGTAGCCCGCCGCACGCAGCAGGCCTACGACCGTGCTCTGCTCGCTTTTGCCCTGCGACAGTCCGAAGCCCACAAAAATCTGCGCCGCGCGTGCATTCTCGTAGCGGTAATTGAACTCGGTGACGTTGTGCTCGCCGAGCGCTTCGCAGAAGCGCAGGAAGCTGCCCGGCTCTTCGGCGATCTCGACCGCGAGCAGAGCTTCGCGCGCGGCGCCGAGGTCGGCACGCTCGGCGACATGGCGCAGGCGGTCGAAATTCATATTGGCGCCGCTGTTGATCGCGACCAGGCGCTGGCCCGTCCAGCCGACACGCGCGGCGTACTTCTTGATGCCGGCGACTGCCAGAGCCCCGGCGGGTTCGAGGATCGAGCGGGTGTCCTCGAACACATCCTGAATCGCCGCGCAGATCTCATCCGTGTCCACGAGCACGATCTCGTCCACATATTCCCGGGCGAGCGCGAAGCATTCCTCGCCGACGCGTTTCACCGCGACGCCATCGGCAAACATGCCGACGCGCTCGAGCGTGACGCGTCGCCCGGCTCGCAACGATTCGTACATCGCCGCCGCATCCTCGGGCTCGACGCCGATGATCTTCACCTGCGGGTAGAGATACTTCACGTAGACGGCAATGCCTGCGATGAGCCCGCCCCCGCCCACCGGCACGAAAATGGCGTCGAGCTCCCCGCCGCTCTGCCGCAGTATCTCAAGACCGACCGTACCCTGGCCTGCAATCACGTCCGAATCATCGAACGGGTGCACGAAGGCAAGATGCCGCTCGCGCGCGAGGATCACCGCCCGGTCATTGGCACTGTCGTAGTCGTCCCCGTGCAGGAGAACTTCAGCGCCCAGATCAACGACGGCCTGCACCTTGATCTGCGGCGTTGTCTGCGGCATGACGACGACCGCCGGAATGCCGCGCCGCTGCGCCGCAAGTGCAACCCCCTGGGCGTGATTGCCGGCGGATGCGCAAATGACGCCGCGCTGTGCGATCGTGGGGGACAGATGCGCGATCTTGTTGTAAGCGCCGCGCAGCTTGAAAGAGAACACCGGCTGCATGTCTTCGCGCTTGAGGAAAACCCGGTTACCGATGCGCCGCGACAGGCGCCCGGCCTGCTCAAGCGGCGTTTCCACCGCGACGTCGTAGACGCGAGCTCTGAGGATTCTTTCAATATAGGGACTTGCCACTTTGATTCCCGCTGCAAGGAATCGGCAAGCTTAGCGAGTAAGGGGCGCCTTGCGAACTGCCGGATGCGATCCCGCGGGCGCGCAACTGGCCCGCGCTGGTAAAAGTTAGCGCCGTTCGGCGGTCGGCCGCACGACGAAGCGGAATTGCGCCTTGCCGACAAGAACGATGTCGCCATCCTTCAGCGTCTGGCGCACAACGCGCCGGTTGTTCACGAGCACACCGTTGGTGCTGTTCAGATCCTCGATGATCGTGTGCGTCGGCCCTGCAAGAATCACCGCATGGTGGCGGCTGATGAATTTCGCGTCGATCTGCAGGTCGTTATCCGGCGTGCGCCCGATCGTCGTCTTGCGCCCCAGCATGTGCACAACTTCGGACTCCCCGCCCATGCGGACGAAGAGGCGCGCTGCGCCCTCCGGCGCCACATCGTGGCTGCCGGACGCGCTGGTATCGAGCCGCTTGATGCTCTTCTGGATGCTGCCCAGGAGCACCTGGCTGTTGGCGGCTTCGGTTTCCAGCCGGTTAATGAGCATGTCGCGCTCGGCAAGCGTCCGGCGTGCCTTCTCGACGGTGCCGCGGGAGTCGTCCTGGTTCTTGGTCAGCTCCTCGAGGCGCGCGGCATTGCTGCGCAGATCCCCCTCGAGCCGATGAATTGAATCCTCCGCGGCGCGCAGATCGCCTTCGAGGTCGTGCGCACGGCTCAGGCTCTCGCGCAGCTCGTCCTGCAGTGCTTTGATGGATTCGGCCTGATCGGCCGTCTGGGTCTCGAGTTCAAGCACGCGCGCATTCGCGCTCGCAAGATGCGCGCCCTGTTCAGTATATTGGGCCTCGAGCGTGCGCACCGCCGCGAGGCGCTCCTCGCGATCCCCCGTGACACTCGCAAGTTCCACTTCGAGCCGCGCCACCCTCTGGCGCTGTTCGGATATCGCCCCCTCGAGCGACGTGCGCAGCGCGGCGAGAGCGAGCGCTGCGGCCTGCTCGTCGGCAAGGCGTGTGTTTGCAGCCGCGAGCGCCTCTTCGAGCGCGCCGACCTTTTTCTCCTGCGCCTGCTGCTGTAAAGCGGCGCCGGCAAGGTCACCCTGGCGCGCGGCCAAAGACTCATTCTGGGCGGCCGCGGCGCCCTCGAGGGCCGTGATGCGCGCATCGCGCGCCACCACGTTGGCGGCAAGCTCGGCGTTGCTGTCGCGCTGAAAGGCAAGATCCGTCTTCAGCTGCTCGACTTCATCGTTGCGCTTGGCGAGTGCGGCGCTCAAGCCGTTCACTTCTTTCTCAAGCTCCGCGACACGCGCTGTGCGCGCGTCGAGTTGTGCCTGCAGCTCGCTCACCTGCAGGGTGCGGCTGGCAAACTCGCGCTGCAGATGCTGCAGACGCGAATTGCGGTCGCTCACTTCGTGGTCAAGCCCTGCAAGCATGCCGTCAAAAATGGTTCGCCGCCCCTCAAGGGATCGCAGCGTCTCCAGGTACTGGGTGCTGCGCGCCTGCAGCGCGTGCAATTCGGCCTCAGCATCGCTTACGGCACGATCGCGCGCCGCGAGCCGCGCGTCGAGCTCGCCATCGCGTTGCTGCAGTGCGCGAGCCGCAAGGTCGCGCGTCTGAATGCCGAGGCGCAACTCCTCGGCGCGCGCTTCGGTTGCAGCAAGCGCCGCGCGTGCCTGCGTGAGTTCCAGTGTGAGTGCGCTCGCGCGCTGCTCGGCGGCGGCCGTGAGGTTGCGCGTGGCAACAAGTTCGTGCTCGAGTTCCGTGAGCCGCTCGCCTTTGCGTGTCAGGCGTTCTTCCACGTCGCGCAGGGAGCTCGACAGGGAGCGAAGATTGATCTCCAGCTGAGTCGTGCGGTCGTCGGCCGACGGCGCGGGTTGAGCTGCGATCGCGGGCGGCAAGACCGGCGCGATCCAGGTGTCGGTTCTGCCGAGGTGTTCGGCAGTCGCATCGGCTATGTCGAGCACGGGCAGCTCGGCGGTGGACTCGATGTCAACTTCGTTTGACGGAACCGACTGGCGCTGCACGCTCATGTTTAGCGCACCCCTTCACCTTTAAATATGCGGCGAAAGTGTAACGCGGCGCGGGTTCAGCGCGCGCGAAACGACGAGCAAATTGTGAGCAAAGTCGCGGAACGTGACATAAGCCACCCGCAGCGCCCTAGCTCTGCAGGAATTCTGCTACTGAACCGACCAAAGCCTCAGGCACCGCTTCGCACCAACCCGTCCCGTATTTCGGTAAATCGACAATGCGCGCCTTCGGCAATAGCTCGTGCACCCGCAGCGTCGGCTCCCAGAACTGATCGTGCGGACACAGCACGAGCACAGGCTGGGTGACAAGCCGCAAGCGCTCGCGCGCCGGATAGCGCACCGTTGCGTGCATGCCCCAGGAAGCGTTCGCTCCGTTGCGAAGCGACTCCGCGAGACGTCGTGCGGCGACTTCAAGTGGCACGGGCTGTCCGGCCGTTTCGGCTGTGCGGCGCCATTCCGCGCCGAGATAGCTGCCATCCTCGTCCGGCGGCGCCGGCCAGGGCGAGCGCAGGAAATCTTCGCGCTCACTGTCATTGAGCACCGGCACCGACGACCAGACGACCCGCCGCACCTGCGCGGGGCGGGCGAGCGCAAGCTCAGCTGCGATGAGCGCGCCCGTTTGGCATCCCAGGAGGTCGATCTGCCGGAATCTCATGGTATCGAGGAAATCGCCCACCGCGGCGGCATAGTCCTCGATCGTTGGTCGCGACGAGGGCGGCTCCGAATCCCCGTAACCTGGCAGGTCCGGTGCGTACACCGAGCGGTCACGGGCGAGGAGCCCGAGCACGCCCGTGAACATGCGTCCGGTCATCGGAGTTTCATGCAGGCACAACAGTGTCGTACCTTCCTCGAATCCGCCGCCCGGCGGCATCGAATTGAAGACGTGCAGCTGGCCGTACCGGCACTCGAAATAGCCGCGCCGCACCGCCGGGGGGGTGCCAGGCGCGCGCTTCGCTACGGATGCTTTGGGCATTGAAGTGCTCCGGGCGCCGCACGAATATGGGGTGCGCGCCGTCTCGGGCGCACTATAGGGAATCTAACGGGAGTGGTGTCATGATCCGATTGGCAACCCTGACTTTGCTCACGCTCGCGAGCGCCGGCTGCGGACTGACTGAGACCGTGGGCGGAGCGGCAACCGACGCCGCCGCGAAGGCCCAGGAACTGAAACAGGCGAAAGCGACCGAAGACCGGGCGCGCAAGGAACTCGACGACGCCGCGCGTCAGGCAGCGCAGCAGCGCCAGGCGGCAGAAGCCGCCGCCAACCAGTAATAAGGTTCCGCATACAGGGGACGATCGGGCGCGCCTGACACTCAAGCGCGCCCGATCTGCGGATACTCAGCGGTGTTTTTTGCCTCGCAGCCGCTTCAGGAGCGAATCTGCCTGTTTCGCGGCGAAGCGTTTTGCGACCTCGAAGCCGCTCTTCTTCTTCGCTCCGCGCCCGCGCGCAACCTTGCGTTTCTTCACAGCCTTGCGCTTGACGGCGACTTTTTTCCTGGCGCTCCTGGCTGCGCTCTTGGGCTTTTTCGCCGCTCGCTTCTTGGCGGCCGCTTTCTTCGCGGGGGCCTTTTTCTTTTTCTTGGCGGCAGGCTGCTGCTTGGCGGGCGCGGCCTTCTTTTGAGGCAGCGGCGCCTTTTTTGCCGAGGTCGGCGCGGGGGCCGGGGCCTTCGACGCCGGGGCTGCGCCTGCCGTGGGAGAAGAGGTCGGCGCCTTGACCGCAGCTGCCGGCGGCTTCGCAGCCGCAGGTGCCGCGCTCTGCGCCGGCGCCACAGGCTTGGCAGAAGCGCCAGGCTTCGCCGGTGCAGCCGGGGCGACCGCCGCCGTGACTCTCTTATCAGCGTGCAGCGCGACCTGTGCACCCTGCGGATCGGTCAGCACCGTAATCCAAGTGCCACCCGGGACCTGCATCGGACCGTGAGAAATCTTCGCGCCGCCGGCTTTCGCAGCGTTCGTCGCCTTGTCGATGTCGGCCACGTGCGCATAGGAAAGCCAGGCCGGCGCCCCTCTCTCGGCGGGACTCTTGAAGGCGCCAGCGAACTCGACGCCCTTCATTCCCACGAGGTAATAAAATCCCATATTGGGACCCATGTCGTGCTTCGCGGTGTTTTCCCAGCCGCAAAGCTCGCCATAGAATTTAAGCGCCGCCTCCGGATCCGTGGTGCCAAGCTCGTGCCAGGAGAAGTCGTTGCTCAAAGGTCCGCCACCGCCGCCGCCCGGGGCGCCGCCTTGCTGGAAGAGACAAAATGCCGCGCCCTGGGGATCTGCGACCACCGCGAATCGGCCGACGTCGGGGACTTCGGTCGCGCCCTTGAGGGTGCGCCCACCGAGGCGTTCAACGGTTTGTACGCTGGTATCCAGATTGTCCGTCAGAATGTATGCCAGCCAATGGGAGGGCGAGCCTGCGGCGCGCGCTTCCTGGGGAAGCGACATGAGGCCGCCTAACATCCCGTTCGCTCCCACCCACAAGGTGTAGTCGGGATTTTTATCCCATTCCTGGGTCTTCCACCCGAGCACCTTGGCATAAAAGCCGCTCGCGGCTTTCTTATCTGTCGTCATCAGATCGTGCCAGACGAATCGGCCTCGATTGTCAGCGCTGCTCATATCGTTTTTCCTTTTAGTTAGGCGTCTACCACTCACCGCTATTGGGCATTGATTTCCAGGGCTCGGCCGGTAGCAGCGCCGCGCCCTTCTGCAACAGTTCAATTGAGATGTTCTCGGGAGAGCGCACGAAGGCCATATGACCATCGCGCGGCGGCCGGTTGATCGTGACGCCGTGATCCGCCAGGCGCTTGCAGGTGGCGTAGATGTCATCGACCGCGTAGGCGACGTGGCCGAAGTTGCGGCCGCCCGCGAAGCTTTCCGGATCCCAGTTGTGGGTGAGCTCGATCTGCGCCGACTCATCCCCCGGCGCGGCGAGAAAAATCAATGTGAAGCGTCCCGCCGGATAGTCCCTGCGCGAGAGTTCCTTGAGGCCCAGTGCGTCGCAGAAAAACTTGAGCGAGGCATCGAGGCTCGATACGCGCAGCATCGTGTGCAGGTACTTCATAAGTTTTCAGAACATCTCGGAAGGTCCCGGCGTCTTGATATCGACGTCGTGGCGCGAGGCGATGAAGTCGCCCGTGATCATCTGCTCATAGGTCTGTCCGGGACCCACCATCGGGTAGACGCCCGCGTCCGGATCGATCATCACCTCGACAAATGCCGGCCCGTCGAATTCGATGAGTTCTTTTACGATGCGCGGCACGTCTTTTTTCTGATCGAGCCGCACCGCATAGCGAAAGCCATCCGCCTGCGCCGCCTTGACGAAGTCCTTCTTGTGCAGGGAGCGATCGCTCGCCGAGAGCCGTCCTTTGAAGAAGAGCTTCTGCCACTGCTTCACCATGCCGTCGCCGCAATTATTGAGCACCACGATCTTTACCGGCAACTCATAGGTCGTGACGGTTTCAAGTTCCCCGATGTTCATACGGATGCTCGAGTCGCCGTCAATATCAATGACGAGCCGATCCGGGTGCGCAATCTGCGCGCCGATGGCCGCCGGCAGACCGAAGCCCATCGTGCCCATGCTGCCGGAGGTGAGCCACAGGCGCGGCGTACGAAAATCGCAATATTGCGCGGCCCACATCTGGTGCTGTCCGACGCCGGTCGAGATGATCGCCTGCCCGCGTGTGTGGCGATTGATCTCCTCAATCACGTAATACGGCTGGATGAGCGGGCTTTCGCGGTCGTAGTTCATGGCATGGACACGCTTCAGCTCGGTGAGCTCGGCATGCCAGACGGAATAGTCGGGATGAAACTTGGCCTGCTGACCGAAGGCGGTGAGTGAGCGCAGCGCCTCGATGAGCGCGCCCACATGGCTCCAGTCGACGTGCTTCACTTTGTTCACTTCGGCGCGATCGATATCCAGGTGCGCGATCCGCTTCGCCTTCTTCGCGAACTGCGCGGGCACGCCGGCGACGCGATCATCGAAGCGCGAGCCGACCGCGATCAGAAAATCGCAGTCGTCGACCGCGTAGTTGGCGAACGCCGCGCCGTGCATCCCGAGCATGCGCATTGAAAGTGGCTGCGTCGTATCAAACGCGCCGATACCCATGAGCGTGGTCACGACCGGAATGCGAAACGCCAATGCGAACTGCGTCAGCGCGTCGGCGGCGCCCGCGTTGATGACGCCGCCGCCGGCATAAATGAGCGGCCGCTCGGCGCCGCCCAGCATCTCGAAGAATTTCCCGGCCTCGGCCTGATCGATCGCCTGGCTTGCAAGCTCGAGCATGCGGCGCCGGTAGCCTGGAACGGGAAGCTTCCCCTGGCCGAGGAACTCCCCCTCCCAGGTCTGCACGTCCTTCGGCACATCGACCACCACCGGTCCCGGCCGACCGGTGCGTGCGATCTCAAAGGCGGTGCGCATGGTCGCCTCGAGCTTCTTGGGATCGGTGACGAGGAAGATGTGCTTGGCGACGGCGCCCATGATCGACGGCACGGGTGCCTCCTGAAACGCATCGGTGCCGATGGCATTGGTCGGAACCTGGCCGCAGATGACGACGATCGGCACCGAGTCGGCCATGCAGTCGCGCACCGGAGTGACGGTGTTGGTCGCTCCCGGACCCGAGGTCACGAGGCACACGCCAACCTTGCCCGTCGCCCGGGCGTAGCCTGCGGCCATGAAGCCTGCGCCCTGCTCGTTGGCGGGCACAAAAAGCGGCATGGGCTCTTTGCCCGCGCTCGTGCGGCTTTCGTTATAGAGGAACACCGCATCATAGGTCGGCAGGATCGCCCCGCCGCTGTAACCAAAGATGGCCGATACGCCCTCATCGGCGAGCACCTGCACGATCATCTGCGCGCCGCTCATGCGATGTCCGGCTTGCGGGTGCAAAGCGGAGCGCGGCTGAATTACCGTGTCATTCATCGCAGTCATCGGCGTACGGGAGGGGGAAGTCCCATCGAAGCCTAGCAGCTTAAAAGCACGGCGCAAGCGCTCCCGGAGCGCTTGCCAAGAGCGCGCCCGGGGCCAATCCATTATTCTTCGCAGGCTTAAGTCACGGGCGGCAAGCCATGCGTCACATCATTGCCATACTCCTGCAAAACGAGGCAGGCGCTCTGTCCCGGGTGGCGGGCCTCTTCTCCACGCGCGGGTACAACATCGAGTCCCTGTCGGTCGCGCCGACCGAAGAGCCGACGGTATCGCGCATTACGCTCGTCACGAAGGGGTCGGAGGCGGTCATCCAGCAGATCGTCAGCCACCTGAACAAGCTCGTCGACGTCGTCAGTGTCGAGGACATGACGCTGGGAGAGCATCTGGAGCGCGAGCTTGTGCTCCTGAAACTCAAGGTTCGTGCCGGCCAAAGCGATTCGGTGCGCGGCTACGTGGTACGTACCGGCGGGCGGGTCCTCGACCCTGCCCCCGACGGCTTCGTCGTCGAGCTCACTGCGAGCGAAGCGGAGGTCACGGCATTCGTCGCCGAGCTTGCGCGTCAGGCGCAAATTCTGGAGGTCGCAAGAAGCGGCGCGCTGGGGATGGGCAGAAGCGCACGCGCCCTGCGGATCGTGCGCTGATCAGCCGGAAAGCGGTGCCGCAGCAATGCTGAGCTCACGCACAGGTTTACCGCCGATCAGATGGTGCTGGATGATCCGTTCGAGATTTTCAGGGGTGCAGTCCCGGTACCACACACCCTCCGGGTACACGACCGCGATCGGCCCGGCGAGGCACACGCGCAGGCAGTCGGCCTTGGTCCGCAGCACCGGCCCGTGAGGGGCGACCAGTCCCAGCTCCTTCAGGCGCTTCTTCAGAAACTTCCAGGATTCCTGCTGCAGCTCCTCCGAGGCGCACTTGCCACCGACGCAGAGAAAGATGTGCCGGCGGGCGTGCCCGACACCTGCTTCCTCGGTAGCCCGGTGCAGTGCTTTGGCGTCATCCATCAGCGCAAGGAAAGCCGGCGCTACAGCGCCGCGTCGTCCGTTTCCCCTGTGCGGATGCGAATCACACGGCCGATGTCGGTGATGAAGATCTTGCCGTCGCCGACTTTGCCGGTCTTCGCCGCCTTGATGATCGCCTCGATGACCTGATCCAGAAGATCGCTTCTGACAGCAACCTCGATGCGCGTCTTGGGCACGAAATCAACGACGTACTCTGCGCCGCGATAAAGCTCCGTGTGGCCGCGCTGCCGGCCGAACCCCTTTACTTCCGTGACGGTCATGCCGGAGACCCCGATGTCGGACAGTGCGGCGCGCACATCGTCGAGCTTGAAGGGCTTAATGATCGCGGTGACGAGTTTCATGAACAGGCTCTCCGTCGGAACATCGAAGACGACCCACAACGCAGGCAGGCCGGCAGCGGCGTTTTGCAGCTTTCATGCCACGCCCCGCGCTGTCGCGAAATCACGGCGTTGGCGGTCGTACTGGCCGCGCGTCCCCGGCATACCGCACCATTCTAGCGCAGTTCTGCGCCTAAACCGCTCGGGCTTGGTGCACATGAAGCAGCCCGCTATCCTCGCGCCCCATGCTCTCGAACATCGTCATCATCGGCGCGGGCCAAGCCGCCGTGCAGGCCATCGATACGCTGCGGCGCAAAGGATTTACCGGCGCCATTGCGCTCGTTGGCGAGGAGGCTTCCTGGCCCTACCAGCGACCGCCGCTGTCGAAGAAATTCCTGGCCGGCGAACTGCCGCAGGAGCGGCTTTTGATCCGGCCGGCACACTTCTATACAGACCACGCAGTGACCGCGCAGCTCTCGCGGCGAGCCTGCGAGATCGATCGCGGCGCGCAGCGCGTTCGCCTCGATGACGGCTCGACGCTGCCTTATGACGAACTGTTGCTCGCAACCGGCAGCCGGCCGCGCATGCTGGCAGCTCCCGGCGCCGAGCTTCACGGGGTGCATTACCTGCGCGCATTGACGGACGTCGAAGCGATTCGCGGCGAACTTGTCGAGGCGCGACATATTGTCATCATCGGCGGCGGCTACATCGGCCTTGAAGTCGCCGCCACCTTGAGCGAGCTTGGTTTTCATACGACGGTGCTGGAGATGGCAGATCGCGCCATGAACCGCGTGACCTGCGCCGAAGTGTCCGCGTTCGTCCAGGCTGAGCACACGCGCCGCGGCGTCAATATCGTCTGCAACGCGCGCGTCGAGTCGATCCTGCCCGCGAGTGCCGCAGGCAGGTGCAGCGCCGTCCTGTGCGAGGATGGCACGCAGTACCCGGCCGACCTTGTCATCGTCGGCGTCGGCGTCGCCCCGGTGGATGAGCTCGCCCGCGCTGCCGGGCTTGATTGCGCAAACGGAATTTCCGTCGATGAGTACTGCCGCAGCTCCGACCCGCGTATCCTCGCCGCTGGCGACTGTGCCATTCACCCAAGCCCGCATTACGGGCGCCGACTGCGCCTGGAATCGGTCGACAACGCATTTGAGCAGGGCACGAGCGCAGCGCTCAGTCTCCTCGGAACGCCGGTGATACACGACAAAGTGCCCTGGTTCTGGTCCGATCAATATGACCTCAAGCTCGTCATCGTCGGCTTGAATCACGGCTACGACAGCATCGTGATGCGCGGCAGCGCGGCAGCGCGCAGCTTCAGCGCCTGCTATCTGCGCGAGGGAGAGCTCATTGCGATCGACACCGTCAACAATGCCAAGGATCAGATGGCGGCACGCAAGCTGATCGCGGCGCACGCGCGTCCCAATCCCGACAAGCTCGCCGATCCGAACCTATCCCTGCGCGATTGCCTCTGAACATGCACGCGATTGCCATTCACGGCGGCGCCGGTGCGATGCCGCGTCACAGCGTTTCCATCGAGCGCGCGACGCAATATCGAGCGAGCCTGTCGATCGCGCTCGATGCGGGGTTTGCGATTCTCGATCGCGGCGGTGCGAGCATCGATGCGGTGACGACCGCCGTGCGCATGCTCGAGGATGATCCGCTCTTCAATGCCGGCCGTGGCGCGGCGCTCACGCGCGACGGCTGGGCCGAGCTTGACGCCGCCGTCATGCTGGGCGCCGCGCAGAAAGCCGGCGCCGTGGCGGCCGTACGGCATGTGAAGAACCCCGTCGAGCTCGCCCGGCGCGTGATGGAAAAGTCGCGGCACGTGCTGCTGGTCGGCACGGGCGCCGAGGAATTCGCGCTCGAGGAGGGGTTTTCTCTGGTATCGAACCTGTATTTCCGCACCGATGAGCGGCGCCGCCAGCTCGAACAGGAACAGCGCGGCGTCACAGTCTCAGACCTCGTGCCGACACCGCGCGGCACGGTGGGTGCGGTGGCGCTCGACGCCAATGGAGATCTCGCCTGCGCGACCTCCACCGGCGGCATGACCAATAAGCGCCAGGGGCGGGTCGGGGATTCCCCGATTATCGGCGCCGGGACTTATGCGAAGAATGGCGTCTGCGCGGTGTCGGCGACCGGGCACGGCGAATACTTCATCCGCGCGGTTGCCGCATATCACATCTGCGTGACCGTCGAATATCGGGGCCTGTCGCTTGCACAAGCGGTGCGCGAAACCGTGCACGAACGCATCCGCGCATTAGGCGGCACGGGTGGAATCATCGCGGTCGACGCGCAGGGTCATCTCGTGATGGACTTCAGCACTGAAGGCATGTTTCGTGGCGCGCGCGACTCGCTCGGGCGGCACGAGGTCGCGATTTATCGCGACGAGGAAGAGACCGCAGGACAGCGCTAGGCGCGCACGGGGTTGGCCGCGGTCGAACCCACCACGGTCGTCCAGGCGCGCACGCGCCAGCGGATCACGAGTCCGTTTTTGACATAAGGATCAGCGGCAGCGAAGGCTTCGGCCGCGGCGGCAGAATCGCCCTGGAAAAGGAGCACCGCGCCGTCGGCCGGTTCGGCAAGCGCGCCACCCAACAGAAGCTCGCCGCGTTCGCAGGCGTCCCAGGCAAGTTTGAGATGCACGCCGCGAAATGCGCCGCGCCTCTCTAGATAGTCCGGCGCAAAGTCGTACAGCAGCAGGTAATGCATGGCGTTCACTCAATGAAGTGGCGAAATATATTTTAGACTGCGCCGCTCGCGCGTGCATCGGCGGCGAGAATCTGCAGTCCGCGCAATCGCGCCTGCTCGAGTGCAGGGCCTTCACCGGCTATCGCAGCGCTCAGTAGTTCACGCCAGACCCGCACGCGGCCCGGCCATCGCGGCTGCAGCCAGGCGGGATGCCTCTCGGCGAGCTCCCCGACCTGAACGAGGGTACAGCCTGCAACCAGTGGCACGCACCGCGGCGACATGCCGAGCAACACGCGTGCGGCTGAATCGCGCCCCTGCGCCAGATGCCAGCCGTAGGTCAGAACCGTGCGCACGAGGGTGGCCGCGCGCGGCACCGTGAAGAACGGCACCGTCGGCCCGCGTTCGCACTCAAGCACCTGCCGGTCATGCAGCCAGGCCCAGCGCGCAGGGTCTGCAAAGCCGGTATCCATCAGGAGATAGGGACAGGCCGCCGCGCGCTTGAGCGCCGCGGCGTCAAGCTTCTTCCACAGCCCCGCAAGATCGCGCAACAGTGGCTGCGCCCGCTGCGATTCACGCAACGCGGCCTGCTCGACGAGCAGGCTCAGGCATTGCTCATTGAGCTCGGCGAGCACACTCAACGTCTCGCGGCCCAGCCACGGTTGCGCCGACCAGGCAAGTCCGGTTAGTTCCGAGCGCGCCGGGATACGTCCCGATTTCATCGCATTTACTCCCGCTTTGGCGAATTAGGCATCCCTTTATCACTTGCAATCCTTGTCGTAATTTGGGATTTTTAGACCAATTCCACACAACACTCATATTGGGATTATATTCCCAAAACTGCAACCCTCGGAACGCCGACAGGAGAATAACAATGCGAATTTCCGATAATCGTTACCAGCGTGACCACATGCGGCTTGATCTTGCGCTGCGTTTTCTGGGGCATGGCGCGCGCACCCATACCATTCGCGCCTGGACCATGCTCTCGGATGACCGCATCCGTAAGCTCTACCGCTCCTACGTCTACACGGTTGACGACGCGCCACGGCACCGCGGCAAATCCCCGCAGCAGGCGGCGTTCTTCATGCGCGGCGCGCGCGCGCAGCACGAGACCGGGATTCTTGCCAGTTTCTATGCACTGCTCGGCGTGGTGCCGATCGGCAAGCTCGCGGATGCGAGCCAGGTGCTGCCGTGCCTTGCGCGCGGTGAGCGCATCTGTCAGGCGTTTGAGCTCTTCAGCGCGATTTTTCCGGCCGCGCGCATCAGCTTCGAACATGCGATATACCTCGTGATGGCACTCGCGCGCGGCAATGAAATTCAATACGGCCGCTGCGTCGAGTGCAGCGCGCTCGTGGTCGTCGACCGGATGGCGCTGCGCGAAGCGCGATGTCTGCTGTGTAGCCGGGAGCAAGGCCGGTGCTGATAGAATCTCAGGCCTCACGTGGCTTACCCTCGATTCCATGGATCACGATCCCAGTGTCAATTTTTTTGCCGGGCCGTACATCGATCGGCGCACCGATGCGCGCGAGGATGCCGCGTGGCATGCCGCGGCGGCGTCTGATCCTGCCACGCGTTATGTCATCGCGCGCGGCACGACGCAGCTCGTGCGCACGGCACCCGCACCGCACATCGCATTCCTTACAGGCGACGATCCCCTCGTAGCGCAGGCCGAGGAGCGCCAGCTCGTTCTCCTCGGCTGGTTTCACGGCGCGCGCTGCGTGCTCGTGGAGCTCGACGCAACCGACACGCGCGCGGCCCCGCCGGGCACGCGCTTTGAGGAATTGCGCGTCATCGCAAGCGAGCTGCCTGCCGATGAGGCCGGGATACTCGCCTATGCGCGCGGTCTGTCCATTTGGCGCGCGCGACATCGCTATTGCGGCCTGTGTGCGTCCGAGCTCGTTCCCGAACGCGCCGGCCACGTGCTGCGCTGCTCCAATGGCCGCTGCGCACAGGAATCCTTTCCGCGCATGGATCCGGCGATCATCGTCATGGTGAGCGATGGCGTGCGCGCGCTCCTCGGACGCCAGGCAAGCTGGCCCGCGGGACGCTATTCGACGATTGCCGGATTCGTCGAGCCGGGCGAGAGCCTCGAGGATGCGGTGGTACGCGAGGTCGCCGAGGAGACCGGCGTCAGCGTGCGGGACATCAGCTACCACTCCTCGCAGCCCTGGCCCTTCCCCGCGTCATTGATGGTCGGCTTTCAGGCGCGCTGCCTGCCTGATGCGCTGATTCAAATCGGCGGAGAGCTTGAGGATATCCGCTGGTTC
>Ga0302324_100010254_pt1 | contig 19431 bp, 5 predicted proteins | sample Palsa_T0_1_FD_201949 | JGI IMG/M metagenome (GOLD analysis project Ga0302324, IMG submission 201949) | Peat permafrost microbial communities from Stordalen Mire near Abisko, Sweden - Palsa_T0_1 | ecosystem: Environmental > Terrestrial > Soil > Palsa > Peat permafrost | place: Sweden: Abisko...
CCGCGCGGTTGCAATTTATCCGCGCCAATGATCCATATCGGCGTCTATTAACGGTCCACGACGACCATGCGACTTACGATCGCGGCGTCTATAACGGACTACTCGATTATCGCTCCGACCAGCAACATACGAAGTGGCGGGCGACGATGCTCGACCACCTCCAGCAGAACGCCTGGCCTGTCATCAACACGGAGTTCGGCTACGAGCACGGACCCAAAGGACTTAACGACAAGACGTACAGTGTTGCGCAAGCGCCCGAAGAGGTCTGCCGTAGGGCGTGGGAAGTATATATGGCGGGCGGGTTTGGTGTCTATTACTACACCTACACCGCATGGGACGTAATTCGTCCCCAAGATACGCCACCCGGATACGCGTACTTCAAACATCTGCGAGAGTTCTTCGACGGCGTTGGATATTGGCGGATGACGCCGGTGGAGGGCGTGACGAGCAATGGTTATTGCCTGGCTCATGGGGGCAAGGAATATGTGGTGTTTCTCAATACCGCCGCGCCATTCACATTGACACTACAAGGGCTTCCCGAACGGTTGCCGGCTGAGTGGTTCCAGCCCTTCACCGGCCGACGACAGACCGCCGGGACCATTGGCAATGGAACGGCTCAACTGACGCCCCCCGCGCAGTGGGGCAACGGTCCGGTCGCATTGCATGTCGGTACGGCGGGACAATAGCCATCGGAGGGTCGAATGCGAACAAATACCAGGCTGTTGACTTGGGTGCTTTTGGCGACCGGGTGTCTGTTAGGCGCCGACGTTGTTTGTCACGCCGCCGACATCACAGACGTTTCCTTCATTATTGATGCAGCGCCATCCGCGCCAGCTTCGCATGGTGCCGCGAAGCTGACTCTCGCCCTGCACGACAAGCAATTATCGGTACAGCAGGCCGACTCGCTGGATAACGCCACTGGCAATACGCTTTTGATTGCCGGTGTCGTTGGTAAAAATGGACCGGCGGAACAGATACTCAAGGCCGCCAATCATGCTGTTCCCCAGGCGCCGGAAGGGTTGGCCATTTGGAAAACCGCATATCAAGGCAAGCCCGCATGGGTTCTGGCTGGCTCGGATGATCGCGGCCTGATGTATGCGGAGTTGGACGCCGCCGATCGCATCGGCTGGAGCGCGGATCGCGCTGCGCCCTTCAGTGAGTTGCGCGATACGTCCGAGACAGCGGACGTGAAATACCGTGGGGTGTCCATATTTGCGATGAACCGGGCCTATTGGGAAAGCCGATTTTACGATCAGGCCTATTGGACTCGCTATCTCGATAATCTGGCCAAGAACCGATTCAACGGAATCGTCCTGATTTTTGGTTACGAAAATGGCGGCTTCCTGGCGCCGTGTTATCCGTACTTTTTCAACACCAATGGCTTTCCCGATGTCCGCATGGTTGGAATCACGCCCGAACAGCAACGGCGAAATCTCGAAGCGCTCAACCGCCTTATCCAGATGTCGCACGATCGCGGAATAGGTTTTAGCGTCGGTATCTGGGATCACATTTACCGGGGCAATGTTCAAGGCGGCGGAACGCCCGGCGCTAACGATTCCCTCTTAAAGCCGACGCCGAGTCTGGTGTGGGGAATGACGGCGGAGAATCTCATTCCGTATACCAAGGCGGCGCTAAGCCATTTTCTCCGGGTAGTTCCGAAGATCGACGGCATTCAATTCCGCATGCACGACGAATCGGGTTTGAAGCCCAGCGAACAGGAGGGATTCTGGCGCGAAATCTTTCAATTGATGAAGGAGCAGGCTCCGGGCATCAAGCTCGATCTTCGCGTCAAGGGGCTGCCTGATTCTGTCATTCAGAACGCCGTGGACACCGGCTTGAATTTCCGGCTCACAACCAAGTATTGGATGGAGCAGATGGGCCTCCCGTTCCATCCAACGCATGTGAACGTGCGTGATCAGCTCAATCGCCGTCACGGATATGCCGACCTTCTGCGTTATCCGCAGCAATACAAAATGAATTGGCAGCTTTGGAACGGAGGCACCGCGCGCATCCTGCTGTGGGGAGATCCAGATTATGCGAGGCGATTTTGCGAAAGCACGCATCTTTATGATGGCGACGGTTTTGAGATCAACGAACCTCTGGCCACCAAAATGGAAGGCCAGCCGCATGACATGAAGCCGTTTGATCTGCTTGCCGCTCCGTACCGCTATTACGATTACGAATTTGAGCGATACTGGCATTATTTCCAGGTCTTCGGCCGCATCGGCTACGACCCCAATACACCGGCGGAAGTTTGGGAACATGAATTTCAGCACCGCTTTGGCGCCGCCGCCGCGCCGCACGTTGAGAAAGCGTTGCATCTGGCCAGCGGGATTCTTCCGCGCATCGTCGCGTCGGATTATCCATACGGCGGTTTTCCCCTCACATCCGGCTGGGCGGAAAAGCAGCATTTGGGCGATCTCCCTTCGTTTGCGAAAAATCAGGGGAGCGATATCGAGCAGTTCGAGGATTTTGATGACGAGGCTAAACGGCTTATTGAAAATGGCCAAACAGCGATGATCCGGCCACAGGAAAACAGCCGCTGGTTCGAGCAAACTGCCACGATGGTCAATTCTGAGATCGCCGCGGCGCAGGCTGCAAGCGGCGATCACCGGAATAAGGAATTCGACTCGACGATCGTTGACCTGAAAATTCTAGCCGATCTTGCTCTCTTCCATTCCCGAAGGGCTCCGGCAGCGGTCAGCTACGATCTCTATGTCCGCACCAAAGACCCCAAGACATTGGACGATGCCATCGCCGGCGAGCGAAGCGCCATTGATGCGTGGCGGCAGCTCGTCGAAGCGGCCGGCGACGTTTATGCCCCCGATCTGATGATGGGCGCGCGGAGCCGAAACCTGTGCGGACATTGGCGGGATGAACTTGCCGGACTGGAAAGTGGACTGACCGCACTGGAACAGGAGCCCAGAGCCGCCCCGGTTGCTGCAATGAAACCTTCTCCGCCGAACGGATTCGCCAGCGATCCGCAGCAGCGCCCGGTGGTGATTTTTCAGCCGCTTACCACGGCGCCGGCCGGAACCCCCATCACGATCACCGCCGAGGCGCACGCGCCATCCGGCATTGCGTGGATTCACCTGCGCTATCGCAGCGTCAATCAATACCTGGACTATAAAACATTATCCATGCAACCTGCGGGCGGCGAGGGGCACTATGTTGCAACCATCCCCGCCGATGAGATTCCGCGGACTTGGGACCTTATGTATCTATTCGAGGTGATGGACAAGCAAAGTAACGGCGCGATTTATCCCGATCTCAACAAGACGACGCCTTATGTCATCGTGCACCTGGCGCGATGAACCGAGTTCGTATGCGAAGAGATCGTATCGTGATGTTTTTGGTTTCGGTTTTGCTGACCGGATCAACCGCCTTTGCCATGGCAGGCGAGGTTGGATTGTTTTACACAAGTGGTCGGGCGCAAACCGAATTTGCCGCAAACGAAATCCGCGCCGCGTTCAATATTCGAGGCAATGCCGTTGTTGCCGGAGACCTGCTGCAACTCCCGAAGGCGATGCAGCAAGTCCACATCGCCATCGCCGCCAATAGTGAAGAATCACATCAAATTGCCGGCATCCTTGATTGCGCCGACTTGAAAAGCGGCGTCTCTCCGCAGTCTTACGCAATCCGGAAATCGATAGCCGGGACCCAAACCACATACATTGTTCTTGCCGTTGACGACGTAGGCGCGATGTACGGCGCGCTCGATCTGGCCGAGGATATTCGCCTGGACACTCTGTCAACTCTTCGGGATTCCGATCATACCCCGTTTATTTCCCGTCGTGGCATAAAGTTCAACATTCCTCTGGATGCCCGCACGCCCAGCTATTCCGACGCCGGCGATTCCGCGCAACAGAACATTCCTGAAATGTGGAGCATGGATTTCTGGCACGAATTCCTCGACGAAATGGCCCGCCAGCGCCTCAACACTCTCACCCTATGGAATCTTCATCCATTTCCCTCCATCGTTAAAGTGCCCGAATACCCCGATGTCGCGCTCGCGGACGTCATGCGCACCACACTCCCCTTTGATACAACCTACGCACTCACCGGCCGCGACATGGTCCGCCCAGCTCAGCTCCAGCACCTCGAAACTCTAAAGAAAATGTCGATCGAAGAGAAAATAAAATTCTGGCAGCAGGTCATGGAGTACGCCCACGACCGCGGCATTGACGTCTATCTCTTCACATGGAATGTCTTTACATGGGGCGCCGATGGAAAGGACGGAATCACCAACGACCAGACCAATCCGATCACCGTGGATTATTTCCGTAAAAGCATCCGCCAGAGCCTTTTGACGTATCCGCGCCTTGCCGGGATCGGCATCACCGCTGGCGAAAACATGCAGAATTTGACTGGCGAAGCCTCCAAGGAAAACTGGCTCTTGAATACCTACGGCGCCGCAATTGCCGACGTGAAAAAACTTCAGCCTGACCGTTCAATTGTTCTCATCCATCGCCTGAATCAGGCGACCGCCAAACCCGTTGTGGCAGAGTGGAAAGACTACGCTGAACCCTTCGAGTTGGAATACAAGTATTCCATCGCCCATATGTACTCTTCGCCAACACCTCCCTTCGCCAAACACGACCTGGCTGATCTGCCTCGCGGTATGCACGTTTGGATCACGGCTCGAAACGACGACATCTACAGCTTTCGCTGGGGCGATCCCGATTATGCTCGCTCGTATGTCAGTAATCTTCCGGGACCCGAAGTACGCGCCGGTTTCCTCATTGGTTCCGATGGCTTTATTTGGGGCCGTGAATTCACCAGTACCGAACCGGATTCACCGCGCCAGCTCTTCATTAAAAAACAGTGGTACAGCCTGATGATGTGGGGACGACTGAGTTTTGAGCCGGAACTTCCTGACACCTTGTTTGAGCGCACACTCGACATCCGTTTCCCGGAAGCCGTGCCGGGGAAACTCTTTGCCGCCATGGCCGCCGCCTCGAAGATCATCCCGCAGGTCACCCGCTTCTTCTGGTCGGGCAACGATCTTGCCTGGTTCCCTGAAGCCTGTATCAGCCATCCCTCTCACAAGGGCTTCTATACCGTCAAAGATTTCATTGGGGGCGCGGTCATGCCTGGAAGCGGTATTGTGAATATTCGCGCCTACGTGGACGCGCTTTCCCAGAATAAGTCAGTGGACGGAATTTCACCACTCCAAGTCGCGGCAGCGTTGCGCGACGATGCCACCCAAACCCTGAAAATCGTCAATGAGATGCCCGAAAAAGTCACTGACAAGGAACTGCGTTTGACCCTCGGTGATCTTAATGCGATGGCGCACCTCGGAAATTACTACGCCGATAAAATCATGGGAGCAATCGACCTTGCTCTCTACAACGCAACTGGCGACTCCGGGCAACAACAGTCTTCCATGAAACATCTGGAAGCTGCGCTTCAGGAGTGGAAACAATACGCCGCAATTGCCACTGCCCAGTACAAACCCCAACTGCTCACGCGCATCGGTTATGTGGATCTCAACGCGCTGACGGCGAAAGTGGAGCACGACATTGAGATTGCCAGAAACTGGAAAAGGTCTCCATGAAGTTCTTTACAAACCATCGTTCTTGCCGGACTCGCGCGCGATCAACGCGGAGTTTTATCATTGCGTATAAATGGGCACCTCATTCTCTATAAGTATCCTTAACAAAAGCGGAGGTTCCATGAAATTATCAAGACGTCGGGCCATGGGGCTGTTAGCGGGCGGAATTGTGACGGGCTGACTCAGGGAGTTCACCTATCTACGACGCGTCCAGATGCGCGGCCAGCAGTGGATTTGATGGACGCAGAGGGGGCGAATGTTGGGGATTTTGCGGTGGCAACGCCGGCCGCACCGACGACGTCGCCGGATAGGCGAAGTAACTGGCGGTGGCGATGCGACCATGGACCTAGGGCGATCAACACGCAGTTTTATTTCGCATCTGTCTCAGCAGTCATTGCTTGATCAGTGTTCTTAACCGGCGACGGAGATCTCACGAAGGTTTCAAGACGGCAGGCAATCGAATGTTCGCCGCCGGCGTTGTGGCCGGATTGACGCCGGGCATTCCGCTGCCCTCCGCACAGGGCCAGCCCACTTCCGAGCCGGCGGAACTCGCCGGAGTCTGGGGCGATCAAGGCGATGGCACCTATGTCAACCCGATCATCCCCGCTGACTTTAGCGATTTGGATGCCATCCGTGTTGGCGAGGATTTCTATGCGATTTCTTCAACACTGCACATGTCACCCGGAATGGTGGTGCTCCATCCCAAGGATCTGGTGAACTGGGCGATCATCGGGCATGTTGTGGCTGATGTATCGCAAATCTCTCCGGAAATGAACTGGGATCGGATGAATCGATACGGTCGGGGCGTTTGGGCAGGCGCGATTCGTTACCACGATGGCATGTTCTGGGTTTATTTCGCCACACCTGATGAAGGAATCTTCATGGCCACCGCCGCCGACCCCGCCGGCCCGTGGGAACCACTTCATCAAGTCTGGAAGACCAGCGGCTATGATGACACATGTCCATTCTGGGATGACGACGGACAGGGATATCTGATCACCACCCACTTTGCCCGCGAAGCCGCCAATGGATTGTCCTACAACATTCACCTTTTCAAGATGAGTGCCGACGGTAAGAACCTGGCGATGGATTCGGGCAAGATCGTTCATCAGTCGCGCGGCACCGAGGCCAACAAGCTATATAAGATCAATGGGACTGACTATCACTTCTTCAGCGAAGTGAAGACTGAGCGCCGGGTCGTGATGATGAACCGGTCCAAGACCCTAGCGGGCCCGTGGGAAACCAGGCAATTGATCCATGTCAACAAATCGGTGGATAAAGAGCCGAACCAGGGCGGACTGATTCAACTCGCCGGCGGCGACTGGTGGTACGTCACGCATCAAGGCGTCGGTGACTGGGAAGGTCGCGCGATGGTCTTGCTTCCGGTCACTTGGATCGGCGGCTGGCCCATTATCGGAAAGGTCGGTGACGACGGAATCGGCAACATGCTCTGGCGCGCGAAGAAACCGATAGTGGTCGGGCCGGCCCTGACCATGCAGACCGATGATCAGATTTGGCAATGGTTGGGACCCAATTTTACCGTCCGAAATGGGAGTTTTGTAGTGCAGTACGCTCCAAATATGTAGTGCAAAAGCGCGTTTTTGATATTAAAAACCCAGCGACCACGGCATGTTGCCAACGTGAATGTCGAGGGTTCGACCCCCTTCGCCCGCTTGAAACGTAAATCCTGCCGAATGCTTTGATAAGCATACCCGCCTGATGTCAGACGGAGCGGTCGAAGACACCTGAGTGGACCGTATACTACGGTTTACTCCTTCGGAGCCGCTCATGTCCAAGCCCGCAAACTACATCCCAGCATACTGTCGCCATCGCGCATCAGGCCAAGCCCGTCCCGAAGGACTTGTGCTTTACCGCGGCGGCGGTCGCGACTTTGGCGACGGCTGGTGCGGCGGTGGTCGTCAATGAAGGGGACCCGGTCGAAGGCAGCACGTTGGCCAGGGTTTGGTTGAAGTTGTGAATCACGTCATTGTAGTCCGCCAAACCGACACTGCCGGAGTAATCGAAGCTGCCGCCGGTCCATGTAGCACCTGATGTCGCGTTGAAATTGGAGAGCATTTTGTTGTAGTCGGCCAGATTGACCGTGCCGTCGAGGTTTGCGTCGCCGACGAGGGTGTATTTCACCACCACCGCGTTGCCGCCCAGAGTCAGACCGTCGAAAGTGGTAAAGCCAAGGGTTGAGGCTTCGCCAAAACCCAGTGCCGTCACGCTGGGCATGGTCTTGGCGATGCTGCTGGTGAGGCCGGGCTTGTCCCAGAGATCCTTGTCGTAAGCCTGTTTCAATTCCACCTGAACGGTCGAGAGCGGACTTGTTCCGCTGCCATAAAGAATGGCCATGTCGTTGTCGGCCAGATCGAGCGTGCTTGTGGAATCGATCGTATACATCGGTGCAACCGACGCTCCGGGGGTGCCGATGACCAGCAGGTGATAATTGGTCTCCGAGCGCTGCGATCCGAGCGAGGTGACGACCGCCGATGCGCCGCCGGTCAGGCTCAGGCCGCCGAGATGGATGTCGGTTCCGCTGGTGGGATCGATCGTTAGAACGGCAGACGCGCTGCCTGCTTCGACGATCGGTTCATCGGTACCGGGGTCGGCGATGATCGTCGCCGCACCGGTAACGTTCAAAATATGGCTGGTCGGATTCCAAGTGGCGACGCTCGTCGGGCTGATCCAGGCGGGAAGCGATGAATAGACGCTAACCGTCGTCGTGGTGTTGTCCGTGACCGGGCTCAGGTTGCTGTCACCGGCATAGCTGTAGGTCACCTGATACGGCGTGGTCGAGATGGGAAGTTCGGATGTATCAAGGGTGGCAGTAAAATTTCCCTGGGCACTGATGGGTGCTTGTACGGTCACACCGTTGAGTGTGACCGCGACCGTTTCCGTTGTAGCTGGGTAGATACTGCCGGCGGAGATGGTGCCGGAGAGCATCAGCGAACTCGTTCCGTAAGACTGATTAATCGCCCCGCTCAGGCCGCTGATGCTGGATTGATTCACGATCAGCGTTGTCGCCTGCGCGGACGTCGGCGCGGCCTGGACGTTGCCCACGTTGTCAGTGGCGACACTATAGAAGCTGTAAGTGTGGCCAAGCGTGCCGGTGAAGGTGGTTGAAGTTTCGGTCGTATCACTGAGCAGCGGAGCATATGCACCGCCATCTTCGGATTCGTAGATCGTGTAATTGGCGATGCCCGATCCAGCATCGCTGCCGCTCCAGTTCAATGTGAATGAGCCAACCGAGTACGCCGGCAATGTGGCAACCGAACTCGTTGGTGCATCGGCGTCAATCGTGTTGACATAGTTGCCGGTGTCGATCGCGGCGTTTTCGTCGAAGACGATCGATGCATCCGCGGCAATCGTCGCTCCGGTCGCCAGCCCGCTCTTGGCCTGCACGGTGTAGGAAACTGAACCTTCCCCATCTGGAGAATCGCTATCGGGCGGGAGGAACCCGACCGTCGGATCGGCGGGCACATCGAGTGTGGCGGGGTCGATAGAGGTGAAGGTCCAAGTGGCGAGGCCCGTGGTCGGATCGAAGTTAGCGTTGACGTCGACATCGATGCCCAGGGTCGACGTTAGATCGATCAGGGTTGAATAGCTCTGATGACGTGCCGGCACAGCGTAACTGTTGCCTCCGAAGGCAAAGTTCGCAAATTGGAAGGTGCTCCAGTCTGCATTGGGGCTGAGCTGCTGCGTAATAGTGACAACCTGCGCAGGTGCGTCGGCGTCTGGATCGTTTTCGAAGCCGATTGTATAATTCAGAAGAGAATTGGCCGGAACATATTCTTGTCCTCCTGCACCGGTGGGGCCCGAAATATAGTTGGGATCGGCCGGGCCCACCTGCTTCACGGATAAGCCGAGCAACTTCGCGAAGCCGCTGGGCAACTGGAATGTCAAGTTTAATGTATAGCTCGCGCCGACACTAGGATTCTGAAGTCCGACCGAATTACCATTGGGATCCCGAATTGGCTTTCCGTCCAAGCTTGCGGGCACAAACAATTCATGAGATTGCTGAAGCGCAAGACAACCGAGCCCAAGGGCTGATTGGAGGGTCAATTGATTGTCTTCGGCTGATCCGCCGCGCGTCCCGGCGACGCCAAATGCGCCGAAACCCACTCCAAACCCAACTTGCAAAAAGGCTCTGCCGTCATCGTTGTCCACTAAATTCAAACTTGCAGCGCCGCCCACCGCAAGTCCAGCCCCATAGGTCGTAGATCCGTTTGGACCGCCGTAAAGCGTGCCTGGAAGTGGATTGCTCCCGTTAGCACTGTATTGGTTGCCGGCCCCGAATACGTTCCCAGGGTCTGGCTGCGTAAAATTTCCGGTTGATGGATTATACGACTGACCATTATCCGTAACGGTCAAGCCATTGCTGTCAATCGATCCGTCGCGACCGTCGGTCGTGAATGTGTTACTAACCGAGCTTGTCTGGGTCGTGATATCTCCGAACGCTGAATAACTATAAGAGTCTGCGACATTTCCGGATGAGTCCGTCAGCTGCGAGACGTCCCCATCGGCGTCATATGAATAGAAGCTTTGGTCGCCGGAAGCGTTATATGTGCTCGTCAAACCAGATCCCTCGGTATAGCCGGCAAGGAATGTTCCCGAACCGTTATATTGGGCGACAATTTGCTGATTATCGAGTGGATCGACCACGTTCTGCGTGGTCTGCCCGTTGGTTGTCGTCGAGATCAGGTCGCCAAGCGCGTCGTAGGCATAATCGGTTGTTCCCTGAACCGTTGTTGATGTCAGGATTCGTCCCTCCGCGTCATAGGTATTGGTCGTATCGCCAAGAGGACCCGTTCCCGACGTTAGATCGCCGTTAGTGTCATACTGCTGCAACACGCCACCAATCGACGAGTACTCTTGCGTGCCGGGCTTGACGACATATGTGGTATTTACACCGTTTACCGATTGCGATATGCGATCGCCATCCTTGTCATAGGTATAGGTCGTAATCGTACCCTCCGGCGCGACAACGACGGTGAGTTGACCGTCCGCGTTGTAGCCGTAGGATGTTGTCCCTGCCTCGGTGGTCTGAGTGTTGGTCCATCCCTGAGGAGTATATGTGTACTCGTAGAAGCTGGAGATCGCTCCGCTGGGGGCATAATTGTAAATTGACTGGGTGCGGCCGTCAGGGTCGTAGGCGTATGTGGACCAGGTCCCGTTCTCGTTCGTCTGCGTTTCAAGCCGGCCAGCCGTGTCGTATGTGTAAGCGGCGATGATTTGATTCGCAGCATTGGTGATCTGCGACAATTGGCCGTTTGAATTGTAGCTGTAGTTTTCAGTGATTCCGGGCTGTACGAGCTGCGTCCGTTGCCCTAGCGAATTATACGCATATTGCAGCGTGTAGCCACCCGGTTCAGCGATGCTAGTGATCTCGTTACTGGTATTGTAGTCCAAGGTGATAGTACCATTCGCATTGGTCGCCGTTTGCAGGTTTCCGTCGGAATAGTAGGTATAGGTGTCTGTTTCACTAGGTGATTGGCTCCGCGTAATCTGTCCGAGCCCGTTGTAAGTGTAGGTCGTCACGTTGCCGGCGCGATTCTTTGTCGTGTGGATCAGCCCCGAAGGGTAGTACGTGAGGGTGAGCGTCGTACCGTCGGGATAGGTCACTGTTTTGCGGTTGTGGTTAGCGTCGTAGGCGAACTGAGTGGTAAGCCCCAGCGGATCGACCGAACTCGTGAGATCGCCGTCCGTGTAACTAAACGTTTGCGCATTCCCCATGGGGTCGACAATTGATTCCAGCTGGTTGAGCACCGTGTAATTAAACTGCGTCGCGGGCTCATCGGGTAACGCGACGCTGGCGAGATCGGCTCCATCGTATGCGATGGCGGTTTGGTTGCTGGACGGATCGGTCACTGTCGATACGTGCATGTCCGAATTGAAACCGTATGTAGTCGTTGATTTGTCCGCGTTGGTTATCGAATAGCTCGCTGCCCCGTACAAGTAGGTGAGCGGCGCCGAGTCGTTTGTTCCGGCCTGGCCGCTGAGTCTCCCCTGCGCGTCATATGTAAAATATGTGCTTGCACCGCTGGGTTGGGTAATCGACGTAATTTCGTTAGCGGTTGGGCCGGTTGTTGGGAGGCTGTAGGTGTAGCTTGTGGTTCCCTGGGGGGAACTGACACTGAGCAAATGTGTTCCCGAGCTATCATAAGCGTAGACCGTCCGTTGGCCGGTAGCCGTGTCGATTTCTTCGATGTTGCCGTTGGAATTATAGGCAAACGCCAACGACTGGCCGCTCGTGTCGTTAAGCGATGCCAACTGACTAGAAGCATTGTACGTCGCCTGAATTTCGTTTCCGTTAGCATCTTTAATGTAGTTCAACGTGCCGTTGGAGTTAAAGACTATTGTTTTGTTGGATGAATCAGTGAGCTCAAGAGCGCCGTCGACATCGGAGAGAGTGCTCGTGTTGGCCGAGTCTTCCGCTCGATAGCTCCCATTGGCCAGCTTGAGAAACGTTTGGACGGTGCCATCGTCATATATCATCACGGTGTCATTGGTGGCCGTTGTTTCGTGTATATCGAAGTTGTCGTCCCACCCGTAGCCGAAGGGACCGCTTGAATAATGGCCGGTGATCCCTTGGCCGTAGGTCCGGGTGAACGTTAGCGGCAGCGGATCCGAGGGATCAGAGAAGTCGGGCGTTGACGGTAGGGGCAAAAGGTCTGGCAGGTCGTTGGCCCTAGCCATTTCGAAAGACACGAGGCTATTTGCCGTCGCGTCGGGGTCGCCGTTTGCGGTCAGGGCTTGAGCATCGGCTGTCAATTGGTAGTAGAAGTCAGCGTCGGTTTTGCCCACGCTGGCCAAGAAGTTCTGGTAGACGGCGTCCCACGCGGTTTGGCTCACACCGCTTGGCATGAGCGCCGTCTCGGCTGAAGCGTAGCCGTTGGGCTTTTGATCCGGATAAAGCGCGGAAATCGAGAAGTTGCTGACAACGCCGTCGCCCACGGGCGCGGGCTGGAACACATAATACTCCCCGGGATAGTTGGTCCCGCCCACACCATTGGACACCAGCTCTCCAGGGGAAAGCACCTCTCCTACCTGGTCTTCGTATTGTTGCCCTGAAATGAGTCCGGCGTTGGTCGGCGCCACGTCGATGAGGGGCACAAAAATATAGTCGGTTGATGATGGGATCAGCTCAACCTCGAGGAAAATGGGTGATCCAATGCTAATTTGCGAGGCTGTGGTCCCGACGATCTGGGCAGCATAGTCGGTATCGACCTGAACGGAGGAAACTTGAAACTGCTCTGAAGCGGTGGCGGTGGAAGCGCCATCCTGCGCGATCACGTCATAATTGCCGGCGGCCTCGCCAGAGAGATCAAACGTAGCTGTAATCGTTCCATTGCTTAGCGATTCGGCAGTCGGGGCGAGCGGAGTACTGCTGCCTTGTTGCAAGGAAACAGTGGTTGCTGGGGTGAACCCTGTTCCGTTGATCTGCATTTGCACGGCGCCGGAAGTGGAGACGTAAAAGTTCGGAGTGAACGACGTGATCGCAAGTCCGTCAACTTGTGATGCCAGTGAAAATGTATTATTCTCCGGAGCCCCGGCTAGTCCGTGAATATAGATATAGTAGCTTCCACCAGACAGGTCCGCGGCGGTGAGGGTCTGGACTGCGTTGGAGGCGTTTCCCGTCTGCGCGTATTGCGATTGAGTGGGCAAGGCGGGCGCACCGATAAACAGCTGCGCCTGATTGCCGCTGGTGAGGGTCAACGTAAACGACAACGATTGACCCGGGGACGTTGTAACTTGGTAATAAATGTCCTGGCCGGCGCTTATCGAACCGCTGACGGATGCGTCCGCGGCCAGAGTCGGAACAGAAATCTCGATTGGATTGCCACTGACGACGATGGTGTTAGCGCGATCTGAATCCGCTACCTGCTGCTTACTATCCAGCTCGGCGATGATATGATAATTGCCATCGGCGAGATTCGGGACAACGGCAGCCAGCGAGCCAGTATAGCTTCCGTTGGCGGCGATGCCGCCGGTATGCGAAACCCGCCCGAGAAGGAGGGCGTTCGTGTCAAACGTCGCGTCGGGCGAAATAAAGAACGAATCTTGCCAATCGCCGTCGGCAGCCGTGCTATTGAGATTCTGCACCGTGAAGTTCAATGTAATGTTTTGACCGGAAATAGCGCTGGAGGGAAAAGTCATCGCTTCGAGCGAAAGATCGACTGCATCCTGTGCCGCGTCCAGGTCGACATCGGTGGGATTGGTGTTTTCAAGGAACAGCGTTTGGTAGCCGGACTTAAGGCCATGAACCGCTGCGAAATCACCGGTTTCGCTGGCGTAATTGACGATCGCGAAGGTCTGACCCTTCGTCGGTCCAAAGCCATTGACCGTGTCCGCGGTGAGGGAACCATCGAGCGTGGCCGTGCCGGCGACGTTCAACTGGCAATAGCCGCTCGTCGGAATTGCACCGCCGATGTAGATCGTTACCGCGCCGCCCGAGCCTTGGGTAAAATTGCCGCTGACGCTGATCGCGCCGGGCGTCGTGGTTCCATCGCCGGGGGTCACCTGTCCATCGTTCACCAGATTGCCGGTGATGGACCCGGCCCCGGTAAGAACGCCAGTGCTAGAAACGGTAACGGTGCTGGCCGTGAGTGATCCATCCAGCGTGGTCGCCGCGCCGACGGTATAGTTTCCGCCAACATTCAAGGAGCTGGTCGGATCGATGTCCACATTGCCTTCGGCATCAAGATTGGCGTTCGTCGTTTCCGACGCCCCATGGAAAAGCGAGAGCGCGCCCGCCGCGGTAACTTCGTTCATCCCGGTTAGTGCGTCGGTTGTGCCGGCGTTGCTGTAAATGTGCGTGGCCTTGCCGTCTTCGACGAGGGTTCCGCCGTCGGTAGTGATGCTGTCGCCGACAAGGCGGAGGATGCTATTGGTGCCGACCGCCTCGTAGCTGCCGCCCGTGAGTGTTCCGGAGGAATAATTTGCCAGACCCTGAACGGTAAGCGTGTTACCGCCGGTCGCCTCCAAAATCCCGCTATTGGAAATCGTCGCGCTGGTTGAGCCAACGGTACCCTGGCCTCCGATGGTCACGCCCGAGCCGACGGTCAAGACGGTAGCAGAGGAACCGGCGACCAGAGAAGTACCCGCGGCCAGGTTTACCGAGCCGGTACCGGAGATAGTTTGCGTGCCCGAGAAAAGCGCATCGGAGGTCGCGGCGAGATCGAGTTGCCCGCCGCTGAGCGTCAGGCCGCCGGTGAAGGCTGCCGATGCCGTGTCTCCTGTCACGGCAGGAGCGATGTCGATGGTTCCGGTGTCGGTGACTCCACTGAGGGTTGCGGTTGTTCCATCGTCATTATAGATATCCAGATAGCCCGACCCGGCCGTCGCGATCGTGCCTCCACTTATCGTTCCTGCTTCGAGATATAAGATGCCTGTTGAACTATTAAGCTGAAGTGTGTTTCCCGAATTGTTGAGTGTTCCGTCGAAGTAGATGAAGCCGGCCGCTCCCAGCATCGTTCCCAAGCTCGTATCGATGCCGCCGATGCGGAGCGCGCCAGCAGAAAGAGTTTGAATCGTGCCGTCATTTGTGAAACTGCCGGTCGTTGCCTGGCCGAGCTCGATAGTCAAGTCATTGAGGCCAAGGGTCCCCCCATTGGCATCAGTAATCGTTCCGTCATTCACGATCGAATCGCCGCTGTTGCCGCAATCGATGTACCCATTACCCCCGCTGATGGTGAGCCCACTTCCGATTGTAAGCGTAGCAGCAGTCGAGCCATTGTCCGTGTTCTCCTGAGCGGCGTTAGCAAGCGAGCTTCCAAAGACGACCGACCCGCTGCCCCCCAACGTCTGGGTGCCGTCGAACTCCAGATGGCCAAATTGGTTGGTGGTGGGACCCAGATTGAGGGTTCCGTTGACGGTCAGGCCGGCGGTGACCGACACGGTCGTAAAGAGGTTCACGGTTGAACCCGCCGCGATCGTCACCCCGCTGAGCGTGCCTGGACCATTCCCGCCATCAACCAGTGAAAAGATTGCTCCTGCGGTGTCGGAGATCGTTCCGCCGACAATCGTTCCGCCAGAAAGATTCCACGGGCCGGTGGTGGCGGAAAGGGCCAGCGTCGTGCCGGAATTGTCGAGTGTGCCGACGATATCGACCGTTCCGCCACTCGTATTGAACGTGCCGATGCTGACAACGGTAAAGGTGCCTGCAAAATCTACCGTGGAGTTGGTATTGCTGATGGTACCAGCATTGGCCCAGGTTCCCCCCAAATAGAGCGTGCTGCCACCGGTGATGGAGATCGTCTGCCCAGTCTCATTTTGCAGATTATAGATGGTGAGGCTCGCGCCGCCGCTGGCGGAGATCGCGCCGTAGTTGCTCAGGCTTCCGGCAGTGCCGAAACTGTTGCCCAATGTGAACGCACCACTGCTGGTTGTAATGGTGGCGTCGTTGGCGATGGAATCGCCTGAGGAAGCAGTGATGAACCCGCTACCGCCGCTGATGGTCAGCGCGCTGCCGAGGGTCAGGACGCTGCCGCTGGATCCTGTTTCCGAAATGCCATTGCTCTCTGAGCTTCCAAAGACGACTGACCCGTTGCCGCCCAACGTCTGGGTGCCATCGAAGTTCAGATGGCCAAATTGGTTGGTGGTGGGACCCAGATTGAGGGTTCCGTTGACGGTCAGGCCGGCGGTGACCGATACTGTCGCAGGGACGTTTACGGTTGAGCCCGCCGCAACGGTCACCCCACTGAGCGTGCCTGGACCATTGTCGCCGACCACCGACAACACGGTTCCGCTGGAGAGCGAGGCATCGATCAGCGTCCCCCCCTCCAGGGTAAATACACTAGCTGCAACACTAGTTTCAACGGTGAGTGAACCGTTAGATAGTGTCAACGCGGCAGTTGAGGTGATGCTCTTGACCGAGTCGGCAGCGTTGGTGCTATGGGTGATCGTGTCGGATGCAGGCAGGTTGATGACGGCATCATCAGCCAATCCGGGAACTTTGCCAGTGGACCAGTTTGATGCGGTATCCCAATCTCCGCCGCCGCTGGCGATCCAGGTGTCGCCCGCAAGCAGCAGCCGGCATTCGAGCCGCTCCAGGGTGTAATTCACCGCCGCCCCGACGGCACTGCGCCTTGCTCGTGAACCGCGATTAAGAAGGGCACAAAACGTCGAGGTCAACGCCAAATTTTTCATTTGTTTCCGCCCGGTTTAGTTGCGACATGGGGAGACCAAACTTGCAACTATTTGAGCATGCCAAGCCGTCAAAACGGTTGCACCCAGCTAAGCAGCGAAATAGCTGAGGGGCAGCATAGTGCTTCAGGGAACCGGAAGCAATTCGGCTTAGCGTTTCACGCTGCTATTCGAGCTTCGCAGCGGTGCCTGAAGGATGCGAGGGATGCTCGCGGGGTGAGGTCGCGATTGCTGGCGCGGTGGACAAGGTTCGGGTGGCGGGAACCAAGCCGCCGGTTGGAGGATACGCCGACTGACCGTAGTGTAGAGTGATTAGCGCAAGATCAGTCTGGTTCACCTTGTCGTCGTAGTTGACATCGCCCCGGGTCCAACTGGTTGCCGCCAGGCCGAAGTTGGGGGACAGAGGCGCGATGTCGCTTGCGTCCACGGTGCCGTCGAGATTGAGATCGCCGATCGATGTGTATTTCACCAGGACGGCGTTGCCGCCGAGAGCCAAGCCATCAAAGCTGGTGTAACCGAGAGCGTTTGCCTCCGCCATATCCCAAACCATAATGGGCGTTGCTGCTCGCGATACTGCTGGTGAGGCCGGGCTTGTTCCACGAATCGCTGGCGTAAGCCGTAGTCAATTCCGACGAGACGGTCGCGAAGAGGCTGGTGCCGCGGCCGTACAAGATGGCTCTATCGTTGTCCGCCAGATCGGGCGTGCTGGTGGAATCGACGGTGTATTGCCGTTTGCGGGATTGAGGGTGACGATGGCGGCAGGATCGCTTATCTTCCGCCAACCGTGGCCACACGCGTGATCAATCAGACCGGGCGCCATGGAGAGCAGCTTTGCCACATGGCGACGATCTGATCGGTGACGGTTTGGTAGAGATCGAACGATGACATAGCGCACTCCTTCAAAGCAATGGGCCGAAGGTCTTAGATATGAGCCGCGCACGTAGGGTACTCCCGAAGTAAGCGGATTAGGCGTGATAAGCGGAAAACCGCTTACTTCGGGGGTACCCTTCGTGCGCGGCTCTTTCCAAGCTGACGCTAATCGCGCCCGGTCATTTAGTTCCCTTCCCGCACGCTGTAGGATCGACCCACCGAGGTCGCGAACGAGTACACCTCGCCCTCCTTCGTCGTCTGCACGGGATGTCCCTGGTCATCCATTACCTGCGGCGCGACAGCAGAATGGATCCTGCACATCTCCCCACGCCGCGATTGAAGCGTTGCGCTCGCCAGCTTGTGATCTTTCCACCCAATACCGATTACAAACCCGCCGCGGGCGACGATGCCTTGGATGCTGCCCTCGGGCCATGCATCCGGCAGTGCCGGCAGCAGGCGGATGAAGCCTTCGTGGGTCTGCATCAGCATCTCGGTGATGCCACTGGTGGCACCGAAATTTCCATCAATCTGGAACGGAGGATGGGCGTCGAAAAGATTCGGGTAGGTTCCCCCGCCGCCATATTCAACTTTGCCGCGCGCTCCGCCTTTGGCCGAATCTCCTTGGGGTTCAGAGAGCAGGTGTGAGAGCAGCAGATAGGCGTGATTGCCGTCCAGCTCACGCGCCCAGAGATTCATCTTCCAGGCCAGCGACCACCCGGTGGCCGCATCGCCCCGTCCCAGCAGCGATTTCTTCGCCGCGGCAAACAGCTCGGGATCTTCGGCGGTAATCTGGTTGCTGGGAAACAGTGCGTACAGGTGTGATGGATGGCGATGCGAATCGGTCTCGCGGTCGATGTCGTCGAGCCATTCCTGGAGCTGGCCGTACTTGCCGATCTGAAACGGTGCCAGTTTCTGGCGGGCAGCCAACACCTTCTCCTGGAATTCATCATCGACGCCGAGGATTTTCGCCACCTCGGCGGTCTGGGCGAACAGGTCGCGCAGGATACTTTCGTCCATCGTCGGCCCGGCGACTAATTGACCATGTTCGGGCGAGACGCTGGGACATGTGACCAGCCAACCATGTGCCGGATCCTTGATGAGGGTCGCCAGAAAGAACTCACTCGATCCCTTGAAGATCGGGTAGAAAGTCTTGAGCGTTTCGACATCGCCGGTGTAGAGGTAATGCTCCCATACATTAGTCAGCAGCCAAGCTCCACCGGTCGGCCAGATGCCGAATAGCGCACCATCGATCGGTGCCGTGGCGCGCCAGGCATCCGTGTTGTGATGCAGCACCCAGCCGGGGGCATGATACATCACCTTTGCGGTCTGCTGACCTGTGACCGAAACATCCTTGATCATGTCCAGCAGCGGCGCCGTGCACTCAGAGAGGTTGGTTTTCTCCGCGGGCCAGTAGTTCATCTCGGTGTTGATGTTGACCGTGAACTTGCCGTTCCATGGCGGATTCATGGAGTCGTTCCACAGTCCCTGCAATGCAGCCGGCTGACCGCCGGGCCTTGAGCAGGAGATCAGCAGATAGCGGCCGTATTGAAACTCCAAGGCTGCCAGCGCCGGATCATTGCCGCCGGCGAAATGAAGAATACGTTCATCGGTTGGACGCTGTGCTTGTGGCGTCGTGCCCAGATCGATGTGTACGCGACTGAACAGGGGCTGATAGTCTGCCAAATGGCTCGCCAGAAGCTGATCGAATGATTTGCTCGTTGCAGCGAGGTCTTTGCGGGCCAAAGTATCTGGATCGCCGCTGAGGTCATGGTAGTTGATGTAGTTGGTTCGACAGGCGATCAGAAGCGTGACGGCATTGGCATCCGTGACGGTCTGTGTTGAGCCGCTGCCGCTGACGG
>Ga0302324_100010255_pt1 | contig 19426 bp, 23 predicted proteins | sample Palsa_T0_1_FD_201949 | JGI IMG/M metagenome (GOLD analysis project Ga0302324, IMG submission 201949) | Peat permafrost microbial communities from Stordalen Mire near Abisko, Sweden - Palsa_T0_1 | ecosystem: Environmental > Terrestrial > Soil > Palsa > Peat permafrost | place: Sweden: Abisko...
AAAAGCGCCGGCGTCGGCTACGGCGCGCGCGTCCGCCTCGATCGGCGCCCAATCGCTCTCGTCGCGGCCCTGCGCGCGGAACGATCCGATGGTGTTGATCGCCTGCGGCGTCAAGCCGACGTGACCCATCACCGGCACGCCGCGCTCAACCAGAAAGGCGATCGTCTCCGCCATGCGCCGCCCGCCCTCGAGTTTGATGGCGCCGCATCCGGTTTCTTTCAGCACCCGGGCAGCCGATGCGAAGGCCTGTTCCTTCGAGGCCTCATACGAGCCGAACGGTAAGTCGACGATCACCAGTGCGCGCTTCGAGCCGCGCATCACCGCGTGGCCTTGCAGAATCATCATGTCGAGGGTGACAGGCACAGTGGTCTCGAGCCCATGCATCACCATGCCGAGTGAATCGCCGACCAGGATGACGTCGCAATAGCCGTCGAGGATGCGCGCCGTATGCGCGTGATAGGAGGTCAGACACACGATCGGCTCGGCGCCCTTGCGGGCGCCAATGTCCGGCGCAGTGAGCCGGCGGGTTTCGTCGTGCACCGACATCGGTCAATGCCCAAGTGCCGGCGTTGCAAACGCCGGCAACCCGATGACGATGGGATGAAACACGAATCCGAGCGCAAGATAGAGGATAGTGCCAACGGCAATCGCGATGATGTCGTTTCGCCCTCCGCCTGCGGGAATCGGCGGCGCCCCGGCATCGCTGCGATGCTTCAGGGTGATGCGGTCATAAACCGCCCAGACGAGCACCGAGCCGAACAGGATCATGCCGCCCAGATCGCCGTTGGCGCAGAGGTGCGCGAAGGCCCAAATTTTGACCCCGACCAGAAACGGGTGCTTGAGCGTGCGCTTGATGTTGCCGGGAATATAAGCCGCAACAATCAAAATACTCGCCGGCCACATCAGCGCGACCACGATGTGACGCGTCCAAGCCGGCGGATACCACAGCGGGATAAGGCCCTCGGCGCGGTATCGCGCAAAGCCATATCCGATCAGCACAAGACCGATCACCGAAACCAGCGCGAACAGTCCCAGATATGGACCCCGGCCGACGCTCGCTATCAACGCGGCGCGCCGGTCGCGCATGGAGACAAAAACATGCGCACCGAGGAACACGACAAGCCCGATGATTTCGATAGCGAGGCCCATGGCTGAGCCACCACTCCGGCGTTAGAATTTCAGCGTAATCGGATGGAGGCGCTTCCCGGCCCCAGTTGCAGGCCGGGATCATGACCAGCAGCACGCTCTTGTCAATGACGGTGCGGGCCGGTCGCCGAGACGGCGGACCTCACCGATCTCCGAGGCAAATCGCGGATCATTCAGCGGCGATGCTGCCGACCCTCAAGGCCCGCCGAAGCGGAAGTTTATGCCTGCCTTGATTTCCTGGACGTTCAGACTGGCATTCGACGTATACAAGGGCGTGGTTGGTGTCGTGAAATTCAGCGCCTGCGAGCCGAAGCCAAGATAGTCGTATTCGATCTTGGCGGACCAGTTCTTGGTGATGCCATATTCGAGCCCAGCGCCGGCGGTCCAGCCCGTTCGCATGAAAGCCGTGCTCGCGCTGTTGCCGGCGAGATCGGTGAAGCCGCTTTGGTCCCGGGCGAAGGCCACGCCGCCTTTGCCGTAGATCAACAGACGATCGAACGCCGCGCCGACCCGGCCGGTGACGGTCGATGTCCAGTTCGTATTTGTGCTGATCGTATCACCGATTGAATCGGTGCCGCTGCCCTTCAGCCCCGAGTAGCTGAAATCGCCTTCGACGCCGAGTACCAGCATATTGAACTGCAGATTGCCGCCAACCTGCGCGCCGCCGAGAAAGCCGGTGCCGCTGCTGAATGTATTGTTTGCTCCGGTGAAAGGATCGCTCCACGACGATCCGCCGAAACCACCGCCGATATGGCCGCCAATGTACAATCCGGTCCAGCTATAGATCGCCGCGGGTGCATAGGCGACGGGAGCCACCGAAGCAGGCGCCCCCGGCACCGGCAGATCGGCCGCCGTTGCCGCACAAGTGGCAAGAGCGGTGCCGGCGGCGAGCACAGCGCCACTAACGAACGCACGCAATGTCATTTCGACCTCTGTCCTCGCCCCAAAATCGCACTCGGCCCACCGGAATCAACGGGGAACCCGTTGTCCCGTTTTCCGGCCGCAGAGAGCCGCACGTCTTCGGACAAAGCATGGTCGTACGGTGGCAGGAAAATGACGCCGAGTTTGTTTGTTAATGAATGCGCACTTGTTAGTTACAGGCCGAGGTTCGGCCGCGACGTTTGACGAATGCTCAAGCCTATTCGGCAATCTCTGCGGCAGGCGGAATCGCTGCGCCGACGGGCGTCAAAGCGAGGTGACGAAGTTGTTGCGACAACTTCCTGGTCGCCTGGGCGATGGCGTCCGAAATATGCGCCCCGACCCTGTCGTTGTAACGAATCGCCGCACTCGCGATGCTGATCGCGCCGACGACATTGCCGCTTGGCCCGAGAACCGGCCGCGCAGTTCCGATAATACCCGGTATCTGCTCTTCGAAAGAATAGGCAACGCCCTCCCGTCGGATTGTCTGTAGCTGCGTCCGCAATTCCTCGATCGACCGAATGGTCCTTGACGTCACAGGGACGAGATCGACTCGCGCCAGATAGTCCGACTGCATGTCGGCCGGCAAAAAGGCGAGCAAGACTTTGCCGTAGGACGTCGTGTACAGCGGCGATCTCTGGCCAAGCCGCATGACCGCCAGCAGCCTCTCACCGCCCAGCACGGTAGCAACGGTTTCGGCCAGATCGCCGCGCAGGATATTGAATGCTGAAGTCTCGTTGGTAGCCGCGGTCAATTCGGCAAGCACGGGCATGCTGAGGCTTAAAACGTCTTGCGTCTGCGCGGCGCCGCGGGCGATATCGACGATGGCTTGGCCCAGCACATAGCCCTTGGTCTCGGGCAAATAGGCGAGCCACCGGCGTCCCACCAGATTCCTGAGCAGCTGGCTCAAACTGCTTTTCGGGATGCCCATCACATCGGCGATTTCCGCATGCGACATCTCCCGCCCCCAGCGCCCGAGCAGCTCGAACAGGGTCAGGACCCGATCGGCCGATTTGACGGTGGCGCGGCTGGGAGCACCGTTCACCGGCTCTTCGGCATCATTTGTGAGTTTGGACACAAAGCCCCCTCGCTCGGACATCGGAAGGGAATCCCGAATGAACCGGCGCGACGCCAATCAGATTGCCATATTCGCGCCATCGACGGCGAGAGCGTGCCCGGTCACGTACGATGCGGCCCCGGAGCAGAGAAAGAGCGCCACACTGGCCACCTCTTGCGGCTGGCCAAAGCGTCCGATCGGATGCTGAGCCAGCAAAATCTCCTCGAGTCCCGGAACCTTGACGAAGACGCCCTCTTTGGTCATCGGGGTTTCGATGACGCCCGGCATGATCGCATTCACCCTGATATTCTTAGTCGCATAATCGAGCGCGGTCGCCCGCGTCAGGCCCAGAACACCGGCCTTCGACGCACAATAGGCCGGCATGTTGTACTGCCCGACCTGGCCCAGCGCCGAAGACGTGTTGACGATCGCGCCGCCGCCGCTTTGGAGCATGGCGCGGGTCTCGTATTTCATACAGAGGAACATGCTCGTCAGATTGATGCGAATGACGCTTTCCCATTCAGCCAGGCTGAAATTTCCCACGGGTTCGGCAAGATCGCTGATGATGCCCGCATTGTTGAAAGCGCAATCGAGCCTCCCGTAGGTATCCAGCGCGCTGCCAACGACTCGTTCGACGAACGGCTCCGATGAAATGTCGCCCCTTAGGAACTGCGCCGTTCCGCCGGCTCCGAGGACCTGATCGAGCGTTTCCTTGCCCCGAGACTCGTCGCGGTCCGTAAGCGTCAGGCGCGCTCCAGCATCCGCGAAAAGCAGCGTCGCAGCCCGGCCACCGCCGGCAGCACCCGTAATTACGGCAGATCGGTTCGAGAGCGCTCTTTCCGCCATCATCCTACTGCCCTTGTTCATATACGCGACCGTGTGCACAATGGTATACTTAGACGTCGGGCGCGGGTAATCCCGCCCATGCAGGCGTGGCCGCAAAGGCCACGATGACAAGCGGGAGGAAAGACGAGATGAGGCGATTTCTAGGAATGAGCGTAGCCTTGGCGGGCGCGGCAACGTGGTTCGCGATCAATGCGCCGGCGATTGCAGAAGACAAGCCGTTGACAATCGGCGTATCGCATCAAAGCCTCGGCTTTCCATATGCCGTTGCGTTGCAGAATGGCGAGCTGAAAGCAGCGAAGGAAGCAGGCGTAAAGACGATCGACCTCGACTCTCATCTCAATACGCTCACCCAGGCGAACGATATCGACAAGCTGATCGCGCAGCATGTCGACGGTATCGTCATGGATCCGGGCGACAGCATCGCCGCCCAGGATTGGGCGGACAAGGCGAAGGCGGCCGGAATCCCAATCGCGTCGATGGGCGTTTTCGTCGGCGATCCGAAAAAGCATCAGCCGCCATGGGTCTATCCCGCCCTGGTTGGCTTGGCCGATCGCAACGACATCGACCAGGGTTATGCCGTGGGCAAGCTCGCGGTGGCCGACAATCCGAACGGCGCCAAAATCGCGATCGTTGAGGGATTGCCCGGTTTCGCCGCCGTGATGTTCCGGACTCAAGGCTTCGAAAAGGCGCTCAAGGAATCGGGCAAGCCCTTCGAAGTCGTTGCCAAACAAGCCGGCAACTGGGACCCGGAGCGGGCCCATCAAATCTGCCAGGACGCGCTCCAGGCTCACTCCGACATCACGATCCTGTTCGTGCACGATCAGGCGATGGGCCAGGGCTGTCTCGCGGCTGTCAAATCGGCCAAGTCTAAGGCCAGGATTTATACGCTCGACAGCTCCAAGAGCGTCGAAGCGTTGATCCGGGACGGCGAGCCGATCGTGACGACATGCGCTAACCCGGAAACGAGCGGCTATCAGGCGACGATGGCGGTCATCAACTACGCCCGCACCAAACAATTGCCGGCGGATCGCTATCTCACCTACAAGTGGGACACAGTCAGAAAAGATAACGTGGACACCTGTCCGCCTCAATTCTGAGGGCTGTTCCCTTGGCGGCGAATGAACCAGTTCTGTCGGTCAAACGATTGGAAAAAGTCTACCCGAATGGGACCGCCGCATTAAAAGACGCGAGCTTCGATATTGCCGGCGCCGCCATCCATGGCCTCATCGGGGCCAACGGCGCCGGTAAATCGACGCTGATTAAAATTCTCTCAGGCGCCATCCCGGCGTCCGGCGGTGAGATCGTCTGGTGCGGCGAGCGCCGTGCCTGGCGCAAGCCGGCGGACGCCGCAGCGGCGGGAATCGCCACCATCCACCAGCACATTCCCCTGGCCGGAACATTGTCGGTGCGCGAAAATGTGTTTCTGGCCTCGCCGCAGCCTTGGCGGGAATCACAATTCGAACGTCGTCGTTTCGATGAGTTGCTCCAGGCAGTCGGCTACGACATCGATCCGGAAGCGATCGTCGACGATCTGCCGATTGGACGGCGGCAAATGGTGTCCATTCTCCAGGCCCTCGCCGCAGACGCCCGCCTTCTGATCATGGACGAGCCGACAGCCTCGCTCTCCGATACCGAGCGCGCGATGGTATTCGACACCATCCGCCGCCTGCGGGATTCGCAAGGCACGTCGATCCTGTTCATTTCGCATTTTCTCGACGATGTGCTGGAGCTATGCCAGCACGTGACGGTGTTGCGCGACGGCGTCACGATTCTGAACGAACCGCGCAATGCCATCGACGAACAAAAGCTGATCACGGCCATCGTGGGGCGCGATGGCGCGCTGGGCAACATCGACCGCTCAATGCTGGCACACGAAGCGCTGGAGCCGTTGCTGGACGTCAACGGACTGTCGTCGCCCGGCCGGCTAAATGGGATCTCGCTCAAGGCCAAGCCAGGCGAGATCGTCGGACTGGCGGGCCTCCTCGGGTCGGGACGCAGCGAGATCCTGCACGCGATCCTCGGCGCCGATGCGAGAGCGAGCGGCGCAGTCGCGATAGCCGGGCAAGCGGTCGGGAGAACGATCGCGAAGGCCATCGCGGCCGGCATCATTCTCGTTCCCGAGGACCGGAACCGGCAGGCGCTGTTTGCCAACGAATCGATCCGCTGGAACACCAGCTTGCCAAATCCGGACCCGATCTGTGCCATGAATCTGTTCCCGATCCCGTCGCTGGAGGAGCAGCGTGCGAACGAGATCATGTCCGCCTTTTCCGTGGTCGCGCCCAACGCCGACGTGGCGATCGGCGAATTGAGCGGCGGCAATGCGCAGAAGGTCGCGCTCGGGCGCGCCTTGGCCGCGAACGGCCGGGTGTTGCTTCTCGACGAACCGACGGCAGGCGTCGATATCGGAGCCAAGGCCGACATTCGCCGCGTCATTGCCGCGCTCGCGGCACAGGGCGCCGCCGTCCTCGTGGTCATTTCCGATTTCGAGGAGCTACTCGGCCTTTGCGACCGCGTGCTCGTGGTGTCCGAGGGACGTATCATCGCCGAACGCCGGCCCGTCGACACCAACGAGCACGAGCTGATGGCGCTCGCGGGTGGATTGGCGAACTGAGTTTTGCATGTCGCAAATCACGCAACCGCAGCCGCTCGCCGCAAAAACCCCGCGCTGGCGGACCCGCTTCAAAAGCTTCTCGCTGGGCGAAGCCGGCATCTATTACGCGTTGGCGCTGGTTTGGATCGTGCTGACGGCCCTCACCATTCTCTTCGGGGTGCAGAACTTTCTCGATCCGGCCAATCTCGCGAATATCCTCTACCAGGCGTCCTTCGTCGCCATCATTGCGGTGCCGATGACGCTGGTGCTGATCAGCGGCAATTTCGACCTGTCCGTCGCCGCGACCGCCGCCATTTCAGCCGCCAGCGTGCTGCTGTTGAGCGACGAGGTCGGCATCTACGCGGCGATGGCGATCAGTCTCCTGGCGGGCACGCTGATCGGCTTGATCAACGCCGCCGTGGTGCAGGGGCTCGGCATCAACGCCTTCATTGTAACGCTGGCCACCATGACCACGTTTCGGGGCGTTCTGTTGATCATCACCGGCGGACATACGGCCTCCGCCAATGACCGGGAAGCGCTCGCGCCCCTGAAATGGATCGAGAACGGGTTTTGGGTGGCGCCGAATCTGCTGTGGTGCGGCGGCGCGACCGCGCTGGTCGCAGCTGCGCTGCTTTGGTGGCGCCGCCGCCGCACGGCGATGCTGATTTCCGGCGCCACCGGCGTTGTTCTGATCGCCGCCGGCTGCTTTTTCGATGCCTCGTGGTCACTGGCGAAGCCGATCTATTACATGGTGGCCGTGACCGCGATCGCCTGGTGCTTGACGCGCTTTACGATCGTCGGCCGCCGCCTTCAGGCCGTGGGCGCCAATCCCGAGGCGGCACGGCTTCTTGGTATCGGCATCAACCGCTATCGCGTGGTGCCGTTCATGCTCAACGGGCTGGCGGCGGCGTTCGTCGGACTCCTGTTCGCAGGGCGCTTGGGTGCGGTATTGCCGAACGCCATGTCAGGCATGGAACTGACGGTGATCACCGCGGCGATCCTCGGTGGCACGTCGCTGTTCGGCGGCTCCGGAAGCGTTCTCAAATCGGTCACCGGCGCCGTCGTGCTCTACAGCCTGGTCAACGGCTTCGACATTCTCGGCCTGGGGACAAGCTATCAGGGCGTGATCGAGGGCGTCGTGCTGATTATCGCCGCCGCGATCTACACCATCGGCAAACGCGGCCGGCGCGGGTAAGAATGCAAAAATCGGGAGGATTCATGGCGGGACGCTTGAAAGACAAGGTTTGCATCATCACCGGCACCGGCAGCGGCATGGGACGCGCCGCCGCTCTCTTGTTTTGCGCCGAGGGCGCCAAAGTCGTCGGCTGCGACATCAACGGCGACAACGCCGGGGCGACGCTGCGCGATGCGATGCAGGCTGGCGGACAGATGGTTTCGTTGCAACCGGCCGATCTGACCAAGCAAAGCCAATGCGACGCGCTGGTATCACTCGCGCTGAAGAGCTATGGCGGTATCGACGTCGTCTACAACAACGCCGCGACCGCCTATTTCGGCTGGATGGATCAGTTCACGTTCGAGGAATTCGCCCGCACCATCGAGGAAGAGTTGCTGATCGTGTTCCGTTTCTGCAAGACCGTGTGGCCGCTTCTGGTCGCACGCGGCGGCGGCTCGATCATCAATGTCGCCTCAACTTCGGCGAAGGTCGCTTACAAGGCGCTCCCGGGCATCGCTCACACCGCCGCCAAGGGCGGCGTTCTCGCCATGACGCGTCAGCTCGCCATGGAAGGCGGCAAGCTCAATATCCGCGCCAACACGATTTCACCGGGCTTGATCGAAACCGGCGCGACGCGCGAACTGTTGAAGGATCCGAAATTCCTCGAGCCGATGATGGATAAATTGATGCTGGGTCGCGTCGGCCAGCCGGAGGAGGTCGCACTCGCCGCGCTGTTCCTCGCTTCGGACGAAAGCTCGTTCGTCACCGGCGCCGACATCGCCGTCGATGGCGGCACGACGGCCTGGTGACCTTGGACAACGCCGACTACAAACATCGAAGGGAGAATACAATGACCGGCACTTTAGCCCAAAACGTCTTTCAAATCGGCTTCGTCGTGCCCGACATCCAGAAGGCGATGGCGTTCTTCAAGGAGAAGCTAGGCGTTCCCGAATTTCTGTTCATCCAGGATCCGGGCCTTGAGGACGAGACCTATCTCGGCAAACCAGCGCCGCTGAAAGTGAACCTCGCCTTCGGGTGGTGTGGCGACACCCAGGTCGAATTGATCCTTCCGATTGCCGGCGTGAGCACCTATTCGAAATTCCTCAACCACAATCCCCAGGGCGGCATGCACCACTACGGCATCGAAATTTCCGACTACGCCCAAGGGGTGAAGGACATGGAGGCCCGCGGCTTCAGCCTCGTCCAGGGCGGCCGCCACAATGAAACGAAGTTCGCCTATTTCGACACAACGTCAGTCATCGGGGCCCTGACGGAGATCGTCTATCTCCAGCCCGAGGAAAAGGCCTTCATGCGGACGCTGAAGCACAAGAAATAAGAAATACCCGCCGATAATTCCCTGCATGAAGTTCCGGAAAGCCAATCCGCATAACCGATGCGCGGCAGCCTGACGGTATAGGGTCCACTGCGCCGCTCAAAAACGTTCCAGGATAAGGTTCAGAAATCGCGCGATTGTCGTGAGCTCCCGCTCACTGAAATCCTCGGTGAGACGAGCGTTGAGCCGAGCCAGTATCGGGCGCGCCGCCGTCGCCCTGGCAAGACCGTCGGCGGTCGCGAAAAGATGGATGGCGCGCTGGTCGTCGTTCGACGGCTGACGCCGTACGAGGCCACCGTCCTCCATACGACTGACCAGGGCGGTGATTGCCGAAGCGTTGATGCCGAGCGCATCACCAACATCTTTGAACATGGCGCCCGGGTTCTTCTGGAGAAGAAACAGGACGCCGAGCTGCGTTGTGCTGATACCGAGCGCCTCTTTGAAGGCTGCATCGGCATTTTTCAATAGGCGATGCTGGGCCAGCGACAACAAAAGGCTAAGACGCTGCTGCCTTCGCGACATGACCGCAAAGATAAGCCGGACAAGTTCACTTGTGAAGAAAGATATACCTTGTCGCCGATTGCCCCCTTGACGAACACCATCGTCATAGGAACATATAATTCATATGTGAACTATACGAGCGGACGCCGAATGCCATTCCAACCCAAGGATCCGAATTTCGGGGAGCGCGTGCGGACGAGCTTTGCGCGGCAACGCGCGATGCAGACGCTCGGCATCGAAATCGCCCGGCTGGAGCCGGGTGAAATCGAACTCACCATGCCCTATGGACCCGCCTACACCCAGCAACATGGCTTCACCCATGGCGGTATCATCGCCACGGCTCTCGATAGCGCCTGCGGCTACGCGGCGTTCTCCCTCATGCCGGCGGATGCCGCGGTGCTGACGGTCGAGTTCAAGACCAATCTGCTGGCACCGGCCAAAGGCGACCGATTTCTTTTTCGCGCGCGGGTGGTCAAGCCCGGCCGGACGTTAACGGTGTGCGACGCACAGGCCGTCGCGCTCGAAGGCACGGCGGACGAGCGGCTTGTCGCCACGATGACCGGTACGCTGATGGCGCTCTTCGAGCGCCAAAATATCGCGCAATAGAACCAGAACCTCGTCAGGTCCGAGCCGCAATGGCCGCGCTGTAAAGCTCCGGCTTGAACCCGACCAGCACCTCGCCGCCGCCGAGGTCGAGAACCGGCCGTTTGATCATCGACGGCTGAGCTTGCATCAACGCCATGGCTTTGGTGGCGTCGAGGCCCGCCTTGTCCTTGTCCGGCAGCTTACGGAAGGTCGTGCCGGCGCGATTGAGCAAAACTTCCCAGCCGACCTTTTTGCACCACCGCTCCAACCGTTCGCGGTCGATCCCGGCTGTCTTGTAGTCGTGAAATGAGTAGGCGGCCCCATGCTTTTCCAGCCAGGCGCGCGCTTTCTTCATCGTATCGCAGTTCTTGATGCCGTAGATGATGATGGCTTTCGCCATGGGCGCTCCTCCCCGCGGGACGTGACAAAACGGCGATAGCCGCGTTGCTGAATGCCTAACTTATATGCTTGCCAATCGGCGCCGTGCTTTGTTTCAATCGTCGCGAACATAAGCGGTCAAATCCATGACGACGCAGCGTAACGCGGTCCACGGTCTCGCCGAACTCAAAAAAGAGCAGACTTTCGGCGGCATAGGGGCAACGAAAGCCCGCGACGTGCCGCGCATCGACATGAGCGGCTTTGAAAAACGGAAGGCCGAGATCGCCGAACAGCTCTGGAAAGCATCGACCGAGATCGGTTTCTTCCAGCTTATCCATCACGGCATTCCGCAGGAGCAGATCGACGAGGCGTTCACGACGATGGAACGCTTCTTCGCGCTGCCACACGAGATCAAAGCGCAATATCCTCTCGATAAAGGCACCAACGCCGGCTGGGAATATAAGAGCCAAGTACGCCCTTCGACCGGAACCCCCGATCAAAAGGAATCCTACCAGATCACCGTCCCGCGAATGGCAGGGCTTTGGCCGACGGGGGATGAGTTGACCGGCTTCAAGGCCGTGATGCTCGGTTTCGAGCGCGCCAACTGGGTGCTTGGGATGAAGGTGCTGTCCTGTTTTGCGCTGAAGCTCGGCTTCACGCCGGATTTCTTCACCGACTGCCACGATCCATTGTCGACCGAATATCAGAGCACACTGCGGCTTCTGCACTATCTGCCGATGGTGAATGCCAAACCGGCGGATTTCACCGGCTGGCGCGCCGGCGCGCATACCGATTTCGACTGCCTTACCCTTTTGCATCAGCGCACCGGCCAGGGAGGGTTGCAGCTTTGCCCCGGCAAAGAGTCGGGGGAGTTGGCCTGGACGGACGTCGAGCCGCTGCCGGGCGTCATCACCTGCAATATCGGCGACATGCTGATGCGCTGGAGCGACGACAACCTTTTGTCGACGCTGCACCGGGTACGCATGCCGCGGACGGACGAATATCTCGGACCCCGCTATTCGATGCCGTTCTTCTGTCAGGCCAACAAGGACGCGGTGATCCAGGGCCCCGAAAAAAGATACGCGCCGATCACGGCACACGACTATCTGCAGCAACGGATAGCGGCAAATTATGCCAAGTGACGGCGGATAACCCATCGAGGACGCCAAGACGGGTAGCTCGGTCACGCGCCCGGTCGCTCTCGGCAAAAATCGAGCATCGGACGTCGCTGCCCTGGCCGGCAACGCGAAGTCGGACGCACTCCTCGTGGAGATGAAGTCCGTATCCGGCGAGCGACGCGGCAACGCGAACGTTAGGCTCGTGCGACGCATTTATAGTTCAACCAGGAGAAAACGATGCCGGCTCGTGTCGCCAGCAAGATTTACGGGACCATCAGTCCCGACAAGCGGAAGGAGATGAGCGGCCTGGAGTTTGTCCGAGGGTTAGTCGAGGGGACGTCGCCCCTCAATACGATTGCCCGGACCTTGGGTTATGACGTGACCGAGGCGGCAAGCGGACGCGTCGTCGTCACCGCAGAACCGAATGATACCCATCTCAATCCGGCCGGCACGGTGCACGGTGGTCTTGCGGCCACGCTGCTGGATAGCTGCATGGGACTGGCCATTGAGTCGACTCTGGAGAAAGGCGTCAATCAGACGACCCTCGAATTCAAGATTTCACTCGTGCGATCCATGACCCCTGAGACTGGCCTGATCGCGGCAGAAGGCACCGTGCTGAGCCGGGGTCGCCGCGTTGGCACTGCCGAAGGACGGATCACAGACAGCAAAGGTCGCTTGCTCGCCCATGGCACGACCACGTGCCTGATTTTTCAAAGCTGATGTGACTGCTTCCTTTGCTCCCACTCGATCGTTTCAACCTGTTTCAGACCATCGGCGCGTCGATCAGACGACGCCAAGAGAACCGCGCGGGCGGGCGCTATCAGTGCGCGGCGCCGCCGCCCGCAGGTTTGGCGTCCGCCGCCAGGACCAGCTCCGCGCCGTCGATGACGTAGCGGACATAACGGTAGTCGCGGATGAAGCTGATCCGGCCGTCCGTCCACTCCAGCCACATCAGGTAGCTGGGTTTCACCGCCTGAGAATCCTCCCAGACCGCGATCACCTCGCGGCCATCGAGCCAGGCGGGGGCTAGCCGCACCGGGGCGCTTCGCGAATAGATCCCGAAGAACATGCTCACGTCGGCGGCGCCGGCGCGCACCGGGTATGTCGACTGGATCAGCCGCGCGTCGTCGGCCAACATCGCACGCAGCGCATCCCAGTCTTGCCGGTTGAACAGGGCGACATAGCGGGCTACGGCGGGTGACGGCGGGCGCGGCGGGGGCTTCGCCAACGCCTGGGCGTTGATTTCCTTGAGCCGGGCCCGCCCGCGGGCGAGATGAGCCTTCACTGCGTTGACCGTGAGGTCGAGCATGGCGGAGATCTCTTCCAGCGACTGATCGAGCACGTCTTTGAGGATCACCACGCTGCGCTGCATGGTCGGAAGCTCCGCGAACCGCGACACCGCCGTTTCGACCGCTTCCCGCCGCATCAGCACCTCCACAGGATCCGGGCTCTCCGGATCGGCGACCTCGTGGGCCGCCTCGATGGGTTCGGCCGCGCGGATCGCGCGGCTGCGCAAGAGGTCGAGCGCGCGGTTGTGGGCGATCCGGAACAGCCAGGCGCGCAGTGGCGGCATCTCCTCCAGCTCGTCAAAGGCGGCGAAGGCCCGGGCGAGCGTGTCCTGCACTACATCCTCGCCCTCGATCACCGAACCCATCAGGCGCGCGCAATAGCGGTGAAGCTCCGGCCGCAGCTCGCCGGCGAGCGCCAGGAGTTGCGCGTGGCGCGCCGAAGGCGGCGAGGATGGGCCTTCGTTCAAGCCGCCGCTCCCTCAAGGACCGTGATGCCCGTATCGCCCTTCAGGCCGAAGGCGATGCCCGGGACGTATTGCGGGTCGTCGAGCACCGCGACCAGGTGTTCGCCGAACGCCCGAGGCGGCGTTGGCGCGCCGAAGCGGGCCAAGAACTCTTCGCGCTTGATGCCCATGGCGCGCGCATAGGCGTTGGCACCCGCGTCGCCGACCCCGGTGTCGCCGACGATCTGCTGTGGCACGATCGCCTGGAAGCGGATGCCGAGATGCTTCTGCTCCGAGACGCTGTTGGCGTATTTGGCCATGAACCAGAGCATGCGCTTCGCGCCGGCGTAGCCGCCAGAGAGCGGCGATCCGTTCACCGCCGCGCCGCTTGAGCCCACAAGGACGCGGGCGCCCGGCTTGAGCGGCAGGTTAAGCGCCGCCTGAAGCCAATAGAGCCCGGCCTTGACGTCGGTCTCCCAGGTCGCGGTGAAATCCGCCCAGCTTATCTGGTCCAACCGGCCCATCCGCGGCTTCGCGCCGGCGTTCAGCACCAGGATGTCCGGGCGGACCTCGGCAAGGATGCGGCGGGCTGCGGTCTCGTCCGTCACGTCGGCGGAGATCGTGGCGACGCCCAGCCGGGCGCGGACGGACTGAAGCGCATCAGCGTCGCGGGCGACGACCGTCACCCTTGCGCCGCGCGCAACGAGGGCCTCGACGAGCCCGAGACCCAAGCCTCGGCTGCCGCCGGTCACGACGACATTCTTATCTTTGAGGCTCATTGTTCTGCTCCAGTGTCCAAGTGCCCATTGTAACCAGGACGATTGAGACACCGAAAAGGAGTCAATCAACGCCGCCGCGAGGGCACGCCGTTCGCCGCTATCACCCTGCCGGCTCATTCTCCGGCACGGTGAAGACGGCGCACGGAGACGCGATACCGCGCAACGTATGCGTTCCGAGCGCGATCAGCGGCACTCCGGCCTCGGCGGCGAGTGTGCCCGAGACAAGGACGGCCCGCTCGAGCGGCCGGCACAGCCCTTCCAACCGGCTTACCAGATTGACGGCGGGCCCGATCGCCGTGAAATCCAGCCGGTCGGCGGCACCGATATTGCCCCACAGCATCTCGCCGAGGTGGAGCGCGGCGCCGAAGGGTAGCGGCGGCAGCTCCTGCTGACGTCGCGCCTCGTCGAGATGCGCCATTCCGACCCGCGCGGCGGAGACCGCACGCAGCGCAGCGACGCAGGCGGCACGCGGCGCCCCTCCGACAACCGGGAAGATCGCGAGCACGCCGTCGCCGATGAATTTCAGCACTTCGCCGCCGAAGGCGTGGACCGGGCCGGCAATGCGGTCGAACCAGGCGTCGAGAGCCGAAATGACCGCCGCGGGGGGATTGCTCTCGGACAGGGCGGTGAAGCCGCGCAGATCGGCATAGAGCAGCGCTGCCTGAATCGTCTCGCCGATATCGCGCCGCAAAGGACCTGCCAGCACCCTCGCTGCGCTGCGCCGGCCGAGATAGGCATCAAGCGCCGCCGTCAGCGTGGCGCGCGCCGCGAGAACGGCGAGCGGCGCCGCAGCAAAGCGCGCGGTCTGGCGTAACTCATTCGCCTCGCTGGGCGTGAACGGACGTGGTCCGATCCAGCCGAGCGACGGCGCCTCCGGCCTCGACCCAACGGCGTCCTCGTGGACGATGCCAGCCGCGAGTCCAGCGAGCCAGCGCCGGCCGGCATCGTCCGGCGGGCTCACCGCCTCCGCGACCGCAAGCCCTCCCGCCACAAACCCCAAGGCCTCGATCACCTCCCCGCTCCCGGCCCGCCACAGCCAGGTGCGCCGGGCAATAAGCGGGTGCGGCACGACCATCGTCAGGGCGCCGCCCGCGACAGGCACGCCATCCGCGATCAAACGCGCGCCAACCTCGGCCAGTAGCCGGTCTGCGCCGGGCGTCTCAACCGCCGCATCGACGAGCCAGGAGAGCGTCGAAGAGAGCTGCATGGACCGAGCATGGGGTTGACGCAGGTGCCTTGTCACGAGTTTTCCCGCGCGGGGCGGCAGCCGCGCGACAATGAGCGAGAAAAAGCTATAGCCTCATGTCTTTTTACTTTTGTGTACTTTCGCTCGCGGGCCCGCAGGCGCTTTTTTCTTCTTTTTAGTCTGATTGTAATCAAGAGCGGCGCGGACAAGAGTTTTCAGAGCACGCTCATTAATCTTATCACCCTCGTGGATATCGATGGCACGTCTCATGTTGCCTTCGAGGCTGGAGTTGAAGAGGCCTGAAGGATCCGCCAACGAGGCGCCGTCGGCGAAGGTCAACTTCACGACAGCCTTGTACGTCTCGCCGGTGCAGATGATTCCGTCATGCTCCCACACCGGAACCCCTCGCCACTTCCACTCCTCGACCACGTCGGGATCGGCCTCCTTGATGAGACTGCGGACCCGCGCGAGCGTCTCGCCCCGCCAATCGCCCAGCTCCTTGATTCTCGCTTCGATCAGTTGAGAGGGAGAAGCGTCCTCTTTTGCTTTCGTCGCGTCGCTCTTGCTGTTCTTCATGATCGCTTTCTTCATGGCTGTTGTCGTTTCCCCTTACTTGAGTATCGCCAGGCCTTTGATCGTGTTCGCGGAAACGTCAGCAGTCGCCAGGTTCGGCGACCTGCGTCAAATATTCGGCGTGGATGTCACACTGGCAACTTCCGGCTCGTCATGATGTTGGAACCAACGGAAGGAGCGAACCATGACTGCCCGAACCATGAACGCCAACGACCTGTTTGCTGTGGCCCCAGACCTCATGAAGAAGTGGACCGCCACATCGCTCGCCATCGCTTCGAGCCTTGAACCGGAACTCATCCGGCTGGTGGAAATCCGTGCCTCCCAGATCAACGGCTGCGCCAATTGTATCAATATGCATGCAGCGGAAGCGCGTGAGAAGGGAGAGACCGAGCAGCGCATCTACCTGCTGTCGGCCTGGCGCGAGGCCCCTTGCTATAACGACCGCGAACGCGCCGCGCTCGGCTGGACCGAGGCGCTGACGCGGCTCTGCGAAGGACACAAGCTGGAAGGCGCCCGCGACGCGCTGGAGGCGGAGTTCACCGAAGAGGAGCAGGTCAAGCTCACATTGATGGTCAATGTCATCAACGGGTGGAACCGCATCGCGGTCGGCTTCGGCATGTTTGTTGATCCGGCGGCCGCGAAATCCGCCGCGGCCAAAGCCGTCGACAAGGCCGCCGCGTGATGGCGGGCGTCAGCCAAGGGGATGCAGCGGACGCAGCGGCCACTTTCGATCCGCTGCGTCCAAAGCTCATGCGGGTTGCTTACCGCATGCTCGGCTCCGTGGCTGATGCCGAGGATATGGTGCAGGAGGCCTTCATCCGCTGGATGGGGACCGACCGCGGCGAGGTGCGTGAACCGGAAGCGTTCCTGCGCCGCACGGTCACGCGGCTGTGCCTCGATCAGCTCAAGTCGGCGCGCCACCAGCGCGAAACCTATGTCGGCCCGTGGCTTCCCGATCCCGTCCTCGAAGAGGAGGCCGAGGAGGACGTCACCCTGCCGCTGATGCTGGCGCTCGAACGGCTTTCCCCGCTCGAGCGGGCGGCGTTCTTGCTGCACGACGTGTTCGGGCTGGAATTCGAGGAAGTCGCCGCCACCATCGGACGCGATCCGGCCGCCTGCCGCAAGCTCGCGGCCCGCGCGCGCAGCCATGTCCGCGAGGCGAGACCGCGCTTCCAGGTCGACAGGCAACACGGCCTGGAGCTTGCCGAAGCGTTCTTCACCGCGTCGCGCAACGGCGACATGAAAGCGCTTGGTGCGATGCTGGCGGCCGATGTCAGCGTCCACGCCGACGGCGGCGGCAAGCGGCCCGCATCGCTGGAGCCTGTCGTCGGATTCGATGCCGTCATGAAGGTCAATGAGTTTCTGGCAGCGCACTTCCGGCAGAACCCCTCGAAACTTGTTCGCACCGGCTTCGTCAACGGATTGCCCGGCTTCATCACGCTGGAGGCCGATGGCGAACTTCAGGCGACCGCGCTTGAAATCGAGGACGGCAAGATTGCCGCAATCTATGTCGTGCGAAACCCCGACAAGCTGAGGCATCTGCATTAGGTGGCTGTAGCCCGGATGGAGCGCAGCGAAATCCGGGACGATTGAAAGGCTGCCTCGGATTGCGCTGCGCTCCATTCAGGCTACACTTGCTGCGCCTCATCCAGGCCACTTGCTTTTCCGCGTCGTCATCGCGGTTGTTGCCTTCTTAATGGTTGCTCGGTCGAAAAATATCTTGTTCTATATTTGCAGTCCGGTCGCAGCGTTCAAGCGAGCCCTTCAATCGCCCGGACTGTTTACGTCGATCAACATCTCTGATGGCGACGAAGAGCTCCTCGCCGCGCCGACAAAGCGCTTAAGCGCACTGAATGCGCCTGTTCGTCCCGTTCCAGGGCCTGCGAGCGAAGCGTTACCGAAGATTATCCAGAGCCTGAACCGAAGCGGATTACATCTCGCTTTTCTGGACGCATACAATCTGGCCGCGCTGTCATTCGATCTTTCCAAACAACTTGCGAAGCTCAGCAACATCGACGTGATAGCGCACGTCAGCGTTTCTGACCTGCAACGCAACGCCGCCCGCTATGCTGACAAGGACTACGACCAATTCGACAAGTTCGCTCCAGGATGGCGGCCCAAGGTTAGCACCGACATGAACAAGGAGGCGTTTCGTGCTGCGATCCTCAAATATTGGTCTGACCAAGTGACGGCGCTTGGACTTCCGCAAGCAAAGCATTGGGAACTGATTCGCGGTGATCAGGGCCAGCGCTTGTATTGGCTGATACTGCTAGCGCGGCACAACCTCGCTTACGGTTTGTGGGCAAAAGTCAGTTCGGCAGCAAAATCGCCCACGTTTGATTTCTAAGCAAGCGGAGCAGGCATAGGGTGGACAAACGCGAGGAACGCGCAGTGCCCCCCCTGGGCGCGGTAACTTCGGCACCTTCGCAAACTAATCCGCCCTACAGCCCATTTCCTTCAAAAGATTAGGCGTCACGCGGCGCCGGACCACGATCGATGCCGGGATTTCCGCCGGCGGCCGCCATTGCCAGCCTGCCGAGGTAATGCGCCCAACCCTTGTTGTGACTGGCGCACTGCGCGGCGTTCGGAAGACCACTATGGGTCATGCGCAACAAGGTGCCGCCGTTCTGGTCGATCAGGTCGATCTCGATCAGGCCCGATCCCGGCGGCACCTCCTCAATCCCTTCCCAGCCGAAGCTGTAGGCGAGCCGGTGGACCGGCACGACCTCGCGGAATGCTCCCCGCGCGACGGCGCCGCTGACGCCTTTGACGAGATAGAGCCCGCCCGGATGCACCTCGGTCCTCGCCTCGGTGCCCATCCAGCTCAGGATCTTTTCCGGATCGGTCAGGAAGGCGAAGACGGTGGCGGGCGGCGCTGCGATATGGGTCTCACGCCGGACCACGAGCGGTTCAGTCATCGGAGGCTCCTTGTTGCAGCCGGCCGGCGCGGCTTTATTCCCAACTGTCGAGCTTGATCTCGTTCGGCCAAGGGGCACTTTTACCGGTTTCGAGAAGCGACTTCAGGCTCAGCAGAAAGACTCCCCACTTGGTGCTGCAATGGTGCATGAACTCCACCGGCTCCTTCCAGCCCTGGTGTTTGAAGAGGACGATGGTCCACTCGTCTTGCTGTTTGAGCTCGAAGCTTACTGTTGTGCCGATCCATTCTTCGGGCCCCTCGACTATTTGCCACAGCACGCGTTTGCCGGGATCAAGCTCAAGCACCTTCATGTCGAAACCGCCTTTGCCAAAGCGGAATTGGAGCACGCCGCCGACCTTGCTTTCCCCTTGCGTGTCGGTCGTCCACCAGCCGGAAAGACCTTCGCGTGTGGTCAATGCCTTATAGACATCATTCAGGGACGACGATTTGATTCCGACCTTGTGTAAAATATCGACCATATGATCCCTCCTGAGGTTTCTCTCTTCAGCGAGAGTGCGGCGAGTGAGGCTGAAACGGCCTCCTGAACCTAGGACGTTCGGGACAGCGGAAAAGAGTCACCTTGGCCCGCGCGG
>Ga0302324_100010256_pt1 | contig 19426 bp, 18 predicted proteins | sample Palsa_T0_1_FD_201949 | JGI IMG/M metagenome (GOLD analysis project Ga0302324, IMG submission 201949) | Peat permafrost microbial communities from Stordalen Mire near Abisko, Sweden - Palsa_T0_1 | ecosystem: Environmental > Terrestrial > Soil > Palsa > Peat permafrost | place: Sweden: Abisko...
CGCTTCGCGTAGCGCAGGCCCGGGTAAGGGATCACGTCGCCGATGCTGTCGAGCTCGCTCATGGCCTTGGTTTCCTCAGGAACGGCGCACAGTAGAAGGTGAGGATCGGGCCGTGAAGGCAACGGCTGGTTCGGACCGAGCCACCCCGACCGTATTTCGATCGTTCGACCGCATCGCTGTGGCCCGGGGCTGGCTGTGCCTGAAACCGAAAATTCAACGAAAATGGGTAGGGATATTTACCGCTGCGTAATGGCGGCCACGAGGCCCGGCCGATCTGCTTTGGGGCCCGACGCGCGGTCCTCGAAGATGTGCTGAACCTGCCGCCTTCAGCGCGTCCAGCTGCAGTGAGAGATTCTGGTCCTGGGTAGAGGCCCTCGCATACCCAATCATCGCCATTTCGGCCTCCTTGGTGAAAAGGAGACTCCGCGTCGCGCCGCATGAACCGGAAAGAAACCGGCGGCAGGCGATCACCTCATTCACCTCGATCCAGGAAGGGCGACACACCGTCCGCCCCCGGTCGTTTCGCGGACACGGCCACGATTTGCGTGTCGGGAAGCGATCTAGCGGCGAATCTTCGGCCTTAAGCAGATGCCGAAAGCTCAGAATCCAGCCAAGCCATACAACATCACCAGGAGGCTGATCATCGCGACACCGGCCGCCACCGTCCGCGCGTAGATGACGTTGAACAAGTAGAGGGGGAGATAGAGGACACGCGCGGCGATCCAGACCGTTGGTGCGAAGCCGGCCGTGTGGTGGGTGACGATGAGTCCAAGGTCGAGGGCGACAAAGACGACAAGGTTCTCGACATAGTTCGCGAATGCTCGCGTCGCACGGCCCCAGTTGAGACCCCTTGGCGTCTGCTGCGCGTCGCGCGAACTGAACAGATACGCCGTGCTAAATGCGCCGCCGGCCGTACCCATCTGAAAAAAGAGGTGGGCGAACCACAGGCCAATCGCCAATTCCAAGCACGTCAGCTCACTCAACGTGTCCTCCTTGGCAAATCCGACTCCAACCCGAGCATTGTCACGAACCGTCGGCCTCCGGGCATGACAGTCAGCGGCACATTCGACCCAATACGGCCCTTGCGAAAGAGGACGACGGCGCGGTCTGGCAACGCTGCTAGTTCGGCTCACGTCCCAACCGCTGCCTCGCGAGAGTCGGCTGTCCGCCAGCGGTGGCTTGGCGGACGGTCGGAACGGCTGCTGTCGCAATGATCGACCCGAGAGAGGAGATCGGAGATGAACTGCTGGCGGTCACCTCGGGCGCCGGCTCCTGCCAAATATCACAGGCAGAAACCCGAAATGCTCGAGTCAAGTTGAACACTTCTGCGCCGGTCTCGCCGAGGTGCTCCGCTCAACCATGTCCGACGTGACCGCGAACAGCTGACGAAGCCCTGCGGGCAAGCGGCGGCCGAAACGTCACGATAAATTCTCAGGCGCAATGCAAGCGAGAGCCTTTCGTAGTTCCAACTGACGGTTTAGTCTGCCGGCGGCAGAGCTTCGAAAGGGATGATCATGGCCATCGAAACCCAGTTTTACTTTGCTCACGAGATCCATCCGGACTCGGCGCCGACTACCGACCTGCTTGGCCTGCTCCGCGGTCTGGTTGGCACGCGCCCGAGCTCAAAGCCCCAGCGAAAGTGGAGGGGTAAGGGCTTCAACATGATCTGGCGGCCGAACTTCGGCGGCGAGTCAGGCCCACAGGATTTCTTCCTCGAACTGAACTTCACCGACGAAACGCTCGAGTTCACTGACATCTCGGGCAGCGGCATCGCCAACCGAGGCTTCTTGCAGAAGGACATAACCCTTGGCGGCGCGGCCTACCTGCAACAGATCAACGACGCCTTCGACAACACGGGCCAGCATTTTGAGCCGGGAGTTTGGGCCAACGTACCCCTGACGACCAACCCCAATGAGCCGCAGACCATCGTTCGGATGGGGTCCATACCGCACGGCACGACGATCAATCTTCAGGGGCATGCATTCTCGGTTCCGCAGCCGCAGTTCACGCCCGCGAGTATCATTCCGTTCCAGATCGGCAATCCGGGTCAACCACACGACTTCCCTGACCGGACCTTGACCAATCCTAGCCAGTCGCGAACGCCCCTGAACCGAGTAGCGGCCCTAACCCAGACGCACTTAGACAACCCCAATCTTTTCCTCTCTGACGCGATCGCCCACCAGACCATCCTTCAAACCACCGTTCTGACGGTTTCGTCCGATACCAGCGCACCAGGGTCCATTCCGGACGCCGGCGGAGGAGACGAGAATATTGCCTTCCTATCGGGAACTGGCGTTCCGCCAGCCGGTGGTCCCAACGCCGTTGCCGCATTCTCCTCGGCCACATTCTGGATCGAGCGCGTCAAAGGCGAGCACGGCCACCCCGACTTTGACCAGCTCCAGTACACCCAGTTGGTGTTGCTGAACTTCCATGGCCTGAGCTGGCCGCACATCACTGTCGCGACGCTACGAGACGGCGACTGACCCGTCGCGGGCCACGCTCCTGGCCGCAATACCGGTGGGAACTGAGGTCGCATGACTTAGATGCGTTTCGAACGCTCGAAACAAACGTCCGCTTTGTAGATTAGCGGCCGAAGACTGCATCGAGGACCTGGGGATTTCGGCTGTACCAGGTGTGAGCGTTGACCGGGTTCTCGAAGGCGCCGAACCAGTTGAAGTCATTGTGACGTAGACGTTGGTAAACGTTCCCCCGACAGGGTGGGTCTGTGGCCGGCCCTGGCCTCCGCGTCCGCGCCGCTGCGAAAAAACACTCGCTGTCGAAGGCATCGGACTTCACTGCCCATCCATTCGCGCTGGGCGTGATCGTGATCGCCTGGACCATTAGAACACTCCTCTACCGCTGCCCCTCTCCTACATCCGCTTTGAGTCCCCTTTAGGCTCGGTTGGTGACCGCGCCACAGCGCTGCGCCGAACTCGCTTCATGGCGGGACGCGGGATGCACGGCAGCGGTTGCTCTGCTAGTCTGGGCTAATGCGGTCGATGATGGAATGTCTCGACAAGGCCGCTGAAATGGACGGGCGCGCCGCCGAGTGCGGCACGCCCGCGACGGGCGAAATGCGCGCGCTGTTCCTCAATCTCGCCTCACGCTGGCGCGGCCTCGCCGTCCGAGCCCTGCGGCAAGATACCTGGGCCGACATGAATCGCTCCACGCACTAATTTTTCAAACTGGCCCGCCGCTGAAAATCTGGCGGGCAGATAACCGTCCGGCTTGTCCGTCATGCGACGGCCGACCGGACACGAGCCCGTTGCGCAGCCGTCTTGGTATGGGCTTGGTCTCCCTCGCCGTCCGCCGCCGCCTGTTCGTTTTCGGTTGGCCGGTGTTTTCGCGCGCGCCGAGATGCCGCCAAGCGATCGGCCGCTGGAGTGGACAGGCGGAAAGGATTGCCGGCTAGTCTTCGGCCTATGAGCGAAACCGCCGCCGCTTTGGCGTTTGCCGTCGATCTGTTCTCCAAGATGGGGCGGGTGGAGGCGCGACGCATGTTCGGCGGCGCTGGGCTCTACGCCGGCGGCGTTATGTTCGGCCTGATCGACGACGACATCATCTTTCTGAAGGTCGATGAGACATTGAGGGCCGATCTGGCCGCCGCCGGCGCCCGTTCGTGGATTTATACCGAGCGGAAGGGTCCCAAGGCTGGAATCCCCCAGGAAACTTCATACTGGTCCCTGCCGGAATCGGCGTTGGACGATCCGGAAGAGGCCTGCGCTTGGGGTGTCCGTTCACTCGCCGTCGCCCAGGCGATCAAGGCCGCCAAGCCCATTCGGAGCGCGCGGCCCAAGCGCGGGCCGACGCGCGCGTAGGGCGCCGCCCGGTACTTCCGGTTTCCACCCAACCCGATCTCTGTGAGGGTCCGCCGTCCGGGTATCGATGGCCGCCCGGACTCGATGCTGCAGCCCGGCCGACTTTTCCGCCAGCGGTCATTTGACGGACACGTTTGGACGACGCCGAGCTATACGGAGCACATCGCACGAACGCCGGGGTCGCCATGAGGCTCTATCTGTCGTCGTTCCGAATGGGTGACCGGTTCGACGATCTGATTTCGGCCATCGGGGCCGGGTCGAATGCTGTCGTCGTCGCCAACGCGGTCGATTTCATCCCAGTGGAAGCGCGGCTCGCCTACGCTCGCACCGGCTTTGATGCGGTCAACCACTTCCGGACTCACGGGCTCGAAGCTGACGAGCTCGATCTGCGCCAGATCTTCGGTCGACCGGCGGACCTCGAAGCGGCCTTGGTGGGTGTTCGGCTCGTGTGGGCTAACGGTGGCAACGCCTTCCTGCTCAGACGAGCGATGCGCCAGAGCGGCTTGGACGAGGTTCTGAAACGCTCCGTAGCGCGAGGGGACCTCGGGTACGGCGGCTGGAGCGCGGGCGCCGTGGTTGCGGGCCCGAGTTTGCGTGGCATCGAGTTGATGGACGATCCCGACGTGGTGGCCGCCGGCTACTCAGCGGCGCCCGTGTGGGAGGGGCTGGCCCTGGTGGACTTCTCGATCGTTCCGCACTTCCAGTCCGATCATGTGGAGGCCGAAGCCGCCGCGCGCGCGCACGCCTACATGACCGCCAACGGAATCCCCCACAGGACTCTGCGCGATGGCGAGGTCATCGTCGAATATTAGGGTGGCCCTGGATCTTGTCCGGCCCCGGTCGTTACGCGGACAGAGACCTAGCTATGTGGGGATGAACTTCTGTCGGCGGCGGCGAGGGCGGCGTTTGCCGATTCTCGCGGCTAGCGGGCTAAGGCGCTGCTGTTGCCGCGGTTCGGTCAGACCTCTATTGTTCAGCTACAGCAAGTTAGCGAGCCAGGGCCATTCTGATAAACAGGTCCGCGCGAACCATTCCGGTCGGCTGAAAGGCGTTTCCAATTTGAACGACCGCGCGCCTCGCACGGCGCCCCCACCCGGATCAGAAATGCCGCCCGCGGCGGCTCTCCTGGGGCGCCGCCTGCTGGGCTTTGACTCGGACAATGGCACGGCCACGTTCGAATTTTTTGCGAAGCCGGACTTCGCTAACCGACACGGGACGGTCCAAGGAGGCATGCTGTGCGCAATGCTCGACTCCGCCACAGGCGCGACTCTGGTGGAATGTCTCCCTGCTGAACTGACGGCTGTAACTACTCGGTTGACGACCTCGTTCGTGATGCCCGCGCCGATCGGCTGGCTGAAGGCGCTGACCCGGATCGTCGCTAAGGATGACAAAAACGCTGAGGTGGAAGCCGAGATCGCCACCTCCGAAGGAGTGGTCGTTGCTCGCGGCACGGCGGTCTTGAGAATCCGGCGACGGAACTGAGCAGAGCGGCCAAACAGGTCGATCGAAACGCCATGGTCGACGCCGATCGTGGCTTGCCAGTCGGGCCAGTCCACCACGCGATAGCATTGGAGGTATCCGAAAGGGGCCCCACCCAGGAGCGCGAGCCAGCTCTGCGTGGGGACCTCCTGCCTGATCCGCGGGCCCGTACTTGGCCGCAACGGCGGCCGGCGAAATTGGCTCACGCTGGTAGAACGCGCGAAGGTGAGGTCGATTGAGCCAGTCCGCCATGAGCGGCAAGTCGGCCTCGGCGAGTGGCCGTTAGGCGATCTGCTCTGTCACGGCTCCAGCCGCCAGGCGTCGTCGTGACGGCGGATGTAGCCGGCCGTCGGGGCGGCGAAGTGGGTGCCGATGAACAGGACTGGCCGGTCGGCGGCGCGTTCCAGCGCCGCCATGCGCGTCGCGACCGCCAGGTCCGGATCGATGTCCGACCCCGACGGCCATTCCGGATGGGCGATCTGGCAAGGGTGGTGGAGGAAATCGCCGCTGATGACCGCGCGCGCGCCTTCGGACTCGATCACCACGCTGACGTGGCCCGGCGTGTGGCCGGGGGTCGGCTCCAGCCAGACCTCGGGCGACAGCCGGTGGTCGGCCTCCACCAGTTCGGCGAGGCCCGCGTCGAAGATCGGCTGGACCGAGTCGCCCAGGATGACCTGTTGCGCTGCGTCGCCTTCGGATCGCCAGTGCGCCAGCTCTGTGCGGCCGATCAGATAGCGGGCTTTCGGGAAGGTCGGGATCCAGCGCCCATCCTCCAGCATTGTGTTCCAGCCGACGTGATCGACGTGCAGGTGGGTGCAGACCACCGCGTCGACGCTATCGCGCGACCAGCCCGCCGCCGCCAGCCGATCGAGAAACGGCGTCTGCAGCGCGACGCCGCCGGTGATCCCGCGCGGCCGGTCGTTGCCGATGCAGGTGTCGACCACCAGCCTGAGGCCCGGCGCGTCCACCAGCAGCGCATGGACGGAGAGGATGAGCGCACCCTCCGCCGTCACGAAGTGCGGATAGAGCCAGGGCATCGTCCGCAGCGCCTCCGGCTCGGCGTCGCGCATGAAGGGCGCCGCCGGGTCGTATGCGATGGGGATTTCGAGCTCCGCGATCCGGGTGATCTTCACCTTGCCGACGCGCCACGATAGCAAGCGATCACCGTCCGACATGCGCGCCCTCCAAAGATGCCGCGTCCGATTAGCAAATCGTCGCCAGCGACAGAAGCGGCGCCCGCAACCTAGTCCTCCGGCGGGGCGCGTAGGTCCGCCTTGCGCTCGTTGATGGACACGACGGCTACGCGCCGCCTGGGCGGATGGCCCCGACGGAAAGTCTGCCTAACGGGCCTGAGCGAACGCGGTAGCCCGCTCGCCGAAGGCAGGCGGCGCACGGAAGCCGCCAGCCAACGCCTCAAGGACCGCGGCGGTCGCGAGGGTTGCTGCGTCGGCGCCCGGAGCACCGATGATCTGGACTCCGACGGGAAGGCCTTCGAACGTCAGCCCCACCGGGATCACAGTCACAGGGAGGTCGCAAATGATGGCCAGGGCGATCCAGTCGACCTGTTCGAGATAGCGAATGCGACGGCCGTCCGAAGTCGCCAGCCATCGGTTGGCCTGCAGGCCGGCGTGATCGTGGGCGAAGGCCGCGGTGGGCGTAACCGGCGCCAGGATGGCGTCGTATGGCGCGAAGGCCGTGGTGACTTCGGCCTTCATTCTCGCCCGCTGCTCGTTGGCGACCAGCCACTCGTGGTGACGCGCAGTGTAACCCAGGACGCCGTGCGCCCAAGACAAGGGGCCGGCGCCGCAGGCCTCGGCTAGCCTTGCGGGTCCGCGAAAGAGATCGAACACGGCGCGTGTTGCCGGGGGCAACACACCGCTAAGCGCCGCGAGCAGCAGGGTCATATAGGTCGACAGCATCGCTCGGGCGGGCAGCGGCGACGCGACGGGCTCGACTACAACGCTTTCGCCCTGCAGCTTGCCAGCGAAGTTGGCGATCACGGTGCGGACGGCCGGGTCGACCGGGAAAGCCGGCTCGTCGAGCCAGAGGCCGATCCGCAAGTCGCGTGGCGATGGGGTCGGAGCCACGGGCACGTCGGCCAAGACTGTCATCAGCAGCTGCAAGTCGCGCACCGAGCGGGCCATTGGGCCGACGACCAGAAGATCGTAGTCCGCCATGTATCCCGGCGGCGCCGCGATGCCGCGCTGAGAGATGAGGCCACAGCTAGGCCGGTGGCAGGCGATGCCGCAGTAACTCGCTGGGACACGAAGCGAGCCACCTATGTCCGCGCCGATCTCAAGCGAGGTGAAGCCAGCGGCGACGGCGGCGGCCGAACCGCCGGACGATCCGCCCGGCGTGCGCCCTGGGTTCCACGGGTTGCGCGTGACGCCGTAGAGCGCGTTGAAAGCCTGAAAGTCGCCGGAGCCCGCCGGCACGTTGGTGTGCCCCCAGATGAGCGCACCTGCGGCGCGAGCCCGCGCCACGGCGACGGCGTCCTTCGCGTCGCGGCCGAGCAGCGACTTCATGCCGACGCTGGCGGGCAGGCCTTCGATGTCGAAGATGTCCTTCACCGTCATCGGTAGACCGGCGAGCGAGCCGAGCGGATCCCCGCGAGCCCTGGCCTCATCGACGGCGTCCGCGTCGGCGATGGCGCGTTCCGCATCACGCGCCACCACGGCGTTGATGGAGGGATTGAGGCGGTCAGTCCGATCAACCGTGGCCTGAAGCAACTCGCGCGCGCCGATCCGGCCCGCCCGCAGCGCCGCCAGCTGATCGGTCGCATCGCCCAGCAGGACTTCGTCCATCTGCACCCCCTTGACGAAAACAGCCGAAACACACGTTAGATAACACGCGTTTTCTAAAAGAGGCGCCTTTGCCGAAGATCGTCGACATCGAATCGAGGCGTGCGCAGTTTGTCGCCGCCAGTCTTGATGTGATCGCCAACGAGGGAGTGGCGGGCGCCACGATGCGCCGTATCGCCGCCCAGGCAGGCGCGACGACCGGCGCGATCACAAATTACTTCGACGGGCGCGAGGCGTTGCTGGTCGAGGCTGTTCGCACCGCCCACAATGCCGCGGGCCTGCGCATGCGGCACGCCGCCCAGGATGGCGCCACAGCCGCCGAGCGGCTGAAAGCCGTCGTTCTCCAGGCGCTGCCGCTCGACGCGGTTCGCATGCGCGAGTGGAAAGTCTGGTCGGCCTTTCGCAGCGCCCTACACGGGAGGTCTTCGCTCTGGGCGGCGAACCAGGCCGGCTACGGCAACTGGCGCCGATACCTTCAGACGCTCCTCGAACCGATCTGCATCGACGCCGACAGTGTCAGACGGGAATCCTCGCTGCTTATGGCGTTGGTTGACGGGATCGGCTTTAGGCTGGCGGCGATGACGGGAACCGCCGAGCAGCTTGCAGTAGAGCAACGAGGCGCGACTGTGGACATCCTGTTCTATCTGAACGCGATCGGCCGCCCTCAGACTCGCCGCGAAGGCCCATGAGCAGCCTGTCGATTCGCCCGGCGGGGCTGGAAGACATCTCGCAGATGGGGGAACTCTTGCTGTGGGGAGCGCAGCAGCGTCAGGCGTTCGATCCGGCGTTGTGGCCTGTCGCCCGCGATGCGCGCGCGTTGATCGAAGGCGCGATCCGCGTAGACTTGGAGCGGTCAGACCAGAGTCCGCACAAGGGTTGGCACTTGGCGGAGGCTGCCGGCCGCCTCTTCGGCGTCACCCATTCGATGGTCGTCCCCGTGCCCCCGATCTACGATGTTGGCGAGCGCGCGCCTGGGCTTCTGCTGGACGACTGCGTCATAGCCGAAAGCGCGCTGGCAGGAACGACCGAAGCGCTCCTGGCGGCAACCGAAGCCGCGCTGACCGCTGCCGGCGCTGGAGCAATGATCGCGTCTTGCCCAGCTCTCAGCCCCCTGCGCCCGTTCTACAGACGCCACGGCTATGATCCTGTCACCCTCTACCTCTCAAAGAGTGAGTTTGAGGTCCGACCTCGACCCGCAGCTGTAAGCGCCGCCCGGTCAGAAGACGCGCCGGCAATCGTGCGATTGGGCGCCCGACACCGGCAAACGCTCTCCCAACTCAACCCGCTCTTCTGGCGCATCCACCCCGAGGCAGACCGAAGGTGGGAGATGTTCCTTCGCTACATGATGACGCTACAGGATCGGAAGGTCCTTGTGGCTGAGGCCGGCGGCTCGCTTCACGGGTACGTGGTCGCCCAGCCAGTTTCGCCGCTGCTCATCCCGGCCGGTCACGACATCTCCCGAGTAGGGGTGATCGATGACTACTACGACCGCGATTTCGCCGAGAGTCGCATACTTGAGGACGACGGCCGGACCGCGGCGGATCTGCTGTCGTCGGCCGAGAGCGTCTTCGCAAGCCGGGATTTCGCTGCCGCGCTCATCGTTTGTCCGGCGGCATGGACGTCGAAGGTAAAGCTCCTGGAGCAGACAGGCTATCGCACGGCCAAGCTATGGATGTTCAGGCCCTGAGCGTCGAACAACCGCACCCCGCCCGGTCATCTCCGTCCGGAAACTGATGCCCGCGCGGACGTCACGCGGCGGGGTCAAGTGTTTGGCCGGAAAGGTGTCCGGGTTCGGGGTCGTTGCGTGGGAGCAGGGACGCCAATCGCCGCCAACGGCGAACTATGGAAGTCCACAGGTACGTGTTCGCGCTTCCAGGAGCGTCCTCTCGGCGTGTAAGCGCAGCGCATGGATATCGAGATCACTGAAGCCGCGCATCCGCCGCCGCGTTTGCGCGAAGCCTATTTCCGTTCGCTAGGCGGCGAACCACAGATTCACCACCAGGAACGCAGCGTCAGCGTCGCGCGGACCTTCTTGCTCGGGCCAGCTTCGGCGCCGTTCGGCTATCTGGCGGCCCACGACGGTGCGGTCGTGGAGTTCTCGGCCAACGACGACGCGCTGCCGGACCTCGGCGAGCTGTTCTACGCCGCGGCCACGCACGCTGGCGCAACCTCGGCAGTCGTCAAGAGCTACGACACGTTGGCGCTGGTCGCCGTCGGCAGCCGGCCGTTCCAGGCCGCCACGATCGGCGTCAACTGCACCGCCTGGTCGGACGAACACTACGATCCGCCGCGGGGCTTCGCCGCCAGGCCGGGTCGTCCAGGCGACCTGTCCATCCTGGTGGACATCGGCCCTGGACTATTCGGCGCACCTGATGAGGCCGCCCAAGACCTGGCGGGCGGCCGGATCACGATCTACGAGATGGACGGCGCGCCCGTGGGCTGCGGCATCTTGAGTCCGGTCCGCGAAGGCGCTGACGCGTTCGATCTCGGCGTCGGTATTCTGCCGCAATGGCGTCGCAAGGGCCTCGGCGAACAGATAGTTCGGCATCTGAAGCAGGTCTGCCTGCGCGAGCTAGATGTGCGACCGGTGTGCGGCTGCGCGGTCGAGAACATCGCCTCGCGCCGCACCCTGGAGCGCGCGGGCTTCCTCACCCGCCACCGGCTGCTGGAGCTTAGGTGGGCTCTCTAAGCGTGCCCGCCCCACCTGGGGTGAAAGACCTCGTGGCCCTCATAGCGACGGTCTAGGTGTGGATGCCGCCGGCGACCTCGATGCGCCGGCGAGGTGTCCGCATCGGGGGTCGTTTGACGGACAAGGAACTGGCCGCACGTCTTCACCCACCCGTCATGGTATCTGCCGCTCGGCGACCTGCGGGTGCTGATCCCATTGGTCTTCGCCATCCAGTTCATCGCCGGCCCCGCGAGTCTGTACGAGGATGTCTTCAATCGTTTCAGAAAACGGTATACCCGCTCGAGCTTCCGCGCGACGAGGGCTTGAATATCACGCGCCGGGAGCCGGCCTACACGGCTGAAGCCTACGCGGGTCGGTCGGATCGGGAAAAGCCAGATTCCGCCAAGACCGGCGATCGGACAGGGTCGCGATCCGCCGCCTCAATGCGCCGCTCCAGACGCTCGCCGTTGTTGCCGCAAGGGAGGGGTTATCCCCGAGGCGAGCGGCACCTCGCGGACGCGAGACCGATGAGGCCGTTCTCGAGACATAGGCCTCCAGATCGCGCTTGGCTGCGGCGCTGCGATCTCCACCTGCAACAGCGCCCGCACTCAGCCAGTCGGATAAATTCCGTGCAGCACCGTATCGAAATGATCCTCTATCGCCACCGAGCACGCGCACGATGACGCGCGAAGAGCGGGCTCATCCATCACAACAAACATGCCTCGGCGGGTGGTTATTATACCGTCGTCGCGCAGGTTTCTGACGATGCGGGTGACAAAAGTACGGCCCACACCGAGCACCTCGGCCAGCTGCTCCTGGGTCATCTCGATTTCCGTACCTTGACTGCGGGCAACGGAGGCCAGCAACCATTTGGCGACCCGCTGGGTGATGGTGTGGGTGGCGTTGCAGGCCGCCGTCTGGAAGACCTGAGCCAACAAGCAGTCTGCGTATCGGGAAAACCAATGGCGAACGGCGATTGATTCGAGTTTGGCCTGCTCAAGGGCGGATGTCTTCACCCGCAGAAAACGTCCACCAAAGCGCACCTCAGCCGTGGCGTAGGCGGGCACATGGCCATTGGAAACTATTCCGCCGACGGCGCCTTCGCGGCCCACAAGCGCGACTTCAACAAAGTTTTGGTTCTGGTTGGTCCCCACGCAGAACGCCGCCATCGCTGAGTCGCACGGGAACCAAGTATCCACGACTTCGTCACCGGCCTCCTGAAGGACATCCTTTGGCTTCATCTCCAACACCAGCATGTGTGGAAGCAACAGCCCTTGGTCTGCCCGCGAAAGCTTTGCCAACAAGCCATTTGAGAGAATGTCTTCTTCGGTGGGAACTCTCATCACCGCCCTCGCAAAGTTCATCGCTCTAGCAACGAAGAATCGAAGAAAAGGGTCCACTTGTGGACCGACGCGAGCCTCGCACATATGTTACTCGCGAACATAAGTCGACGATCGGTGAGGGGCGGCCGTTCACGGTCAGGGCCTGCGACTCTCGTCTCTGGGCCGGCTGTCTTTAGAGGCGCGGGCGCAGTTCAGAGCATCGCTCAGTGCCGTCAGCCGAAGAGCGGCTGACGGTCTTGCTCAGCTGGGTGCGGGGAGGTCCCCCTCATCGGCACGAAATTTCGCTGATCGTGGCCCCTCGGTTCGGCCAGACGGCGTGTTCACGTGGGACGCGGCCTCGCTTTCTTCGGGGTCAGATGGACGGTTTGGGAGAGCGGCGGGCATGAGGAGGGTGGAGGGGATGACGCTCGCGAGCTTCGCGGGCGCGCTTATCCTGCCCGTCGTTCTCTTCATCGCTTTGCAAGCGGCGTTCTCTATGCAGACGCTGCGCGGGCAGATCGAAGCGGATGCTCTCGGCCAGAGTCGGGAAATTAACGCCGCCATCGATGGTCGTCTCCTGTCGGACGAGAGCGCCCTGCAGGTGCTGGCGACTTCTCAGTTTCTGATCGCGCACCAGTGGACGCTGGCCGAAGGTCGGGTCGCGGGCGTGCAGCGTATCCGACAGGGCTGGCGCAATGTCATTTTGACTGACCTCGGCGCGCGCCGAGAAATCTGGGAAACGCGGCTCGGCAAGCCGAAGAGCCTGCCGCTCCGGCCATGGATTGCGGCTTACCTGAAAGGAGGCGCGCGGGCGCCGGACATCACCGGCATCGTAGGCGACCGGCCCGACTGCCCGTGCGTCGCCATCCATGTCCCGGTGTTCGAGAGAAATACCCCTCGATACGTCCTGACGCTCGAGTTGGACCCGGGGGATTTCCAAAAGATGCTGGTGGCCTACGCTCCGGCGCATAGCACGTCTGCCGTTGTCGACCGTGACGGCCTCTTCATCGCGCGAACCGTGGCTTATCCCAAGAAGCTCGGAACGCCGGCGACCCACTTCGTTCGCGAGGCGATCGCCAAAAGCAGGACCGGCTTCTACCCCGGCGTCACCTACGAGGGTCTGAGGAACTACACCGCTTTCAACACGTCCGCGATATCCGGTTGGTCTACGCACATCGCCGTCGGCGCCGACCTTCTGAGTGGCGCGCAACTAGGTTACATCACGCTGACGGGGGTAGCCGCCCTGGCGGCGCTTGGTTTGGCGCTCGGGATTGCCGTTTTCGCCTATCGCCAGCTGCGCGTGCGCCGGCGCGAGGAGGCGCTCAGCGCTCAATCTGCGAAGTTGGCTGCCGTCGGCCAGTTGGCCAGTGGCATCGCCCACGATTTCAACAATCTGCTGATGGTGATCAGCAACAGCCTGGACCGGATATCCGACAAGAACACGGATCCCGCCCTGCACCGGCCGATCGACAATGCCCTTGTAGCCAGTGAGCGCGGAACCGCACTCGTCAAGCAGCTGATGAGCTTCACCCGCTCGCAACCGCTCGACATCGGTCCGGTGGACCTAAAGGCTCTGTTCGAAGGCCTGCGTGGATTGCTGCAGCAGTCAGTTGGCGGGGCGGTCGCACTTGATTTCGACCTCGCCGAGGACGCGCGCTGGGTGACCAGCAATGCTGGGCAGCTCGAGATGGCGCTCGTTAATCTGGCGGTGAACGCCAGAGACGCCATGCCCAAGGGCGGGCGTCTGACCATTCGATCGAGGCCCTCCAAGGGAAAGGCAGGCTCCGTCGATGTCGATGTCACAGATACGGGGCATGGAATGCCCAAGGAGGTGATCGATCGGGCGATGGAGCCCTTCTTCACCACCAAGCCGCTCGGGCAAGGCACCGGCCTGGGGCTTGCTCAAGTGTTCGGCGTCATCAGCCAATCCGAAGGCCAGGTCGACATCAGCAGTACACCAGGCGCCGGGACGACGATCATTCTGCGGTTAAAGCGAGCTGAACCGCTGTTGGACCGGGACGGTCTCGCGAGCGGCGAGGTCTCGCATCCGAGGCTCGGCGAGTAGCGGATTCGTCGGGCCGCGCGACGTGAGAGTTTCGATAACCCTGGCAACGGCATTGTCAGAGGGATGAGGACATATGTTTGACCGTCAGAACGCACCAGGGCGGCGCGCGGCCGACTTTCCGTGTTCGTGTCGAGAGGCGGCCCGGCTCGTGCACATCAGTGGACTGAAGGGCGCCAAAGCGCCCGCAGCCTAACGCCGCGCGGTGCGTTGCAAGGTCTAGCCACACCCGTTTACGATCGATGCGAGGGCGCGTTACGGCTTCGGTGACGAAATTCAGGACGGCGATCAGTTGACCACGCCCGACCATTCTCTTCGGCGACTCTTTGCCGGCGAAGGCGCGATGAGCCTCGCGATGCGGGCTTTCGACTGGTCGGCGACACCCTTGGGCGAACCTCATGCGTGGCCTCTATCGCTGAAGACTCTTGTCCGTGTTCTGCTGTCGTCGACTCAGCCCATGTTCCTCGCTTGGGGCGTCGAGCGAACCTGGCTCTACAACGACGCCTTCACCCCCATCCTCGGCGACAAACATCCTGCGGCGCTTGCGCGGCCGAGCATGGAGGTCTGGGCCGAGGCGAAGGAAGTGCTCGAACCGCTGTTTGACCAAGTGTTCGCCGGTGAGGCCGTCTACATGGAAGACTTTGGGCTTACGCTTCACCGCCGCGGCCGGTCCGAAGAAGCTCATTTCGGCTTTTGCTACACGCCCGCCCCTGACGACCACGGCCATGTGGTGGGGTTGTTCGGGACCTGCATCGAGACTACGGCGCAGGTCGTGGCGACGCGTACGCTGTCGGCGGAGCGCGAACAGTTCTCCCAGCTGTTCGAACAGTCGCCCAGCTTCATCACCGTCCTGCGAGGACCCGAGCACCGGTTCGAGCTAGTCAACCCGGCCTGTCGGAAGCTGCTCGGTCACCGCGATCTGCTAGGCATGAGCGTGCGCGAGGCGGTGCCGGAAGTCGACGGTCAAGGGTTTTTCGAACTGCTCGACGGGGTCTATTCGACTGGACAACCGTTCCGAGGCAACGGGCTCCCCATTACCTTCCAGCTGACGCCCGATGCCGAACCGGAGCTACGATACCTGGACTTCGTCTACCAGCCCATGCGCGATGCGCTGGGCGAGGTCTCCGGCATCTTCGTTGAGGGCGTCGATGTTACTGGGAGCTACAAGGCCGCGGCTGACCTGGCGGAGAGCGAGGCGCAGTTCCGCACTCTGGCCGAAGCCATGCAGAATCATGCCTGGATGGCGTTGCCCGACGGGAATCTCAATTGGTTCAACAGCCGGGTCTACGAATTCAGCGGAGCCGTTGCCGGCGAGTTGGACGGGGAAGCGTGGGCGCGCATCGTCCATCCTGACGACATCGACGAGGCCGCAGACCGGTGGGCAGCCGCGCTGGCGTCGGGTGAGCCATACGAGGCCGAGTTCAGGCTTCGGCGCGCGGACGGCGTCTATCGTTGGCACATCGCCAGGGCAGTAGCGCTGCGCGCCGACGGCTTGATCGTCAGTTGGATTGGCACCAACACCGATATCGAGGACCAGAAGGCGGCCGCGCAGGCTCTGGCCGACATCAATGCATCCTTAGAAGAGCAGGTTGCGGCCCGAACGGCGGATCTCATGGTCGCCGAGGAGGCACTTCGCCAAAGCCAGAAGATGGAGGCGGTGGGCCAACTGACCGGCGGCATCGCCCACGATTTCAACAACCTCCTGACTGGCATCGCGGGCAGCCTTGAGATGCTTGAGCTGCGCCTCGCCGAAGGGCGCGAGGACGGCATTCAGCGCTATCTCGGCGTCGCTCAGGCCTCGACGCGGAGGGCCGCGGCCCTAACCCAGCGTCTGCTCGCCTTCTCCCGCCGGCAGACGCTCGATCCCAAGCCGATCGACGTCAATCGTCTGGTGGCGGGTATGGACGAGTTGGTCCGGCGGACCGTCGGACCGACAATCGAGGTTGAGGTGGTTGGCGCCGGCGGCTTGTGGCCGACCAGGATCGATCCTTCGCAGCTGGAAAGCGCGTTGCTAAACCTCGCCATCAACGCGCGTGACGCCATGCCGAACGGCGGCCGCATCACCATTGAGACCGCCAACAAGTGGCTCGACGCCCGCGCCGCCAAAGAGCGCGACCTGGAGGCCGGTCAGTACATCTCACTTTGCGTCACAGACACCGGAGCGGGTATGACGGCGGAGGTGATCGAGCGGGCTTTCGACCCGTTCTTCACGACTAAGCCTCTGGGCGGGGGAACAGGGCTGGGCCTCTCGATGGTTCATGGCTTCGCGCGCCAGAGCGGCGGCCAAGTGCGGATTTACTCCGAGGTCGGCGTCGGTACGACTATGTGCCTCTATCTGCCCCGGTTCGCCGGCGAGATAGCCGCGGCCGAAGCCGATGAAGAACCGAGTGTCGCTACGGCCGCCGACGGCGAGACGGTCCTCGTGGTCGATGACGAAGAGCCGATCCGCATGCTAATCGCTGAGGTTCTGGAGGAAGCCGGCTACCGCGTGCTGGCGGCCGCAGACGGGCCGTCGGGTTTGAAGGTCCTGCAGTCCAGCGCGCACATCGACCTGCTGATTACGGATGTCGGCCTACCGGGCGGCATCAACGGGCGCCAGGTGGCCGATGCTGCCCGCACGACGCGGCCGAGCCTGAAAGTCCTGTTCGTCACCGGCTACGCTGAAAACGCCGTCATTGGCAACGGCCACCTGGAGGCCGGCATGGCCGTGATCACTAAGCCATTCGCCATGGCCAGCCTGGCCTCGAGAGTGCAAGAGATTATGGAGCGCTATGGAAGCTGAGCGCAGTCGCCCAGGAAAGAGCCACTTACTGGCGGCGCTTTGTCCGCTCCCATCCAACTCTGCCCTCCCGAACGTCCGTTGTCCGGTAACCGATGGCCCGACGGACCTTGTTTGGTGGCCCGGCCGACTTGTCCGCGAGCGGTGGTTTGGCGGACGACGCTCCTCGGCGCAGCCAGGTAGCAGTACAACTGCCGCTGACGAGAATTGACGCCGCCGAAGCCGAGTTTGCATGAGGTATGCGATCACCCTCGGCCCGGCGCGAGCGCCGCCACTTTTGGCGCCTTCTCGCTCATTAGGCGAAGTGCAAGCAGGGATAGCCAGCAGCAACCCATGATGCTGAAGACGCGCTCGATGAGACCAGCTGGCGATGGCGCGCCGTTGGGGGCGTGGGCGGCTGCGACTACACTGGCGAAGAACCAGCCGACGAAGACGAGGATCAGCACCCCCGTGGCCACCGAGTAGACTGCCCAGCCACGCGACGCTGGATCACGGGCGAAACGCCATCCCATCAGAAAACAGGCGGCCGGGATGGCAACGAAGACGATCAGCGAGGCTGTATTGTGGATCGTTCCGTGGAGGCTTGGCGGCCCGACGTTGGGAAATCCTGGGGGGTAGCCTAGAACTGGGTCTGTCACGAACGGCCCGGCAACAATGAGGCCCACTCCGGCGACGAAGAGCAGGATCGGCGCCCACAGGGAACCCGAGCCGGTTCGCAAGGCCCGTCTGAGTCCGATCGCAAAGCAAAGCATCAGCAACCCGAAGAGACAAAAGCTGAGGATCTGTATCCATCCCTGATCACCCCAGCTCAGCGTGCTGATCGTGGTTTGCCATGCGTTGTAATCAGCGCGAACGGCGCCTTCGATGAGAAACACGACCACGAACAGAAACGGACCAATCGCTCCACAGAGAAGCAGGATTCTGGTCGTCAATCGCTGATCCTCCCCATTTTCATCTGATCGGCGCATCAAGATTCCTCTGCGATCGGCGTGGACGCCGGATGGCTCCTCGGGTGATCTGACTGGCCCCCGATGCGCGCCGAAGCTGGACGGGCGACCTTGACCGCCAACGTGAAGGCGGCCGCCATCAGGGCGGAGGCGACGAAAAAGGCGAGCCCCGGCGTGTGGAGCGTCGCCTCGCGGCGCACCGACCAGGCGAAAGTCATGCCAAACACCATCGGCCCGGCCACCGAGGCCAAGCCTTGCAGGCTCTGGTTGGCGCCTTGCAGCCGGCCTTGCTCCGCCGGCGCCACACGCGCGGTCATTAGGCCCTGCAGGCCGGGCTGGGTGAAGCTGAGGCCGGCGAACACCGGCGCCGCGGCGAGGTAGAGCCAGCCGGTGGGCGCCAGACCATAGAGGGCGAAGGCGGCGCATCCCGCGGCGGCGCCCAGCAGCAGCGCCCCGCGCTCACCGATCCTGGCGACCACGGGCCCAACCAGCAACGTCTGCACAATGACGCCGAGGCCGCCGGTGGCCATCATGGCCAGGCCAATGGCGCCCGGACTCCAGTGATAGCGGTAGCCGCCGTAGAGCACGAAGATGGTCGGCCCGACGGTGTAGGCGAGCTGGAACAGGAAGCCGACGCCGGCGAGGCCGAGGAGCTCGCCGTGGCCGCGCAGGAAGCCCAGCGACCCGATCGGATTGGCCCGCCTCCAGTCGAACCGGTACATGCGACGCGCCGGCGACAGGGACTCCGGCAGGACTAAGAGGCCGTAGAGCCAGTTCATCGCCGTCAGGCCGCCGGCCACCAGAAACGGCAGGCGCAGGCTGATGTCCGCCAGCGCGCCGCCCAGCACTGGACCGGCCAGGAAGCCGAAACTCATCGCCGAGCCCATCCAGCCAAACATCCGCGCGCGGCGCCCGGGCTCCGTCACATCGGCCACATAGGCGTTGGCGGTGGCGAAGCTCGCCGCGGTCAGCCCGTTCAGCACCCGCCCGGCGAATAGCCACAGGAGGTTCGGCGCGAAGGCCATGACCATAAAGTCGATGGCCAGGCCCGCCAGCGAGATCAGCAGCACCGGCCGGCGGCCGAAGCGGTCCGACAGCATGCCCAGCACCGGCCCGCAGACCAGCTGCATGACTCCCCAGACGCTGGCGAACAGCACCGTCCACTGGGCGGCGGCCGCGGTGTCCCCGCCCATGAACTGTTTGATCAGGTTCGGCAGCACCGGGATCATGATGCCGAACGACACCGCGTTCATCAGCGCGCAGGCGAAGATGAAGCCGAACGCTGCTCTGCGCCCAGGCGCGGTGGGTGTGGGGCTCATGCCGCCGCCAGCGCGTAGGCACTGGCTTCGCGGGCGCGCCGCAACGCGAGCGCCCACCAGCTCAGGCGGGCCAGCATCGTCGACATGGCGGCGTTCGCGGCGTCCGGCGCCGCGAGCTTGCCGGTGGCGTCGAACTGGGCCCAGGCGTTGGCGAAGCTGACACTGTCGCGGATGGCGACCGCGTGGACCTCGGCGAAGACCAGGCGCAGCTGCTCGACGGCGCGCAGCCCG
>Ga0302324_100010261_pt1 | contig 19422 bp, 17 predicted proteins | sample Palsa_T0_1_FD_201949 | JGI IMG/M metagenome (GOLD analysis project Ga0302324, IMG submission 201949) | Peat permafrost microbial communities from Stordalen Mire near Abisko, Sweden - Palsa_T0_1 | ecosystem: Environmental > Terrestrial > Soil > Palsa > Peat permafrost | place: Sweden: Abisko...
CTGTGGCAGAAGTCTTGGACAAGCTAAAGCATGTCCCACAAGCCTTGTAAGTGCTTGATGGACAGTGTGGGACATGCTTTAGCTTGTCCTGTCCGGGCTGCAGAGAGACTTCCGCCACAGGCTGCTAAGGGATTTCCACAAACCAGCCGAATAGAAGATCGTGGTGGATTATCGGCCCAACGCCAGGAAGGGCTTTGTTCTCATCGCGACCTCGGTGGCTCTCATGATCCTGCTGGGGCTCGCGGTATTCGGCATCGACCTGGGCCGGATGTACATGATCAAGAGCGAGATGCAGGCTTTCGCCGATGCCGCCGCGCTGAGCGCCGCCGCCGAAATGGACGGAAGCAAGCAAGGGCTCGCGCGCGCCCGCGCTGCCGTCAATCGGTTGACCGTTGGTCCTAACGCCATGCGCTGGGATATGGGCTCTCGGCCCATCACCGAGATTTTCGTCGGGTTCGCGAAAGGCGATACCTCGCTGGATCCGAGGAGTTGGCAAACGGAACCCGAGTCGCCTTCCGATTGCCGATTTGTCCGCGTCGCCGCCACCGCTCAAGCGCCGCTGATTTTCCTGCGAGTGTTCCAACCGCTGCGCCCGACCGCATCCATCGTTGTGGCGTCCAGCGTGGCGATGCACACATCGGGAGCGACGAGGCTGGTGGAATGACGCGACGCAAACCTCAAGCCGGATCCGCTCTGATCGAGTTCGCTGCGTCCCTGATTCTGCTCTCGGCCTTATTCACAGGCATCTTCCAAATCGGATACACGTTCTACTCCTACCAGCGACTGGAGAATTCGGTCCGCGCGGGAGCGCGCTACGCGTCGCTTCGGTCCAACGCGGCAAGCGCCGACGATGCCGGCTTCACGCAGGCGGTGCGGAATCTGGTGGTGTATGCCGATCCAGCGCCCGCGCCCGGCTCCAAGCCGCTGATTACGGGCCTCGCGCCCGGCAACGTGGACGTGACCGTCGCAGACAAATCCACCACCGTCTCCATTCACGGGTTCGAGCTGGATTCGATGTTCGCAAAAGTTAAGCTGGCGGGACGGCCGACGGTCACGTTTCCCTCAGCCAAGCGAGGGCCACAATGAAGCGGCAACGGGGCCAGTCGCTGGTCGAGACCACGCTGGTCCTGGCGGCCTTCATGGGACTGCTGCTCGGCATGGTGGGCGTCGGCGGAACATTATTCGCCCGACAAACCCTGGCCGGCCGATCTCAGGAAGCGGCTCGATGGGGCGCGGTGCATTCCTACGATCCCGAGAGCATTCGCAACCTGGTGCTCTTCGGAACCGCAACACCCGAAAAAGATGCGCAACGTTTTCTCTCGCTCGCGCCGTCGGATGTCGTCGTGTCCAATCCGGGTTGCCCGGGCGCCGATTGTCGAGTGATCGTCGAGATTCCAAGCCACGGCATTCGCGGCGTAGAACCGGCGGAGTGTGCGGGCGCTACTTGTGGCGTTCCCGCCAAGCCTTGAGATAGCCCGCGGCTTTCGGATTGTCCGCGTTCCAATGCGGAGGCTGATCGCTATCCGCTACCAGCAGCACCGCCAGCGCTACCGCGCGATCCACTTTCGCCATATTGTCGTAATTGATTTTCTGCCACTCGTCGCCCACCGCGTGGTAATCGGAATAGTCGAACGCCACGCACAGCGTCTGCGCCGGAACGCCGGCTTCGGCCAGGGAAAGATTGTCGCTGGCGCTAAAATACGCGTCGCTGTTGCGAGGATTGTTGTAAATCTTGATGCCCGTGAGTTTTCCGGCTTCGCCGACGAAATCCGTCAGATTGGAAAAGCTGAATCCGGTCAAGGTGGCATTGGAAATCTGCGGACCCTCGGTGGAATCGGTGCGCCCCACTTGCTCCAGGTTGAGCTGCGCGACGATCTTTTCGAGCGGCCAAGTGGGATGGTGAGCGTAATAGCGCGAACCGAACAGCCCTTTCTCCTCGCCGAAGAAGGTCATAAAAACTATGCTGCGGCGCGGATGCTGGGGCAGGCGGGAAAGCGCGCGCGCCACCTCCATCACCGAAACCGTACCGCTGCCGTCGTCGTTGGCGCCGTTGAAGATGCGATCGCCCTCGCCGTCCGGTTTCTCGCCCAAATGATCGTAGTGGGCCGTCAGCAGCTCGCAAGTGTCTTTCAACTGCGGGTCGGACCCGCGCAGGATTCCGATCACGTTATGCAGGCGCGCGGTGGTTTGGCGAGGCGCCGCCACGTGAATCGTAGCGCCGGCGTCGGTCAGTCCGGCTCTCAGCGACGCGTAGAAACTCGCCGCTTCGGGGCTCAGCAGCGTGATGCGCGGCGCTCCCCGAACCGGCTCGTCCGGATCCACCAACCGTCCCTGCGGTGAACGCTCGGTGGCTCCGGTAGTGTCCACCGAAATAATCACGACAGGCGTGGCGTCGCGTAACCGCCTCATCGCGGCGCGATAATTCCGCTGCTCATTCCGCCGGAACTCGATCAGCACCGCCTTGCCATTCACCTCGGCCGCCGTGAACCGCTCCACCGGCGACTCGTCGCTCGGATCGAGCTTGAAAATCGGGACCTTATCGAGATCCAGCGCGGCGGAGGTATTGATGACCGCGTCGCCCGCGCCGGCCGCCAGGTCATGTTTTCCATGCGAAAAATGCAAAACGAACCCAGTGGGGTCCGGCTCCAGCACCGCCATCCGCGCGGTCTGGAAATAGCCGTCGTCGCCGCCCGGCTCCAGGCCGGCGCGCCGAAACTGAGCAGCGATATATTCGGCCGCGATGTCCAGCCCTCGCGACGGCGTGTTCCGCCCTTCCAGCAGATCCGACGCGATGAACGAAAGATCGCCCCGCAGCGAATCGGCGCGGATACCGTCGAGCGCCCCCTGGATCTCCGGCGTCATCGCAAACTTCGGCGATTTCGGCGGCTGAAAGCCCGGCAGACAGGTGAGCCAGGCGACGAGTAGGAAAGCTGTTTTACGCATAAACCGATCGGGCAACGCTGCCGGTCTCATGGTAGCATCGCCTCCCGGCCAACCCGCTTGACACAGCTATCAAATAAGAGCACGATTGAGCATGGGAGTTTTTTCGATGCGCAGATCGACCGTTGGTTTGGCTATCGGTGTAGTCGCGGCGGGCTCCGCGTTCGCTCAGTACGTCATCTCGGCTCATTCCGGCGTTGTTCAACTGGTGGAAGGGCGCGCGTACCTCAACGACACGGTGCTGGAGGGAAAGTTCGGACAATTTCCCGACATCAAGGACAACCAGGAATTCCGCACCGAGGAAGGCCGCGCCGAAATACTCCTAACTCCCGGCGTATTCCTGCGCATCGGCGCGAACAGCGCCATCAAAATGCTGTCCACTCGGCTCACCGACACTCAAGTTGAGATCCTGCGTGGTTCTGCGATCGTGGAGTGCGAGGAGATTCCCAAAGACAACGCCATCACGCTGGTTCACAACGGCGACAGCATGCTGCTGGTGAAGCACGGGCTCTATCGCATCGACTCCGACCCCGCGCGCTTCAAGGTCTACGAAGGCGAAGCCATAGTGAAAGCCGAATCGGGCCAGCTCACCCTGAGAAGCGGTAAAGAGACGTCGCTCGGTGACGCGTTAATGGCCACCAGCTTCGATAAGAACGACACCGATGCTCTGTACAACTGGTCGTCCCGCCGAGCCGGCTATGTCGCCCAGGCCAACGCATCTTCGGCCACGGCCATGAACACCGGCGGCGGTTATTTCTCGAACGGTTTCTTCAATAGCGCCTTGCTGGGAGGCTTCGGCGGTCTGGGCGGCTTCGGCGGCCTGGGCGGCTGGCAATATAATTCGATGTTCGGGCTTTATACCTGGGTTCCCTACCAGGGAATGTTCTCCAGCCCATTCGGCTATAGCTTCTTCAGTCCCGCTACCGTGGGGTATTACTCGCCGGTCGTCGCCGGCGGCTATTCCGCCGGACGCACGCCAGTTCCGGTGTCTACCGGATCGGCCTTTGCGCGCGCCACTTCGGCCCGATCGGCTTCGTCGGCCGGCATGGGCGGAGGAGCCCGCGGATTCAGCTCCGCCAGCGGCGGGCACGGCGGCCACGGACGATAGTCGGCTGAAGCCTCACTTCAGATTCTTTTCGAAGAAGTCCGTTTCCTTCTCCAGCAGTTCTCTGCGAAAAGCGCCGCCCACGCCATGGGTCTTCAGCGGAAAGATCACCTGATCGAAAAGTTTTCCGGCCTTCTCGAAAGCCTCCACCATCTGTAGCGTGTTTTGGAACAGAACGTTGTCGTCTTCGATATTACCCAGGATGAGCAGCCGCGCCTGTAGCTTGTCCGCGTACTCTTGCGGCGAACTGGCTTTGTAGCCGTCCGGATTCTCCGACGGCAGCCCCATGTAGCGCTCCGTGTAAATGGTGTCGTAGTTCCGCCAATTGGTGACCGGCGCGCCCGCGATCCCGGCGCGGAAAACGTCGGGGGCGTTGAGCAGCGAATACAACGTCATGTATCCGCCGTAGCTCCATCCGTAAATGCCGATGCGCGCCGGATCGACAAAACCCTGCGCGATCAGATAGCGCAGCCCTTCCAATTGATCGGCCAATTCCGTCTTCCCCGTGCGATGGTAAATCGGCGTCTCGAATGCATGCCCGCGCCCCGCTGAACCGCGATTGTCCATTTGCCACACCACGAAACCGCGCTGCGCCAGCACCTGTTCCCAGGTCGCGCCCGACCAGGAATTCCGCACGCTCTGCGCCCCCGGGCCTCCGTAAACCATCACTACAGCCGGATATTTTTGCCCGGCCCGAAAATTGACGGGCTTGAGCAAATTCGCGTAAAACAACGTCCCGTTCGACCCTTTGAAGTTGACCTGCTCCGTCGGCAGCACTTCGTATTCGTCGGTCCAACGACGATCGGCCGGGCGATACACCGACCATTCCGCGCCGTCGATGGTGTGCAGAGTTCGGCGCGTCGGCTCGGTCACGTTCGAGAAGCCGTCGAGATAGTACCCCGCGGTCGGGCTCATCGAAATCGAGTGCGTGCCCGCGCCCTGGCTGATTCGCGTGCGATCCTTGCCGTTCAGGCGGATGGAATAAAGCTGGCGCTCCAGCGGACTTGCTTCGGTCGAAACGAAATACACCTTCCCGTGCGTTTCGTCGATTCCGGCGATCTCGGTCACTTCCCAATTCCCCTCGGTGAGCCGCCGACGCTGCTTGCCATCCAGCCCGTAAACATAAAGATGCTCGAAGCCGTCCCGCTCGCTGCCCCAAATGAATTGGCCGTCCGCCAGAAACTCGAACAGATCGTTGTTGTTGATCCAGTGAGGATCGCTCTCGTGCAGAATCGTGCGCGACGTGCCCCGCGACGCGTCGGCCAGCAACAGATCCAGCTCATTTTGCACGCGATTGAAGCGCTTCACTGCCAGCCCGGACGAATCCGGCGTCCAATAAACACGGGCGAACAAGGCGTCCCGGCCATCGCCCAAATTCATCCAGCGAGTTGAGCCGCCGGTGGCCGAAACCACGCCCAGATGGACATCCGCGTTGGGCGTCCCGGCTTGCGGATAGCGCTCCGGCTCGGCGATGGCCCGCGGTCCACCCAGCGCCACTTGCGGATAAACGAACTCCCGCGCCGTGTCGAATTGCAGATAGGCGACGTGCTTCGAATCGGGGGACCACCAATAAGCCGTGCCGAGATCAAGCTCTTCGGGATATACCCAGTCGAGCTCGCCGTTGAGCAGCGTGGGCCCGCCGTCGTCGGTGAGCCGTGTGACGTTGTGCGATGCGATCTCCAGGCTGTAAAGATCGTGGACTCGTCGAAAAGCCACGCGCTCGCCATCGGGCGACAGCTTGGGATCGCGCTCGGCTTCGGACGTCGCCGTGAGCTGCTCCCATTTGAGGGAATCCACAGTGAGCAGAAACAAATCACCGCGAATGCTTAACAGAATCTGCTTGCCGGACGCCGACCATTCCAGGCTGTTCTCGCTGACGCGCCGATTTTCCCAATCGAACTGCTCCGCCTCGGGGACGTCGACAGCGGCTTTCTCCAGCGCATCCAGCGCGAGCAATTCCTTTTCGGACTTCGCCGCGACGTCATAAATCATCAAGTGACTCCCGCGGAAAAAGGCTAAGCGTTTTCCGTCGGGCGCCCACGTCGGCGCGCCGTCGCCATGCGCGGCGGCTCCACGTTCCACCAGCGTGTCGATAGTGATGGGCTTTTTCTGAGCGTAAACGAGCGACGCGAAGAAAGCGAACAGGAGAAGAGACCGTGCCGGCATTTGTTGTGATTGTACTAAAGGCCGGGAATGCGAGCTGCGCCGTTGGTAACGCCGCTATGCGCCATCGCTTTTATGTTAAGTTCGTTACAAGTCATTCATGTCGGTAACCCAGGGAAAACAGGATCGCCAAACCGTGTTTCCGAACGGGCGCCCTGCGTCCGCACCGAAAATCGCCGGAGTCAAGATTCTGGAGCTTGGCAATATCATCACTCGCAGCGGTTGGATGACCGAAGTTTTTCGCACGGACTGGCCCGGGATCGAAGTTGCGCCACAGCAAATCAACTGGGTGGAGCTCAGCCCCAACGGCGTCACCGACTGGCATCGGCACGCCGATCAGATCGACCATCTCGTCGGCGTCGGCGGCGTGATTAAGCTCGCTCTGTGCGATGGGCGGCCAGCCTCGCCCACGCAACGCGAGACGGAGATCATCCGCATGGGTGCAATTCGGCCGGTCATGGTGGTTATTCCACCGGGAGTCTGGCACGCGTTGCGCAATGAAAGCGGGCAGCCCGCCGGCTATTTGGTTATTACAAATCAGCTCTACCTCCATGAGCGCCCGGACAACTGGCGGCTAGCCGCCGACGAGACTGAGATTCCCGACATTCTTTAATGCCAACCCTACCCGATCGTTTTGGCGACGACTTTTGTCTTACGCTGCTGACGCGCGATCCTCAGCTCGCCGCCGCCGCGGACCAAGCCGGAGTGAACCGGATCGGGATCGATCTCGAATATCTGGGGAAGGCCGAGCGCCAGAAGGGACTCAACACGCGCCTCGATCGTCACGATTGGAACGACCTGTCCGCGGTTGCAAGCGTTGTCCATCGCGCGGATCTGTTCCTCCGAATCAACCCCATTCATTCGGGAACGGAGGCCGAAATCGAAACCGCACTGGATCTCGGGGCGCGTGTGCTGATGCTTCCGGCTTTCCGTACCGCCGACGAGGTCGACATTTTCGTCCGTGCAATTCGGGGACGGGCGCGCGCCATCGTGCTCGTGGAAATGGCGCCGGCCGTGGTTCGCATTCGCGAGATTCTCGACGTTCCCGGCATCGATGAAGTGATGCTCGGGCTGAACGATCTGCGTCTGCAAATGGGCGTCGCGAACCATTTTGAGGTGCTGGCGTCGCCGTTGGCCGGCATGCTGGCCGATGAAGTGCGCGCGAAAGGATTGCCTCTTTCGATCGGCGGTGTGGGTCGCGTCGGCGACCACGGCGTGCCCGTCCCGACCGACTTGGTGCACGCTCAATATCCCCGTCTGGGCGCGACCGGGGCCTGGATCGCGCGGTCGTTTACGAATGCCGCATCGTCTCCGTTGGATTTTACGGCCGCGGTTCTCGCGCTTCGCAATCGGCTCACGCAATGGGCCGCCGCCTCGCCCGAGGATCTGGAAACCGCGCGAGCCGCTTTGGCGCGGCGCGCATCGAAATGGCTGCAAACTTCAGGCAGGCCGCGGACTGCGATCGCATAAGGTAGCCTCGATCACCATCGCGCGGCTGGCGACGGAGGCGCTGCTTCGCAGTATCACTTTCGATGCGCCCTCGGTCGGCAGTTCTACAGTAAGACTGACCGCGTGCTCGGTAGCGCTGACGTGCTGCTCTTCGATCAGCTTTCCGGTGTCGAGCAATACCGCCACGCCGATTCTCCCGGCTTCGACTAGGATACTGATACGCAGGTGCGGTTCGCGCAGCTCTTTAGCGGACTTCGGAATTGCGATCATTGCTGCCCACTCCCATTGCCGCCGACAGACGACCAAAGCCTTTCCATCGGAGTGCCGGACGCTCGCAGCGGTCCACTTGCGCCAGGATTGAATCCTCGGCAGCAGATTCGCGATGGCGGCGCTTCGCTCCCCTAGCCGTGCCCCATACGAAACGTCGCCGCTTTCCCCCGCGCGATCGAACGCCGCTTCCATAACTCGCGCCAAAACGTCTTTCAACTGGAAGCGTGTTGAGATCGTCGCCCGAATCGCATCTCCCACTTCGCGAAGATATCGTGGATTGCTCAGGAAATGATCGATTTTGGCCGCCAAATCGCCCGACTCGGGATCGTAAGACACAGCCTCTCCAACGTCGCCGAAAGCGGCAATGAAATCGTCCTTTCGATTGACCAGCATGAATCCTCCGCTGGCAAACGTAATCATCGGCTTGTGGCTAAAGCCACGAATCGCCCCGGGATTAAAGACGTCGATCACGATCGTATGCCGCGACAGGCACGCCGCGAGCTCCGGCCCATAGGGGATGTGGACATGCACAGGAATAAGATTTTTGGGAACGCCGGGCTGTTCCGTGTCCACATTGCCGTAGCATGTGACCGGAACTCCGGCGGATCCCAGAATGTGGAGGCGCAGCGCTGTTTGTGCATCGTGCAGCACCAGCCGGTGTGCAAAATGCCAGAAATACGTTTGGTCGAAGTCAAGCGCCAACCGCTTTCGCAAGCCGGCATCCATCCCGCCGATCTGATCCGACAATACATTCCAAAGCGGCCGGCTGGCTGCGTGGACCCAAGTCCGGACAACGTTTTCCGCCAGACCTTTGAGTGCGCGATGCGGATAAGTAACGGGCTCTTGATACAGGTGCCCGACGAACGCGACGCTTCCCTGGCGGACCTCGCTCGTCCCTTGCGCCGCAAACCCCGGCAGCGCCGGAAGCGGCTCCTCGATTACCCGATCGGGCAGCTGGAATCCGAGCTCCCTCATGATCCGTGTCTGGCCCGTATCGGGCGACCAATGCATCAGGCGGGGATGCGTCAACGATCGGCGCAGTTTCGCCATCGCGCCGGCCACCGATGCGCCGGGATCGGCGGGGTGCGGAGCGAGTAGCTGATCGGCTAATTCCAACGGCGCGTGATCCCAAAGACAAACCGTCGGGATATCGAGAACCTCTGTGAAGATGTTCGGCCGCCAGCCGTCCCGGCCCGCCGGCAAACGGCACAGTAGCGCACAGGCGCCCTTGTGAAGACCGAACGCCAACTCCGGCCGAAAGGCCCTCAGATCGGAAACGATGCGGTCGACGAGGACTACGTCCGGTAGCAAAAAAGCGTCCATCGGAACATCGAAGATGTCGAGGCCCAGCGCCGCCAGCTCCCCGCGGTAGATGTCGCACAATGCGCGCGAGATGCCGTGGAACCAATCGCTGGGAGGAACCGTGACGGCGATGCGTTTGAACGGAAACCGATTCGCCGCCGTCACTGCCGAAAGACGATCTTGCCGCCGACCATCGTCATCGTTACGCGCGTCTTTCCGATGTCCTCCGGCTTGGCGGAAAAGATATCGCTCGACAGCACGGCCAAGTCCGCGAATTTGCCCGCCTCCAGGGTCCCCGTCAGTTTCTCGGCGAAGTTCGCGTACGCGGCATCGCGCGTATAAGCCAGCACCGCCTGCTCCACCGAAAGCCTTTCGCCGGGCTGGTTGTATCGAACTTCACCCACCGGACCGTGCGGAGTGACGTCGCGCTGGATCTCGCGAGTCACCGCTTCCTCGATCCCGGCCAGCGGGTCGGGCGGCCAGGTGCAAGGCCAATCGCTGCTGAACGTCAGCTTGGCGCCCTCTTTCCGCAGGCTGTTCCACGAATCGATCTTCACCGGCCCCAACTCGTCCGCGCCGCAGCAGAAACCCGGCTGCATATTCGCGATCACCGACAGTCGACGGAAGCGCGGAACGTCTTGCGGGTTCAGGTAATCCGCGTGTTCCATGCGAAAGCGCCTATCACGAGGTCCGTTGACGCTCTCGGCGGCCTGATAAGCATCCAGAACCATTCGCGCCGAGTCGACGCCGATGGAGTGAGTCATCAACTGATACTCCCGCTTGTCCAGCTCCACAACCAGTTTCTTGAACTCTTCGGGTTTGTACACCGGCGGATCCGTGAGGCCATCCGAAAAGAATTTGACCAGGTTCGCGGAGACCCAGGAGTCATGGTAATTGCTTCGCGCCTTGTCCAAATCCGCGAGAAATTGCGGCGTCAGATGCTGGTTCACGGCCACGGCGCCGAACGCGGTGCGCGTTCGTAGAGTCAGCAGTCCGCGATCGCGCATCTTTCCCAACAGTTCGATATCCGCAAGGCTTCCCGTCGCCATGGTCGCGCTCGTGATGCCGTAGCGGTTCAAATACTGCATGGCCTGCCGCAGCCATTCGAACTTCGTCTCGATCGGCGGATCGGGCAGCGCCTGCTCGACAATCTCCATCGCCCCTTCCATCACCACTCCGGTTCGGTGACCGTGAGCGTCGCGCAGAATGTTCATCTCGATGGATGGATCGGGAAACGGCGCATCCGAAATGTGAGCCAGTTCCAGAGCCTTCTGGTTCAACCAAAGCGCGTGCTCGCTGGTATCGTGAATCACCAGCGGCCGGTCTGGAACCGCCCGATCCAGAAGCTCGTGCGTCACCGTCGGCTTCTTGAAGGCGGTGCCGGCCTCCGTGTACTCGGTGATGAACTGAACTCTGCCGAAAATCACCCGGTCCTTGGGGTGGCTCGCGGCGTAGCTCTTGATCTTGCCGAGCAGCAAATCCGAATCCTTGGACGTGATGTTGGATTCGGGCGTCGACAGATTGAACCCGTGCAGCGCCAATGCTCCGAACCAAAGATGCACGTGCCCGTCGATGACACCCGGAATCACGGTCTTGCCCTGAAGATCGATGACCTTGGTGTTGGCCTCCCGCCGCCGCGCGATCTCGGCGTTGGAACCCACTGCGTCGATCTTGTCCCCGGTGATGGACAGCGCCTCCGCCCACCGGTTCCGCGAATCGGCGGTGTAAATGTGGCCATTGACTAACAACGTGTCGCTGGAAAAAAGCGCTTGGGCCGCGAGCGCGAGCAACAGCGCCAGTCGCGCGCACCGGTCAGCGTTGCTGGTAAGCTTTGGCACCATGCTTTCCTTTGTACCAGGATCGGCCTGATCACGCCTTTTCGCAAATTTTGATCGCTCCCCCAACAATCAGTTACGCACTCGCGTCCCCTCGTTTCCTTCGGGCGGAGCCTATCCTGGCTTGATGGACCATCCACCAGATCCCAAGCTTTTTTCCCCCGCCAGCCAGCTTTCGCGCTATATGAAAATTGTAAAAACGAACCCAACGCGCCCGCTACCCGCGCAGCATGTAGAAAGAGAAAAGATCGATATTTGTCGGCTGTCGTCCGAGCTGCCTTATTAACCCGATTGCTAGCCCGCGATGCAGCGTGGAGTGATTCACCATGTGCAGCAAAAGTTCCCAGCGAGCGATTCTGAAGTCGATTCCGCGGATTTCCCCGACCAGTTCCGCTTCCGGCAAAGCCTCAAAGTATTGGCGGAGACCTTCCCAAACCGCCGGCCAGCGTTGCTTCAGCTCGATCAGATTCGGTTCCGGCGGCTGGTTCTGGAAGAGCCTCTGGTCCCCGATTTCGACCATCGGAGGAAGCGAATTCGCGCGCAATCGCTCTAGCCAAACGCGCTCCGTATAGTAAATGTGACGCAACAAACGCAGGATACTGGCATGGGATGTTTTCATATCCCGATCCAATTCCTCCGCCGTGAGCTGGGCGCAGGCCGAAAGCACTTGCTCGGTGGCCCAGGCCGAATAGTCGAGGTGAGAGAGTGAGGCCTCTTTGGATATCGACACGCCCCGAAGTATATCGTTTCCAAGCCCGCCGCCCCTCGCCCGCCGGCCGCTCCGTTCATGGGAAAATCTTAGAGTAAACCCAAGTCAGTCCGAAGGAGTCGGAACGTGCTCCAAAAAATGCGGTTCTATGCTGCCCTCGTGGCGGCAGCGGCCCTGTTGACCTTCCCCGCACCGGCCGAGACCGTCGGGCACGCCGTCTGGCAGAACGATCTCGCGCCCATCAACGCCTCGGACTGGAATTACGACTACGCCGCGCATCTGCTCGAGCGCGCCGGGTTCGGCGGGACGCCCGAAGAAATACAAGCGCTCGCCAACATGACTCCCGAGCAGGCGGTTGCGCGCCTGGTGCGGTTTGAAGGCGCCGCCGGCCAGTTACCGCCGTTCGATGAGTCTGGAATCCACGATCCCGGCCTCGAGCCGTTTCCGCCCAGCCGCCCCGCCGTTACCGATCAAGCCAAGAAGACCGGCCAGGCGCTCGGAATCAAGGTCAAGGCCGGCGGCAATAGGCCGCTCCAGCCCATCGTGAACGAATTTTTCTACTGGCTCCGCGCCAGCTATCTCGAAACCAATCGTCTAGCCTATTGGTGGGCCAACCGCATGGTCGCCAGCCCTCGCCCGCTCCAGGAAAAGATGGCCTTGTTCTGGCACGGCCACTTCGCCGTCAATGAGAGCAAAGTTCGCGACTACCGTAAGCTCCTCGGCCAGCTTCAGCTTTTCGAAAAACAGGGAACCGGCAATTTCCACCACCTGATGATCGCTGTCGCCCAGGACCCCGCCATGCTGGTTTTCCTCGACGCGGGCGTCAACCTCAAAGGCGCTCCCAACGAGAACTTCGCGCGCGAAATCATGGAGATGTTTACCATGGGCGTCGGCCATTACACGGAAAAGGATATCCGCGAAGCCGCCCGCGCGTTCACCGGATGGAATTACGTCGACTTGAAATTTGTCGTCAACAAAGATCAGCACGACGACGGCGAAAAGACGTTCCTGGGCCAGACCGGCCGCTTTGACGGTACCGACATCATCAACATCATCATCGAGCAGCCGGTCACCGCCGAATACATCGCGGGCAAGATCTACCGCTTCTACGTCCGTCAGGACTTATCGCCAGATCTTCAGAGACAGCTCGGCGCCGTGCTGCGCCAATCGAATTACGAAATCGCCCCGCTGCTCGAAAAGATTTTCCTCTCGCGCGATTTCTACAGTCCCGCGTCCGTCGGCGTCGAAATCAAGAGTCCGGTGGAACTCGCCGTCAGCACTTATCGGAAGCTCGGACTCAAGAGCGTCCCCGGCGTTCCCGATTTCAATTACGCCACCGGCGCGCTCGGACAACAATTATTCTCGCCGCCGACCGTCGCGGGATGGGCGGGCGGCCAGAGCTGGATCACGCCCGGCCTGTTGCTCGAACGCGGCAATTTCGCCCGTGACGTTCTGTTCCCCGACATCAACTTTCTGCCGCCCGATCGGTATACGGGAAGCCGCGACATTCGCAGCGTCGCCGACCGCATTCGCCAAGGACAGGACATCAGCGCTGCCACCATGCCGGACACCAAGAGCGGCGTCATGGCCGAATCCAACATGGCGGCCGATCGCGACGAAGATTTCAATACTCGCTACGGCAGCTTCCGGGGCTGGCAAATGGCCATCGAAAGAGTCAAGCCCATTCCGCGCGACGTCGCGGCGGTCAATCTGACCCGGATGGTGATGGCCGCGCATGCCAAGACCACCGCCGAAGCAGTCGACTATCTGATCCGCCGGTTCATGCGCGTCCCGCCGGGCGACGACGCGCGTCGCAAACTGATTTCTTTCCTCAATCAGGAGCTGGGCACTTCGGATATTTCCGTGGCTCAGACCTACATGGAGGATCCGCTACGTCTGATCCTGCACTTAATCATGAGCCAGCCCGAGTATCAGCTCGGCTGAGGAGCGCTTGCATGAAGAGAACTCGTTTTTCGTTTCCGAAAGCCAGCCGGCGCGATCTGTTGCGCGCCGCCATGTACGGCGTCAGTGTGAGTGCGGGCTCGGCTCTTCGCATGTCTCTGTTCGGGCAGGCCGCCGCGGCAGTCGCCGCCCAAGCCGAGTCGAACGGAAAGATTCTGGTGGTGCTCGAACTCTCGGGCGGCAACGACGGGCTGAACACGCTGGTCCCCTTCGGCGACGACGCCTACTACAAGCGCAGGCCGAACCTGGGCATCCACCGCAAGGAGCTGCGGCCCATCGACGATCACTTCGGCTTCAGCCAAGGCATGAGCGGCTTCGAACGCATGTATAAGAACGGAAAGCTGGCCATCGTTCACGGCTGCGGCTACGAGAACCCGTCGTTCTCGCACTTCACGTCGATGGCCTACTGGCATACAGCCGCGCCGAACAGCGGCGAGCCGTACGGTTGGGTGGGCCGTTTAGCCGATGGGATGGCGCCCGATGCGCCGCCGAACTTCCTGGTGAATATCGACACCCATCAATCGCTCGCCGTTCGCAGCCGGCTGCATGTTCCGGTGGTCTTCGACGATCCCAATAAATTTACTCCGTCGGTCTTCGCCGAGGAGCGGGAAGCCGCCGAGCCTGCCTCCGTGAGCGGTCCGGTGGACAATCCGTCGCGGCGATTCCTGCTCGACATCGCCAAGAGCGCCAAGGACGCTTCGGCGCTGGTTCGGGAAGCTTGGGCCAAATATCGCTCGCCGGTCGACTACGGAATCGCCGGCCTCGATCTGCCGAAAGTAGCCGCGCTGATCGATGCGGGAATGCCCGCGCGTCTCTACTACACCGCCTATCGGAACAATGCGTTCGATACGCACGTGTTCCAAGGCGATGTCCACAAGCGGCTGCTCACCTACGCTTCGGACGCCGTCGCCGCCTTCCTCACGGACTTGGAACGAATCGGGCGCGCCGACGACGTGGTTGTCATGGTATTTTCCGAATTCGGCCGCCGCGTTCCCGAAAACGCCAACCTCGGAACCGACCACGGCACGGCCAACTTGATGTTCGTCGCCGGCAAGCAGGTAAAGGGAGGCCAGTACGGCGAGGCCCCGAGCCTCACGCAGCTGGACTCGGGCGACAATCTGATCTACACCACCGATTTCCGCAGAGTCTACGCGACCATGATCTCCGGCTGGCTCGGCTATCGCGACGCGCGTTCGTTGCTGAAGGGCGATTTCGAAACGTTCGACTTGTTCAAGTCCGCCTGATTGGATGCCGAACTACGGGCAGGATCTCGCCTACATCCACGACTCCGGTTTCACGGGCTACGTGCGCAGCCCAGGACTGCTGCGCATCCTGCGCGGCAACAGAGTGACCGGCGGCTTAGTGGTGGATCTCGGCTGCGGAAGCGGCCGCTGGGCGCGCCAACTAAATGACCACGGGTATCGTGTCTTTGGCGTGGACCAATCGCCGGCCATGATCCGGCTCGCTCGCCGCTTCGCGCCTCAATCGAAATTCAAAGTTGCCTCGCTGCTGGACGTCGAGTTGCCCGCCTGCGACGCGGTAACATCTATCGGCGAGTGCTTCAACTACGCTTTCGACCAACGAACCGGCCGCACCCAGCTTCGTCGCCTGTTCCGCCGCATCTTTCAGGCGCTTCGTCCTGGCGGTATATTCGTTTTCGACGTGGCCGAGCCGCGACGCATTCCCGCCCGGCCGGAGCAACACTGGGTCGAACGCGCGGATGATTGGACCATCCTGGTGGAGATCGATGGCGATCGCAAACGGGGCCGGCTCAGGCGCCGAATTATCTCATTTCGAAAAGTGGGAAAACTCTATCGTAGAACCGAAGAGACTCACCACCTGAGGCTCTATCACACATCGGATTTGATCCGCGACCTCAAACAATGCGGCTTTCGCGCGCGCAGGCTCCCTGGCTACGGACGCTTCCGTTTGCTTCCCGGAATCGTAGCTGTCATGGCAATCAAACCTTGATTCACTTCGGATAAGGATGCCCCCGCAGCGTCGCAAGCGCCCGATAAATCTGTTCGGCCAGCATCACGCGCGCCAGTTCGTGCGGGAAGGTCATCGCGGAAAGCGACAGCATCAGCCCGCCTCGATCGCGCCACGCGTCAGGCACGCCGTTCGCGCCGCCAACCAGAAACACGAGATCGCGCGCCTCCTGCTCGGCCTTCCCGATCAGCCGCGCAAACTGATCGGAGCTGAGGCTCTTACCCGCCGGATCGAGCACGATCTTGGTTGCCGACGGATGTTTCGTCCAGGGATCGAACCGATCCGGCTGCACTTCGCGCATTTGCGAACGCACGTACCGATCGCACCGCGCGATGTAATCGTCGGCGAGGCTATTGGCGTGCGAGTCGCGAGGTTTGCCGACATAATACAAATGGATTTTCACCGCGCCGCCACCGATTCATCTTAGCCTTACATTCGCGGCCCCGTTTGGCTAAGCTTGAAGCATGGCTGGAGCGGCGTCCCGATTCGAAGCGCGCGAGCTGCTGATCCATACGCCGGACGGAAAAACTCGCACGCTGCCCCTCGATCTCGATAGCTACACTCTCGGCCGATCCAGCGGCAACGAATTATGCTACTCCGAGGACGCCGGACTTTCGCGCCAGCACCTGGTTCTGGAAAAAACCGCGGCCGGCTGGTCGGTGCGGGACTTGAACAGCAAGAACGGCACTTTCGTCAACGGACAGCGCCTCAGCGAACCGTTCCTGCTGGGACCGGCCGATCGCGTCGCGGCCGGCCATCTGACCATCGAATTCGCCGAAAGCGTATCGCTGCCGGCCAACACCGTGGTTTTCGTCGAAGGCGCGGCTTCCGCGTCCACCACCGTCGCCACGCTGCAAGGACTGCTGGGCCCCGACAAGGAAATCGAGGGCGCGCCGCAGATGCGCGCGTTGATCCGCGCAGGACGCGAACTCTCCGGCAACATGCCGTTGACCGAGCTCTTCAATCTGATCATGAACCTTTCCATCGATGCGGTGGGCGCCGCCCGCGGCGTCCTGATGACACTGGAAGGGGAGGACCTGGTGGTCCGCGCCGCTCGCGGCGAGGGCTTCCACATCAGCGGCGCGGTGCGGGATCGCGTCATCAAGGAGAAGACTTCGCTCTTGGTGCGCGACGCCCGTCTGGACGAAGCTTTCGCCGAACGCATGAGCATCGTGCAGCAGCAGATTCGCAGCATGCTGGCGGTGCCCCTCCAAACGGATGATCGCGTGATCGGATTGATTTATCTCGATTCGCCGCACTTTGTCCACGAATTCACGAAAGACGATCTCAACCTGCTTACCGTGATGGCCAATGTCGCGGCCATCCGCATCGAGCATACCCGCTTGGCCGAAGTGGAGGCGGCCGAGCGCTTGTTCGCCAAGGAACTGCAGCAAGCCGCGGAGATCCAGCGGGGTCTGTTGCCCACCGAGGCGCCGATACTTCCCGGGTTGGATCTCGCCGGTTACAACGCCTCTTGCCGCACCGTGGGCGGCGATTATTTCGATTTCTTCCCGTACTCGGATGGACGCGTAGGCATGCTGGTGGGCGACGTCGCGGGAAAAGGAATGCCGGCCGCGCTGTTGATGTCGAGCCTGCAGGCGCGCGTGCAAGTGCTGTTCGACGATCCCACCGATCTGGCGGCGCTGGTGACTCGGCTCAACCGAATCATCGTGTCCAATTGCCCTTCGAATCGCTTCATCAGCTTCTTCTTCGGGGTCCTGGACTCCAAAACCGGCGAACTCGCCTACGTCAATGCCGGACACAATCCGCCTCTGCTCATGCACGCCGACGGCAAGGTGGAGAAGCTCGAATGCACCGGCTTGGTGCTCGGTATCATGGCCGCCGCCAAGTATGAGCAGCAGACCTGCTGCCTGGAACCGGGGGACGTCGTGGTCCTGTTCAGCGACGGTGTCACGGAAGCCTGCCGTCCCGATATCGACGAGGAATTCGGCGAGGATCGCCTGGCCGAAACGATTGCGGAGCTGAGGAACCAATCGGCGCAATCCATCATCCAGTGCATCAATCAACGAGTGCACGATTTCACGGCGGGATCACCGCCGGCCGACGACATCACCCTGGTGGTCGCCAAGCGGCTAGCGATAGGTCAGTAGTTCTTCATCCAGCAAGTGCGGATGATTGTTGAAGCTCGCGAGCGAGAATCGGTCCGGCGAAAAGAGGAAATCGGTGTAGCTGGCGTTGCGCGAGGTCCAGCTTAATTCCAGCGTTCGTTGCGGCGCCAGGTCCAAAGCCAGCCTCGCCGTCGCCGCGATCACGCCGCCCGAGGTAAACACGGCGATTCGCCCGTTCTTGTCCGCTCGCTCCCGAATCGCCCAGATCCCCCGCGCCACGCGATCGCAAAAGTTCTTCCAGCTTTCCACTTCCGGAGCGTCCAGTTCCTGGTCCGCCCACATTCGCGTGATGCGCTGAAACAGTTTGTCGTAGACTCGCACCGCAACGGCGCGTTCGCCGGCCTGTCGAAACTCGGCTTCCAGCGCGCGAATGTCTTCGTGGGTTTCCATGAGGCCGGGCAGAAACGTCCGCATCACTCCGATGCCCGGATATTCATCCAGCTCCGGCAACGTCACGGGCGCGGGCCATTCCAGACCGGCTTCGCGATAGACGTCGCCGACAATGTCGCCGGTTCCGCGGTGACGGCACGCGGGCCCATAGTAGATTTGATCGAAACGGGCGGCCGTTTTTACCCAATACTCGCCCAAATGCCGCGACTGCCGTTCGCCGCGTTCGGAGAGCTTGTCGTAATTGGGTTCGAGAAAGGATGCTTGTCCGTGACGGATGAGCGTAAGGAGAGCCATGCTAGGAAGTGATTTTGTGTTTCTTCAGCCACTTGAAAATTTGCGGCCAGAGTTTATCCATCTCTTCGGGAGAAAAACCGTGTTGGCCGCCTGGAACCGCGATCAGCTCGGCGTCGGAACCGGCCGATTTGAGCGCGCCGGTAAGTCGAACGCTCTGATCGAACGGAACCACCGAATCGGCGTCGCCATGGATCGCCAGAATCGGAGGCAGACCCTTACGAACATAACTGAGGGGCGAGAGACGGCGCGCCAGTTCCATGCGATCGGGTTGTTCGGGAATCCAAGCCTCGGCATAGTCGCGCCGATGCGCGCCCTCGATCTGATCCGCCACGTCGGCGATGCCGTAGAAATCGACGATGGCGGCGATTTTCGTCGCGGGTCCGAGATCGGCCGAAGCCGGCGTCATGCCCGTCATCAAAGCCAGGTGGCCGCCGGCGGAATCGCCCATCACCAGGATGTGGTCCGCGTCCACTTTGTAGTCGGCGGCGTGGCCGTGAAACCACTTCGCGGCGTTGAGAACATCGTGCACGGCGGCGGGCGCCGGCGCGACGTTCGCCAAGCGGTATTCGACGTTGGCAACCACGAAGCCGTGCTGGATAAGCGGAACGCAAAAGCGCTCCACTACGCTCTCTTTTTCGCCTTGCACCCAGCCGCCTCCGTGAATCATGATCACGCCGGGCCGGTTCTTGAGAGCCGGCGCGCGGGCTTGCAGAATATCGACCACCGTTTCGGCGTAACGATCATAGTGGATGTTGGCTTCGATTTGAAAATCCGCCGCGCGTGTCAGTTGGATGGAAACCAGCAGGATGAGAATGGGCAGTTTTCGCATTATACAGAAGGCGAAGGCCGGAGGCGCCCCAGACGCTACCCGGCCTTCTTCGGAAT